>OGEP01003047.1_pt1 | contig 13464 bp, 17 predicted proteins | sample 1570721 | NCBI WGS metagenome assembly OGEP01 (sample SAMEA2582131, study PRJEB24529) | metagenome | biome: Human gut stool | place: China | collected 2011 | reverse complement strand
GTGCTCCTCCGGTGTGTACTATATGGACACCATTGCGGACAGCTTACAAGGCGGCACGGTGATCCTGAATGATGGCCAAGCGGCGAGCTTTGACCCGCAGTTCATAGCCCCTGACGAGAATCTGACGATCATTGTCGATGGAGTGCAGGAGCGCTTCCGCACCACAAACTGGTACATCACGGCGGTGGTAACGCTGCTCAGCGGCATCCTCGCCTATTTCGTCAGCGGACGCGCTCTCAAGCCCCTGCGCAGCTTTACCTCGCAGGTGGAGCAGGTGCAGCTGAACAATCTTGCCGATATGAGGATCGATGAAGATGCTATTTCGGAGTTCAGGCAGCTGAGCCGCTCGTTCAACCAGATGCTGGAGCGGCTGAACAACGCCTTTTCCGCCCAGCGGCAGTTCACCGGCAACGCCGCCCACGAGCTGCGCACGCCACTGGCACTAATGCAGGCGCAGTTGGAGCTGTTTTCCGTGGAGCATCCCGATGTGCGGCCGGAGACGGCGGAGTTCCTCACGCTTTTGCGCGAGCAGACGGAGCGGCTGACGCAGATGACCAAGACACTGCTGGAGATGAGCAATTTGCAGCAGGTGGCGCGAAACGAGCAGCTCCAGCTCGCCCCCATGGTCGAGGAGATCTTCACGGATCTCGCGCCGCTGTCGGAGAAGCGAAACGTCACGCTGGAAGCAGAGGGTGACGCCGCTCTCACCGGCAGCGACGCGCTGATCTATCGTCTGCTCTTCAACCTGACGGAGAACGCCGTCAAATACAACCGTCCCGGCGGCTCGGTGCGGGTCGAACTTGCACAAAGGCAGGAAAAGTGCATCATTCGCGTTTCCGACACCGGCTGCGGCATTCCGGAGGAATATCAGCGGAGCATTTTCCATCCCTTCTTCCGGGTAGACAAATCCCGCAGCCGCGAGTACGGCGGTGCGGGACTGGGGCTTTCTCTGGTGTGGGAGATCGCCGATCTCCACGGCGGCTCCGTTTGGGTGGAGAAAAGCTCGGACAAGGGCACGACCATCGCGGTCGAGCTGCCGGCAGGGACAGAAAGCAATCCCTCCGGCGCGGATATCTCATAACAGTCCTCGGCTGATTCATAGCAATCGTTTTTCAACCTCCACAATGTTATCGCAGCAGCTCTCGATCAGCTCCCTGTCGTGGGTGATCACGAGAATGGTTCTGCCGTTCCGCGCTTCGCTTTTCAGCCTTTCTGCGATCAGGCGCATATTCTACCCGTCAAGGCCGCTGGTGGGCTCATCAAGAATCAGTATCCTGCGGCCGGGAAAAATGGCGCAGGCTATGGTAAGGCGCTGCTTCTGTCCGCCGGACAGGGTGGACGGGTGCGCATCCCTGTACTCGTAAAGCCCAAACTCCTTCAGCAAATGTCTGGCACGACCTTTGCTTTCTTCTGTCAATTCGGTATTCAGCAGCAGCTCCTCCGCCACACTCATGGTCGGGAAATAACGGAGCGTAATGGCAAGAGCAATCGTGAGTCCTTTCGACAATCGGAGCTTTGTGATAGCCGCAAGAAATTTACTTACGCTTGTCGTTGCAATCAGAAAGCTGCCCAGCATAAAACAAGGAAGAAGCTTGCGGATATACACTGCAAACATATAGACAATTCCACCGAAAGTCACAGGCAGCCTTGGTACGATAAAAAGCTGGATCAGCAGAAGCGCGAGAAAAAATGCTGCGTATTTCAGCATCCCTTTCCGATTGCCGGAAACGCTCAGAAGTACAAGCGGAATCCCCGCAAGCACACACTCCACCGCGATGCTTTTATTCATAAAAACGGAAACGCTTGTGACCGCGAGAATCAGAAGCTTCGTCCGTGGGTCGAGTCTCATTTATACGACTCCTGCTTTTTCAAAGTGTTTTTTCATAAGCTTCTTCCCAATCAGTCCGCCGATGATCGCGCAGACGATCGTCCCGATAATCATTGCGGGGATTGCCCACCGATATAAAGTCCCTTGTTTCCAGCTTCTTCGCATCTGTTTTAAGCATAATAAATGACCTCCAATTTTATATTGCCCAGTTAGAGTGTGCTAACCCGCGTGCAAAAAAAGTGATTGTGTGATTGTGCATCATTCCAGCCGGAGCAAGCCTTTTCAGCCAGAGTTGAAGAACTTTGCAAGCTCCTCAATATACCGCATAGCTTCTTCTTTGGGCATATCATGGACAATCGTCTCACATACCGCCGTAAAATAGGCGCTGGTAATCATGTGGTGAAGCTGCTTTGTCATTTTTCCGGAGATCTTTCCTCTTTTGCGGAGAAGTGCGTAGTATTCCTCTGAGCACTTTACCTCCAGTTCCACAAGCTCCTCTAAAAAATTTGCATAGCGCGTACCTTCCGCCCGGCAGAGGATCAGCTTAAAGGCATCAAAATGGGCAGCCTGTGCGGCTTTGAACTGCTCCAACAGTCCCTTTGCTGTCTCGCCCACAAGATCTTCAAAAAGTGCGGCCTTATCCGGGTAATAGCCGTAGAAGGCGCCTTTCGTGAAGCCCGCCTCTGCGACGATTTTATTCAAAGATGCATTCTTGAAGCCTTTTTCCAGGAATTCTTTTTTCCCAACTTCGAGGATCTTCATTTGAGTTTCTGTACGTTCCATTGGTCCTCCCCTTATAACATACCGGTGGTATATACTACTGGTATGTTATAGCCGAGCAGATTGGGGGTGTCAATGAGTCCTGCATATTTCCGTTCGCGCATTGTCATTCGCGCGATGAGGGGGAAGACCTCAGTACTTTCAGCGAAAGACAGGAACACCGTAAACGGTGTCCCTGCCTTTTCGGGTTTGGGTACAACTCCGTGCATAGTTTCCGGGAGTAAAGTGGGATGACCAGCGTTTCCTGCACAGTGTTTTTCTCAATTTTGTGTTTCATAAGTGCCTCCGCGCCTATCCCAGCGCCACATCCAGCGTCATCATGACGATAAAGGTTTCCATTTGTCTCACCGCCTTTGCATTGCAGTATTATTTGTTTCTTCTGAATCCCGCCTCGTCCCGGTATTCGGGATGCGACTTCAGATACGGGTCTTTATCGCCGCAGATGGTATAATCGCATCGGCAGCCGTCCACGCAAGTGGTCGTCCGCACCAGCCTTGCGTGGAGCAGCTCCATGGAAGCAAAGTCCACATTGCACAGGGCGGGCATGATGTCCGTAAGACCGTGCCGGATAGCAAACTCCGCCGCCGGACACGATGTAAAATCATAATAAATAGGCTTTTGGGTTTCATAAGGCGCAACCGTCATCTCGTAATCGTGCCATTTATCGCAGCCGCTTTTCGCCCGCACAAACGCTCTGTACATCAGCTTCCTCCAAAATGGCTTGTTGCAGTCCACAAACCGCAGCCTGCGGAAGATCGGCAGGATCAGATTTTCCTCCATTTCCTCGATCTCACGGAAGGATGTGACGGCCTTGCAGGCCACATAATAACTCATGATGGCGATGCAGTCGTAGGTGCCGCCTACGCCGTTGTGGAAGTTCCGCTTGCCTCCCAAATCGGTACGCCAGTCGGAGAGGAAGTCCGCATACTGCCGCTGTACCTGTTCCCATATCGCCTCCCGCTCCGCTTCCGGGTAGTGCAGGGCGATCTTCGCCCGTATCTCCTTCTTGCAGGGCTTGGAATACAGCACATGGCATTTGCGGTCAAATAGGAGTTTCTTGTCCTTCATCTGTCTGCTTTTCCCTCATTTCCGCGCCGTGATGCACAGCCAGCCTTTCTTTTTGTGTATCTGAACTTCGTGAAAACCCGCCTGCTCCAGATACGCCTTCAGCTCGGTGTCCTTATAGATGGTCATGCCGCCGATAATCTCCGTCCACTTTTCGTCCCTGTCCGAGTCGCCGTTGCTCTCGTTGCAGATGAGAAATATCGCACCGGGCTTCAGCACCCGGTAAACCTCCCGGAAGCACCGCGGCAGATCAGGCCAGAAATAGACGGTCTCAAAGGCCGTGACCGCATCAAACCAATTATCGGTAAACATCATATCCGCCACGCTGCCTTGCAGAACGGCGCAGCGTCCCTCCGCAATGGCTGACCGATTGACCTTTTTGGATTTCTCCACGCTGACGGACGAATAGTCGATGCCCTTCACGATGCCCTGCGGGCATTTTTTTAGAAGTCTCTTGATGTTCGCACCGCCGCCGCAGCCGCAGTCCAGCACCTTGGCGTCCGGCGCAGCATTCAGAAATTGAAGCCCCCACCGGGCCACGGCGCTGTGCCCGACATTCATCATGGCGACCATAATTTTCCCGCCAAAGCCTACGGGCTTGCGGGTATTTTCAAAGAATGACATATCACACCTCCATTTTTACACACTCAGCATAGGTCAGCGGGAACGAGGCTTTCAGCACAGTGCTTTTCCGCACCGCCCAGCCGTTCTGCCTTAGGAAGCGCAGGTATTCCTCGCTCGTCCACCTGCTGTGGAGGGGAAAGCCCGCCAGCTTCATGAAAAACGCCCTGACCTTGCCGAAAATAGAATTCTCCGCGTGGGTGAAGGTGGGTGCGACGAGCACGCCGTCATCCTTCAGCACCCGGCGGATCTCGGCAAGGGCTTTCTCCGGCTGCGGCACAATGTGCAGCGCGTTGGACACGATCACCACATCGAAGGACTTGTCTGCATAGGGCAGGCAGAACATATCCTGCACGGAAAAGTGCAGCTTCGCAGATTGATTATCCTGCGTTGCTTCAAGAATCATCTCCGCGGATGCGTCCGTCGCCTCGATGTGCGCCGCCGCGTTCACGATGTTTTTTGCGATCAGTCCCGTGCCGGTGGCAAGCTCCAGCACTGTTTTGGCTTTTACCACCGGCCGGATCAACGCATACATCTCCTCATACGCCGCCCGATCCTTTCGCATAAAGCGGTCGTACCGTCCGGCATTTCTGTCCCAGAAATTCTTATGATCTCTCATGGCTGTCATTCTCCTCATGGCGGGCATCTGTCCCGCCGCTGCCTGGCGTATTCCAGCAGGGCGGCACACGCCGGGCAAAGTGCCTCGCCCCTTGTCCCATGCACGCCCCGGATACCGGCGCACCATGAGGGTAACGGTTTCGATTTTCTTTTCCTTGTTCAACCTCCGAATTCATTTCTGTTTCATGTAGTTAGTCAGTTCTAACCGATTGACAAAAGAAAAGGAAGCCACCTGTATGCAGTCTGCCTTTTGTTTGATGCGAAAGCCCGCAGCCGCGCAGGGCTTACAGCACCAGTGAGGGCGCGGTGTAGACCCGTGCCTTCAGCTCGCTGTTGAGCATATACAGCCCCTTGCTGTCACCGCCGAACAGTTCCATCTTGGTGATGAGGTCGGCGGCGTTCTTCTCTTCCTCGCCCTGCTCCTTGATGAACCAATCCAGCATCTGCATGGTGCGGAAGTCCCTGGTCTCGTATGCGGCGGCGTAGATGGCGTCGATGCTGGCGGTGACCAGCTTCTCATGCTCCAGTGCCTTTTTCAGCGGGGTCATGTGGTCGCCTCGTTCCCACTCTGGCTTTGCAATGGCCCCAAAGGTGACGCTCTCGCCGTTATTCTGCAAATACTGATAGAACAGCACAGCGTGATCCCGCTCCTCCTGCGCCTGCACCCGGTACCAGTTCTCAAAGCCGTCTAAGCCCACGGAGGCGTAATAATTGGCAAAGTCCAGATACAGATAGGCGGAGTAGAACTCCTTGTTGATCTGCTCGTTGAGCAGCTTCGATACGTTAGCGTTCATCGGGTGCCTCCTTCAGTGTTGTTTTCTTCCTGTTCCCTGCAATCAGGACAGATATACCGGATTTTAAGATCATATGAGAGGATCTCCCGTCCCAGCGTCCGTTCGATCTGGCTCTGCATGTCTGGCAGCCGAACGTCCGCAATTTTCCCGCAACGACTGCAAATCAAGTGATCATGCCGTTCCGTTCGGTCGTACCGGTCCGGCGAACCCGACTCGGTAATGCGGAGCAAAAGCCCCTCCTCCGCCAAACCGTTCAGGTGCTTATATACCGTACCCAAGGCGATGCGGGGATGCTCCCTTTTCATCTCCAAGAACACCTGCTCCGCCGTGGGATGCCGCTGCAGCTCCGTGACGGCGGCCAATATCTCCTCTGCGTATTTCGGCATACTGTCCCCTCCAAAACAATAACTATTATTATTCTTGTTTTTCATTATACGCATATTCATCCTGTTGTCAACAGCTATGAAGGTCTTACGTTGAAAAAATGAAAAAAGCTTGACACGCCGAACTGTGCCTGTTATAGTCACAGTATAAACTGTATCAGTAGTGAACACAGTTACATTGGAGGTTAATTATGCGACAGATATTACTTTTTGCGGCACTTGCCGCCTCGCTGGCGCTGCTGAGCGGTTGCGCGCTGTCCAAAACAAAAAAAGACACGCCGGAGGACATGACCGGCAAAGCGGCGTATCATAAGATTAGCGCCGAGGAAGCCTATGAGATGATGGTCTCGCAGGAGGTTGTGGTGGTGGATGTTCGCACACGCGAGGAATACGAAAGCGGACATATCGAAAACGACGTCCTTGTGCCCAACGAAAGCATCGGCAGCGAAATACCCGAGGCGTTGCCGGATAAGGAGGCGACACTGCTGATCTACTGCCGCAGCGGCCGCCGCAGCAAGGAGGCAGCCCAAAAGCTGCTGGCGCTGGGGTATCAGAACGTCTACGACTTTGGCGGTGTCATCGACTGGCCCTATGAGCTTGTGAAGGAGGGGTAAGAGTGGACAGTTCTTTTAATCTGGCCATTCACGCGCTGGTCTGCCTGAGCCACAGCGGGCGCTCCCTCAGCAGCGAAGCACTGGCGGAGAACATCTGCACCAACCCCACCCGCGTTCGCCGGGTACTGGTGGGGCTGAAAAAGGCGGGGATGTTGGAGACACGGGAGGGTCTGGACGGCGGCTACCGCCTGACGGCAGACCCGGCGACGCTGACCCTGCGGCAGGTGGCGGAGGCGGTAAATACCCGCTTTGTGGACTGCGCGTGGCACAGCGGCGACATTGACCGGGACTGCGCCATTTGCTCCGGCATGGTGGGCGTGATGGATGCGCTCTACCGGAACATGAACGAGGAATGTGCCGCCTATCTCTCCCGCATCACAATTACAGATATTGAAACACAGCTTTTTCCACAGAAATAGGAGGATTTTATGATGCTTACCATTACGATCAACAGCTTTGAAAACGACGTTCTCCACGCGGACAAGCCCGTGCTGGTGGACTTCTGGGCACAGTGGTGCCCCTACTGCCACCGTATTGCCCCGGCCTTTGACAAGGTGAGCGAACAGTACGCCGACACGCTCATCACCGGCAAGATCAACTACGACGAGGAGCCGAAGCTCATCCAGCGCTTCGGCATCGACACCATCCCCACACTGATGCTCTTTAAGGACGGCGTGGTAGCCGTCCATTATGCAGAGGAATATCTGGCGGAGAGCCGGTAAGGGAGGCTGTCTTGAGAACATACGAGGATAAAGAAGATCTCAAAAACGAGATCCGTCAGAGCTTTGAAAGGTACATTTCCGAGTTTGATACGATCCCGGAAGCCCTGAAGGATAAAAGAGTTCCCGAGGTGGACAGAACGCCGGCAGAGAATCTTGCGTATCAGGTGGGGTGGACGACACTGCTCTTGAAATGGGAGGCTGACGAGAAGCGTGGAATGGACGTGAAAACACCGTCGGAGCAATTCAAATGGAACCAGCTGGGCGATCTGTATCAATGGTTCACGGACACCTACGCCCATTTGTCCTTGGCGGAATTGAAGGACAAATTAAATGAAAATATCGCCGCGATCCAGACTATGATCGATTCCATGAGCGAGGAGGAGCTGTTCCAGCCGCACATGAGAAGGTGGGCGGATGACGCCACTAAAACAGCGGTGTGGGAGGTGTACAAATTCATCCATGTCAATACCGTCGCGCCCTTCGGAACGTTTCGGACGAAGATCAGGAAGTGGAAAAAAGCAGTGCTGATGGTAAGGAAATAAACAGCGAACCCAGTCGAGCCTGTCAGCGGTCAAGATGAACGGCGCAAAAGCACCATCACTGATAGTCCCGCCCTCTGCTATTGTTTAGAATGAGGGGACTTTACGTCCATGAGCTTGTCATTCTCCATGATAAAGGGGCTCGCCGTATCCTGTCCCCATGAGGTGTCATATTTCCCCATAAGGTAATCACTCAGCGCCGTTCGATCCGCAAAGCGCAGCATCCGGTACGGCTCCTGAAAGGCAACCTTTTCTACAAAGTACAGCGTCCCGTCCTCCGCCGTCAAAAGTACGCCGACATGCCCAACAAACAGCAGAGATTCCTCCTCGGTCGGCTTATCATGGAAGAATACCGTGATGAGGCGGATTCTTTCATTCTCCCTAAAGATAACGCCGCGGGATGCCCATTCCTCTTGTACGGCTTGTACATGACGCTTGATCTCCGTGGTATGCTCCGTCTTCATAGAGGAATACAGTGCGCAGAAATCCGCAAGGCTGCTTCCTCCCAGCGCATCGGGATCTGTTTTCAGTGTCTCCTTGTCCACAAACAGCACATCCTCGCCGGCATGGATTTGAGAGTCTGCGCTCACGGAGAGGAAATCCCCAAACAGGCTCATGGCGGTGATCCGGCAGTTATAGCCCGGAAACGTCCCGTTCTTCACCGTCCATTCGTCCTGCATTGTATAAGGATCATATTTCGTATATAGCAGCCCTGCTTCCTCAAAGCCATCCGTAAGCCATTCCTGCTTCACGCTGTCATTAAAGTGGTCCACGCGGCAGAAAAAGCCCTGAATACGACCATCTGACACGCCTGCATCGGAGAGCAGTTCCTGCAAAAGCTCCCTCGAAGCTCTGTCGTTCAAGTTCGTGTACTCTATCCTATCCAATGCCGGTCGCTGCTCGGCCACGCCGCAGCCCGCAAATATAGAAACGCCAATAAGCGTGCATAACACAAGCGCCGTTATCTGCTGGTTCAATTTCATCTATTTTGATCTTCCTTTCTTCGTCTGCAAAACTCTTTATCCTGCTTAGAATACCTCTTAACGTATAATATCTTTGTTAAGAGAGCGCAGTTTGCGGAGATGCCTTCACTGGAATAGCAACTGGCATGCTGTTAGTTTCGTAATGACGAAGAAAAATATCTGCCCTCGGCCGTACTTGTCATCGCCCACATCGCAGAGGTCTTCTATCATTGCCACCGCATTGAAGGCATCGACATAGCGAAGGGATTCTTAACGCATCCGCGCATTTGTTCTCATTGCTCTCCATCCATCGGTGCAGCGCGGTCGCTGTAACGGGCGCAGATGGCGCATTCGTGCAGACCTTCTTCGCCATGACTTTGACAGCGCGCTTTTCCCGCAGGAGCATCTGCGTATAGTCTCTCCCGACATTCGACCGTCCCATACCTTTGCCCGCCATAATAATTCACAAGAGCAGGCAGCATTTCCCCCATGATGACGCTTCGCTTTCAGCCTTACCCTGCGTTTTCTCAAAGTGTCGACATATTCCGAGAAGAATTTTCGGAGTATTTCTTTATGCGGAAGAAGCAGCTACAGTCTGTAGAGATTGACAGGACAGCGTCAGCTCGTACAATCTGATTTGATCATACCCACAGCCGCTTCGGCTGTGGGTATTTTCTGTTTGAACGCTAAAAGCTTTGCAGAACTCAAGGAATCTAATGCCAAATTCAGTATGTCACCAACTATGAGGAAAACATCTTTTAGAGAAAGGTCAAAATTCAAATGGTTTGGCAGGGAAGATAAACGGTGTCTTTTTGCGATGCCGCTTCCGAAAGATTACAGCTTCGCCCCTCCTTAACGAAGACTTTAAGTTAAATCTGTTATACTGCAACAGTACCCTCAAAAATACAGACAGGAGAAAAATTGACCCTATGATGAAAAAAAAATATTTCGCTATTCCCATTCTTGCAATCGCACTGCATTTTTTGTTGTCCAATCTATTGTATTTCCTTGTGGAAAGACTCGTTTTGGATGTTTTTCATATCCCCCCGCAGCAATTTATGAAATACTCATATTGGGGCGAGATTTTGATCTACTCTGTTCTTATCCTCGTATTCTTCACGCTCTATAAGCTGCTTTGGAAGAAAGAGGTAAGAGAGTCACGCACAATGACAAATTTTAAAGACTTGCTCGGCAGTCTGGTCGTGGGATTTGGCATTTGCGGGATCTCCGGCCTTTGGATCATGCTGGCAGAACAGCTTCCCTCGCTTCAAAAAAGCGTTGAGGCAATGAACGCCGGTGCTGAAAATATTGCCGGCGGAAATGCATTTGGAACATTTATGATTGCGGTGATTGCTGCACCTGTTGTAGAAGAGATTCTATTCCGCGGCATTGTGCTTCGCTCCATGCGGAAATTCACCCCCGCATGGGCCGCAATTTTAATATCATCTGTACTCTTCGGCGTTTATCACCTGAATATCGTGCAGACTGCCTATGCCACCCTTATGGGCATTGCCGCAGGAATCCTTTACGAGAAAAAAAGGAACCTGTTGTTTCCCATCCTCGTGCATTTCGCAAACAACCTCATTACTATGCTGCAGGGCTTTGCGCCATCCGAAGTGAATGAACTGATCAGCATTTTTATTCTGATCATGATCGCTCCGGCAGGATATATCGTCTGCTGCTCACTCCGACAGGACAAAAGAGCAGATAGCATGTAAGTTTTTATGCAATGTATAAAGCATACAGCGGCACAGAGCAAACTCTCTGTGCCGTTGTTTTTTTATCTCCTTCGTAATAGAGCAGCATGGGAAAAGAAACCGAGGCACAGTAAGCAGCGCCAAAGTTGCGGCAGTCCTTCTTATCTGATCAGGTATTCCCGCAGGAATCTATTTCATGTCCAGGACGACTATCCATTATGACTGCAAAAAGCAGAAGCCACGTCGGCAGATCAAAAACACATCTTTGCAGATACTCGATCACGCGCCCCCTTGTCTGCTGTTATGGCAGTCGCCTATGCTCTGTGCGGTTCGTTATATCCTCACATATGCCCTCAGAACAGGTATCACACATATATTCGCGAAGCTTTCCGCAGTAGAGCAGTGTGTGCGGCATTCTAAGGAACTGCATCGGCTGTATGATAGAGGAACGTAACTGTTCCGTGCCGTCAACCCGACTTTTTGTGAGAAGCTCTCCGACAAACTCTGAACAGTAATAGCAGCCTTCCTGTTACCAGACAATATGGAAGTATGCCAGACATAAGCCAATATAGTTGTAGCCGTATTTCCTCCTCCGCTTCCACATCACATCGAGCATTTCTTTGAGCTCTGCGTGTTGTAAATCCTCAAAAGAAATCTTTATAACCTTCTGCGTGGCAAAGTCTGCGAGGATGCGGTGGTCGCCATCCAGTCCGCTGGCTTTGAGCTGCGGAGCGGCTTCCATAGCGGTCATATACTCCAGCGCCTTTTTAGAAATTGAAAAAGGGCGCCGCTTTTTCGGCGATGATGCCGCTTTTTTGGAGAGAAAAGTCCTCTCTAAAAGGGCTCTGGAGGTTGGAAACTGTCCGAGACATGAGATCCTCCGGTTCAAATCCGGTCAGTTGCTCCGAAACCTCCATAAAAATCTATGGTTCAAAAGAAGAAATCCGGGCTCGAAAAAGCCCGGAAACGGTTGATGCGCCTGGCTTTGCGCCAGACGCATCTATACCAATAACTCTTTATGATGCAGAAAGAGGGACTTGAACCCTCATGGTATCACTACCACACGGACCTGAACCGTGCGCGTCTGCCAATTCCGCCATTTCTGCGAACAAGTGTATATTACACCACTCTGCACCAAATGTCAACACTATTTTTCAAATAATTTAAAAAATATATAAAATAGTGAATATATTACATATAAGAACTGAACAGGTTACCTGCATTATAAAGACCGGTATATCCTGCGCTTCCGGTGTACAGACTGCTTCTGGAAGATGCATGATCTGCTGCAAAATTGATCATGGAGCTCTGTGCGGATACACGGTAGCCGTAGGAGCCATTTCCCTGAAACAGGCTCTTTACCGTAGACATATCCGCTTTCATAAAAGCATCCTTGTCCAGTGATAAGGTACCGTCATTTTTCATGGTGATACCGATCTTCGCAAGCTGCTTACTGTTGGCAATGGTAGTATTCCCCAGAGATTCCGTGCGGTTGTTGACTGTGGTATCACTCACATCATCCACAGCAGCCATCACGCTATTGTAATTTGTCACAAAGCTGTTCACCGCACTGTAGATTGCGTCAGTGTCGTACCCCTTGGCAGAAGTCTCTACACCGTTCTCATCCTTAGTGATGATGTCTTTCTGCGCGAACAGATCCTTTTTCCCGGTAGCCAACAATGCATCTGCGGATTCCTTCAGAGCATCTGTCGTGGTCTCTACCTTCGCCAGCGCCTTCTTCTGTGCCTCTGCAGAAGTCGTCCTGTTTGCTATATTGGATGCTGCGGTCTTGCTATCGCCGCTGTCCTTAGCATAATATGCCTTCATCAGCTTCCCATAGCTGCCGTTCTTAATACTTGCATAATCTGCCAGCCAGTTGCCGCTTACCGCATTGGATGCAGAGGAACCCAGTCCGGAAAACAGAAAAGAATAATTCGTTTTTGCCTGAATATTAATACTCATCACAGTCACCTCCGTGTTAACTGTTTTGAATCAGCCTTTTGACCATAAGCTCTTTACTACTAATTACAGTATACTACTTACTTCGGATGATTCCAAGATTTATTAACTCCTTTTTTGATCGTTTTTGAAAAACATCCCATTAATCCAGTATTTTTTCCAACATAGCCACCCGATTGAAGGGGAAAGAAAAATAATAGCCGTCCGCAAAGTCCTCCGTCATGGCAATCACTTCCTTCGCCAGCTGTACGCCGGCCTGCTCTCCCTCTTCTCTGGTCATATCCGCACGATATCTCGCCAGCACTTCGTCCGTCACATCAATGCCCGCCATCTCATTTTTCATGAATGTGGCATTCTTAAGGCTCACAAACGGCATAATGCCACAGAGTATCCTGGCTCCGGTCTCCTCTTTCATCCGGCGTACTCTGTCCGCGCTCTCCTTCGTGGATATGGGCTGGGTCAGGAAAAATGTGGCTCCTGCCGCCATTTTCTTCTTCACTCTGCCGATCTCCACTTCCAGATTCCGTCTGCCCTGATTGATGGCACCGCCATAGCTTACCGGTGCCTGTTCAAATTGTTCTTCGTTCATATCCGCAAGGATCTGCATGAGACCTACGGAGTCAAAATTGAACACACTCTTTACCGTGGTACGCACCAGGGAGGGGATCGGGTCGCCGGTGATCACAAGGAAATTGTGAATACCATTGATATAAGCTCCTAATAGCTGGGAGCGCATAGCGATGGCATTTTTATCACGACAGCAGATATGAGGCATGACACACATACCGGTCTCCCGCGCTACCTTTTCCGCCATGAGAATAGAATCCGCTCTGGTACGTCCCGAAGGGGAATCCGGAAAAGTCAGTACATCCACACCTCTTC
>OGEP01003041.1_pt1 | contig 13484 bp, 6 predicted proteins | sample 1570721 | NCBI WGS metagenome assembly OGEP01 (sample SAMEA2582131, study PRJEB24529) | metagenome | biome: Human gut stool | place: China | collected 2011 | reverse complement strand
CATGTTTTCATTCATGTTCTGGAGACTTCCGTTTACGATCAGGTTGTCGGAGGTTGTCGTCACCATACCGCTGACCTGCGCCGTATCGTTGATAATGGAAGTGACTTTGGCATAATTCGGACCGACGTCCGTGACAATGCCGACAAGTCCGCTGCCGGCGATCACATTCATGTCGACTTCAATTCCGTCGTCGGTTCCCTTGTCGATCGTGAAATAGGAAAACCAGTTCCCGCTGCTCTTGCCAATGACATTGGCAGCCACCTTCTCATAGCTCGGGTATTTCTGATCCAGTGCCAGAAGCTCGCGCAGATTCTCAAGCTCATACTGCTCCAGATTGTTGGTATTCAATTCGGAGGTAAGCTCATCCACCTGCTTTTTGAGCGCATCGTTTTCCGCCATGACATCGCTTAAATTTTTAAGATTGTCGGCTTTCTCCGTAATCCATGCGCCGACCGTGTTGATCCCGCGCTGCATGGGAACAAACACATAACCGGCAACCGCGTTGAGCGGACCGCCGGAGATATTGAGCGTAAAGCTGGTAATCATGGCTGCCACGCAGACAACGGTCAGAATCAGCAATATGTACTTGGCAGGCAAAACAATTTTGGGTTTCCGTTTCATAATTTCCTCTATAACAATATCTTATTCTTCATACTGAATGCCAGATGCTTAAACTTGGCATCGGATACGATCTTTAAGAGTCCGCGCACCACACACTCCTCCGGCTCCTCGCAGGTATTGATCTCGATTCCTGTAATATCGCGGAACAGCTGATCCAGATCATGAATCTGGGAGCTTCCTCCCGTGATATAGATGCCGGAATGAATAATGTCTCTTGCAAGCTCAGGCGGCGTCTTCTCCAGGATCATTTTGATGGAATTGCAGATCGTGTTGAGGTTGTCCTTGATCGCCTCATAGACAACAGCTCCCGACATCTCCATCTCAATCGGCAGACCACTCACCACGTCGCGTCCGACAACCACCATGGTCTGGGTGTTGCCCGGGATACCGCTTCCGAGGGTCTCCTTCATGCTCTGCGCGGTCTTCTGTCCGATGACAAGATTGTACTTGCGCTTCACATAAGTGATAATGGATTCGTCGATCTTGTTGCCGCCGGAATGTAACAGATCACTTAAGACCAGCCCGCCCAGCGAGATGACGGAAATCTCTGTGGTATCCGCACCGATGTCCACCACCATAATACCGGTCGGCTCGTTGACGTTTAGACCGAGACCGACGGCATCCGCGATCGGCTTCTCACATAACAGCACGCTCTTTGGCTTTAATTTGCTCTTGTAGAACATGTCGAAAAATGCACGCTTCTCCACGTCCGTAATATCTGTTGGAACAGCAACAATGAATTCCGCTCCGCGCAGCTTGCCCTTGGCGTGGGCCTCCAGATAAGTCTGAAGCATTACCTGAAGATTATTAAAATCCGCAATCACACCTCCCACAACCGGGAATGTCACCTGAATCGTTTCCGGCGCCTTCTCATACATTGCATAAGCGTCATCACCGTAGGCATACATCTCATTCTTATTCACCAGAGCGATGGTGTTCTTCTCGTTCATAATCTTGTTGGACGCCTTACAATAAATCTTCATATTGCAGGTACCAAGGTCAATACCATACACGTTATTCGTCATTGTTCTCTCCCTTTATTGTATTCTTTTGCATTCTCTGTAGCTGTAGTACGTGCGGTCACCGATAATAATGTGATCCACAAGAGGGATGCCAAGAAGCGCTCCGCACTCCGCCACTCTCTTTGTCACTGCATCGTCCTCCGCCGAAGGGGAGGGATCACCGCTGGGATGATTGTGCATCAGCACAATCTGAATCGCACTTTTGTCCAATGCAGCGAGAAAAATCTCGCGCGGTGAGACAAGTGCAGCCGTCGCACTACCGACAGACATCATAACCTTCTCCAGCAGGCGGCATTTGGCGTCAAAGAGAAGCACCATCGTACGCTCTCTGCTCTCATGCCGCATATCCTCCATGTAATAACTTGCAATGGAGCCCGGATCGCCAAGACAGATGCGCTCTTTATAGCGCGTCTTCGCCATCCGTTTGGATAATTCTGCAATGCATTTTAACTGGATCGCCTTCACCTGTCCGATTCCGGGAATCTTCTGCATATCCTGAACAGATAACGTGTAGAGATTCAACAGATCGTGTCCGTCCTGCCGCAGCAATTCCTGCGCCACTTCCACAGAACGCGTCCCGCGCGTCCCTGAACGTATGATGACGGCAATCAGCTCCGCATCGCTTAAGGATTCGACCCCGGATATTAAAAACTTCTCATATGGCTTCTCCGAGTCCGGCAGTTCCTTAACCGTTGTAAAATGATGATTCATAAAGATTTCCCGTCTCTCCCCGGCAATTCCCTATGATGGTTTGTAGAATTTATGTCAACCAATTACGGGACAAAAACTTACATTATATTTTAGCATAACGCATCCAGATTCACAAGTTTTCGTTCCTTAAGTTTTTGTAAAGATTTCAAAATGCCGAGTTTCGCATGGTACCAGGTCAGACCGCCCTGAAAATACACGGCATACGGCGGTTTGATTGGTCCGTCGGCAGACAGTTCGATGGAGGAACCCTGCACAAATGCACCTGCCGCCATGATGACATCGCTGTCGTAGCCCGGCATCGCCCACGGTTCCGGCGTCACGTAGCTGTCCACAGGCGCCGCAGCCTGAATTCCCTCGCAGAAGGCGATCAGTGCGTCCGGATTGTGGAAGGAAATCGCCTGGATGATGTCGTGACGGCTCTCACTGCCGTCCGGCACAACGTCAAAGCCCAGCTTTTCATAAATATTTGCCGCAAAAATAGCGCCCTTTAACGCGCCGCTCACCACGGTCGGTGCCAGAAACAGTCCCTGGTAGAACGACTGCAGAATGCCGAGGGAAGCGCCGACCTCCTTGCCGAGTCCCGGGGAAGTCAGACGGTATGCCGCATTTTCCACACATTCTTTTTTGCCGACAATATAGCCGCCGATCGGTGCAAGTCCGCCGCCCGGATTCTTGATGAGGGAACCGACAATCATGTCTGCCCCGACCTCGATCGGCTCACGCTCCTCCACAAATTCGCCGTAGCAGTTGTCGACCATGCAGATCACGTCCGGTTTGATGTCCTTGATAAATGCGATCAGTTTTCCGATGCGCTCCACAGAGAGCGTCTTGCGCGGCGCATATCCCTTGGAACGCTGGATGGTGACAAGATGCGTGCGCTCGTTGATGGCGGCGCGGATGCCTTCATAGTCAAACTCTCCGTCCGCAAGCAGATCCACCTGACGGTAGGTAATGCCGTACTCGGCGAGCGATCCCTTGGACGGCCGGATGCCGATGACCTCCTCCAGCGTATCGTATGGCTTGCCGACCGGGGATAACAGTTCATCGCCCGGCCGCAGATTGGACATCAGAGCCAGCGCCAGCGCGTGGGTGCCGCACGTGATCTGCGGACGCACCAGCGCATCCTCCCCGCCGAAGCAGGAGGCATAGACTTTTTCCAGGGTGTCTCTGCCCAGATCGTTGTAGCCGTACCCGGAAGTCGTATTGAAACATTCTGCCGAGACACGGTTGTCCTGCATGGCTTTTAACACTTTTAGCTGGTTGTATTCTGCGCGTGCATCGATTTCTTCAAAACGCTGCTTCAAGGAAGCTTCTATTTTTTCCCCGAATGCACTTACCTCCGGGGAAATCCCCAGACGCTCGTATTGTTCCTGTAATAACTGATTCATATCTCTGTACCTCTCTTTTATGCCGGCAAAATTCCTTTCGCCTGTAACACATCCATCATGTATGTAAGTATTTTTGTATCGTCATACTCAAAATTCGGCTTGTTCAGCCAGATGACATCCCGCTCTCTGCGGAACCAGGTCAGCTGCCGCTTGGCAAAATGTCTCGATTCGCGCTTGATGATATAGATCGCTTCCTCCAGGGTGCTGGTGCCGTTTAAATACGCCAGTATCTCTTTATAGCCAAGTCCCTGCATGGACACCATATCCGCATGGCAGCCCATCTGCTGCAGCCTTGCCACCTCATCGACAAGCCCAGCCTTTACCATGGCATCAACGCGCGCATCGATGCGGCGGTAAAGCTTTTCGCGGTCGTCATTTAAGACAAAATACGCAAAATTGTAGGGGGATGTCTTCTGGCTCTCCCGCTCGTTATGCTCGGAGATCCGCTCGCCGGACTCATGGTAAAATTCCAGGGCGCGGATGACGCGCTTGCGGTTATTCTCGTGGATCGCCTCTGCAGATGCCGGATCTACCGCCTTTAGCATTTCGTGAAGATAATGATTCCCGCGTGTCTCTGCCAGCTCTTCCAGCTGCCTGCGGTATGCACTGTCACACTCCTGCTCCGTAAAATCAATATCGTAGAGCAGCGCCTGGATATAGAATCCGGTCCCGCCCACCACAATGGGGATCTGACCGTTTGCCGTAATCTCTTTTAACGCCTGCTTTGCCATCTCCACAAAACGGACGACATGGAACTCATCGGATGGATCCAGTTCGTCCACAAGATAGTGCCGGACGCCGTCCATCTCCTCCGGCATGATTTTTGCCGAGCCGATATCCATGTATTTATACACCTGCATGGAATCCGCAGATATAATGGCTCCGTTTATTTTTTTCGCCAGTGCAATGGATAGCGCTGTCTTCCCGACCGCTGTCGGGCCGGTCAGAATTACCATGGGATTTGGTTTCATTGTCATACAATCCTCTTAAACTTCTTTTCAATCTCATATTTGCTCATGGAGATAATGGTCGGCCGCCCGTGCGGACAATGGTAGGGATTCTCCAGGGACAGCAGCTCGTCGATCAGCTGTTCTGCCTCCGCCCTGCTGATGGAATCGCCTCCCTTGATCGCCGCCTTGCAGGACATGGAAGCCACCTTTTCCAAGATCAGTTCCGGTGCTTCCCTGCCGCTTATGTTGGTAAAATCGTCCAGCATGTCCAAGAACATGCCTTTCATATCGACCGCCTCAAAATCGGCTGGAATCGCCGTGATGGCAAATTCCTTGCCGCCGAACGGCTCCACCTCATAACCGAACAGACGGATCTGCTCCCCGTAGCGTGTAAGCATTTCCTGTTCCTCGGCGCTCAACGTCAGAATGATCGGCGGGCTTAAGGTCTGCGAGGCAAAATTCTGTGTGCGGACGCGCGCCATGGTGCGCTCATAGAGCACTTTTTCATGGGCGGCATGCTGGTCGATAATGAACAGCTTATCCTCGTATTCAATCAGCCAGTAGGTGTCAAACACCTCGCCGATGATCCGGTGCCGTCTGGCTGCATCCGGCGTGAAAAATCCGGTGTCCGCCGCCTCGAGCGTCTGCTGCTCGTACACGACCGTGTCCGCTGTCTCCTGCGGATTCAGCGTCTCCTGCACATTCTGTGTGTCTGTCTCCGGCATATTCAGATTCTCCGGCATATTCAGATTCTCCGGCATATTCAGATTCTCCGGTGTATCAGGAGTTCCCCGCACGGCCTCTGCCTTAGGAATCGGCTCCGGCCGCACATCCGGCTGTTCGTCAACCGGTTTTGCCGGCTGCCCGGTATCCGCCGCCGGTATGCTTTCCGCTTCCCGTGGCATCTCCTGCATCCGGCTGCCGTCTTCGGTCGAAGCAGAACCCGCAGATGCGGAATCCGTATGATAGCTGCTCTCTTCCCGCACCAGAAGCTGCCGGAACACGTCCAGATTTTCCGGTGTTCTGACCGGTTCCGGCGTCACGTTCTGCCCCTGCGGCAGCACCTGTGTCTGCGGCGGGATATGCAGACGTTTTGTCTCAAACGGCTCCGGCAGGCTACCGGTAATGACTGGCCGCTTTTCTTCTTTCTTTTCCTCCACCGGGACAGCCGGAATAAATTCCTTGTGAGTCAGCACATCGCGGATCGTCTGATATAGCTTCCGGTACACTTCCTCATTGTTGGAAAAACGAAGCTCCATCTTGGTCGGATGCACATTGACGTCCAAAAGCTCCGTATCCATGGTAAAATACAGCACGCAGAACGGATACTGATGCTGCATCATAAAGCCCTTGTACGCCTCTTCCACCGCTTTGGAGAGCAGTGCGCTTTTGATGTAGCGTCCATTGATAAAATAGCTTTCGTAGCTGCGGTTTCCGCGGGAAATCATCGGTTTTCCGACAAAGCCCTTTACCGAGAAATATTCTGTCTCTGCGCAGACTGGAAGAAGCGCCGCCGTAATATCGCGCCCGTAGATATGATAGATCAGATCTTTTTCATTGGAGTTGCCGGAGGTATGCATCTTGGTCTGTCCGTTGCTGATAAACTTAAAAGAGACATCCGGATGGGACAAGGCAAGGCGCTCCATCAAGTCACTGATATAATTTCCCTCCGTCTGCGCGGTTTTTAAAAACTTTTTCCGTGCCGGCGTATTGTAAAAGAGGTTTCTGACGATGAAGGTCGTGCCGTCCGGCGCTCCGATCTCATCGTTGCTCATCTCCCTTGAGCCTTCAATGACATAGCGCGTTCCGGTCAGATCGCTGTAAGTCTTGGTAATCAGCTCCACCTGCGATACGGCGGCAATGCTTGAGAGCGCCTCACCGCGGAACCCGAGCGAATGGATGCATAAAAGGTCTTCCACGCTCTTGATCTTGCTGGTGGAATGGCGCAGAAACGCGAGCGGTACCTGCTCACGCTCAATTCCGCAGCCGTTATCCGTAATGCGCACGAACGTTGTGCCGCCCTCCTTGATCTCGACCGTGACGGCGGTTGCCCGGGCATCGATCGCGTTCTCGACAAGCTCCTTGACCACCGAGGACGGCCGTTCCACCACCTCCCCGGCTGCTATTTTATCGATTGTTTCCTGTGAAAGCAGTGTTATCTGCGGCATTCCATTCCTCCCATCTGCCTTTGCCAAAGGCGCTTCCGGTTACCAGCGGTTCTTTACCTTGTTCTGAAGTTCGTATAATTTGTTTAAAGCCTCAATCGGCGTCAGATTTCCGACATCCACATTCCGCAGTTCCTCTATGATGTCATCGTCCCGCACGGTATCAAACAACGACATCTGCGTCAGATCCACCTCGTCCAGTTTTTCTTTTTTCTTTTTGCTTCCCGTATCGACGGAGATATTTCTCGCAACTTCCGTGATGTCATTGGCACTTAATTCCTCCACGATCTCCTTGGCACGCGCAATGACAGAATCCGGCACGCCGGCAAGCTTTGCCACCTGGATACCGTAACTCTTGTCCGCGCCGCCCTTTACGATTTTGCGGAGAAATACAATGTCATCGCCCTTTTCATTTACCGCCACGCAGTAATTGTTGACGTTGTTTAATTTGCCTTCCAGCTCTGTCAGTTCATGATAATGTGTGGCAAAAAGCGTCTTGGCACCGAGGAGCTTCGGGTTGCTGATATGCTCCACCACCGCCCAGGCAATGCTCAGCCCGTCGTAGGTGCTTGTGCCGCGCCCGATTTCATCCAAGATCAACAGTGAGTTGGAGGTGGCGTTGCGCAGAATATTGGCAACCTCATTCATCTCCACCATAAACGTACTCTGCCCGCTGGCAAGATCATCCGACGCTCCCACACGTGTGAAAATGCGGTCCACGATACCGATCTTCGCGGATGCCGCAGGCACATAGCTGCCAAGCTGCGCCATCAGAACGATCAGTGCCGTCTGACGCATATAGGTGGATTTTCCCGCCATGTTCGGTCCCGTAATGATCGAGATGCGGTGGTTGCCGTTGTCGAGGTACGTGTCATTGTCAATGAACATATCGTTGTTGATCATCTTCTCAACCACCGGATGACGTCCGCCCTTGATGTCAATGATGCCGTTCTCGTTGATTTTCGGACGGCAGTAATTATTCTGATCCGCGACAAGTGCAAGCGACACGAATACATCCAGACCGGCAACCGCCTTGGCGGTCCGCTGAATGCGCACAACCTCCGCAGCGATCTTACTCCGCACCTCACAGAAGAGATCGTACTCTAATGTGACAAGCTTGTCCTCCGCGCCGAGAATCATGTCCTCCAGTTCTTTTAATTCCGGCGTGATATAGCGCTCGGCGTTGGCGAGCGTCTGCTTGCGCATAAAATAATCCGGAACCAGATCCTTGTAGGAGTTGGTCACTTCCAGATAATAGCCGAATACCTTGTTATATTTGATTTTTAAATTCTTGATGCCTGTCTTTTCACGCTCTTTGGCTTCCAGTTCCGCCAGCCAGGTCTTCCCCTCCGTCTTCGCCTTGCGGTATTTATCGACATCCTCGTTGTAGCCGTCCTTGATCAGGCCGCCGTCCCGCACCGAAATGGGCGGTTCCTCCATGATAGCCCGGTCGATCAGTGCGCAGAGCTCCTCCAACGTATCCATGTCCTCGCGGATTTCTCCCAGCAGCTCGCACTGAAAATCGCCCAAAAGACTCTTGATCGGCGGCAGCATGGCAATCGAACTGCGGAAGGCAATGAGATCCCTGGGATTGGCGGTCAGATATGTAACGCGCGTAATCAGACGCTCCAGATCGTAGATCGGATTTAAATATTCCCGGAGTTCCTCTCTGGTAATCACGTGCTGATTCAGCTCACAGATTGCATCCTGGCGCTTCTCGATCTCCGCCTTGTCAATCAGCGGCTGTTCCACATAGGAGCGGAGCAGTCTGGCACCCATCGCCGTCTTCGTCTTGTCAAGCACCCACAGGAGCGATCCGCGTTTCTGCTTCTCGCGCAGCGTTTCCACAAGCTCAAGATTCCTTCTGGTCGAGCTGTCGATGATCATGTATTTTCCGGTGGAATACGGATGAATCACGGAAATGTTGTTGAGATCGTTCTTCTGTGTCTCGTACAGATACTTTAACAGTGCTCCCGCAGCAATCATGCCGCAGTCATAATCGGCAAGTCCCAGCGCCTCCAAACTCTTTACCTTAAAGTGTGTAAGCAGTGTTGTCTCTGCAAGCTCATCCCCAAAATACCATGTCTCCAGCGCATAAATTGTAATCTTGAGTCGATGCCTTAAATCTTCTATATCGACACCACTCATATAAAAACTTTCGTTGCATATAATTTCAGATGGCGAAAATTTTGTGATCTCATCGAAAAGCTTCCGCTCCGAATCCACCTCGGTGACATAGTAGTCTCCGGTTGAGACGTCCGCAATGGATACGCCGTAGCGGTCTGCCAGATACACGATGCACATAATATAATTGTTCTTGGATTCGTCCAGCGCCTGCATATCCAGGTTCGTTCCCGGCGTCACGATCCGGATGACCTCGCGCTTGACCAGTCCCTTTGCCAGCTTCGGATCTTCCACCTGCTCGCAGATGGCAACCTTGTGTCCGTTTGCCACAAGTTTATTTAAGTATCCCTCCACCGCATGGTACGGGATGCCGCACATCGGTGCGCGCTCCTCCATGCCGCAGTTTTTTCCGGTCAGCGTCAGTTCCAGTTCTTTGGACACCAGTTCGGCATCCTCAAAAAACATCTCGTAGAAATCTCCCAGCCGGTAAAACAGGATACAGTCTTTATATTCTTCCTTCGTCTGCAGATATTGCTGCATCATTGGTGTAAATTCAGCCACGTTGCTCCTCCATATCTCTCATAATCGCCTCTGCCACTTTCAGTCCGTCCATCGCCGCGGACATGATGCCGCCTGCATAGCCCGCGCCCTCCCCGCACGGATAGATGCCGCCTGCAGCCACAAGAAGCTTCGGATCGCGCACCAGGCGCACCGGTGAGGACGTCCGGCTCTCCACGCCGGAGAGGATGGCGTCTTCCCGGTCAAAAGCCGGAATCCGGCGGCTGAATGCGTGCATCCCCTCGATAAAGGACTCTTCCAGTGCCTGCGGCAGCAGACCTCTTAAATTGCCAAGCACACATGCGCCCTTTGCGGCGCTCTCAAACGCCCCGTAAGACACCGAGGCACGATTGCTACAATAGTCTCCAAAAAGCTGCTGCGGAATCCGCCCTTTTCCGATAGCGAATGCCCGCTCCTCGAGCATCTCCTGAAAACGGACACCGGCTAGCGGATCTTTCCCCGCAAAGTCGTCAGGAGTTACCGCCACAATAATTGCACTGTTTGCGTTTTTCCCGTCACGTCCGGAATAGCTCATTCCGTTGACCGCAAGCCTGCCCTCCTCGGAGGATGCGTTTACCACATATCCGCCCGGACACATGCAGAAGGAATACACGCCTCTGCCGTTTGCGAGGTTCGCCGTCACTTTGTAGGGGGCTGCCGGAAGTTCGTGTGCATGCAGCGCTCCATATTGCTGCAGATTCATCATCTCCTGCGGGTGTTCCACACGGAAACCAACCGCAAACGCTTTTGCCTCCATGACAAGATCCTGCTTCTGATACAGCATCCCAAACGTGTCCCGCGCACTGTGACCGATTGCAAGAACGAGTCTGGAAGTCTCGATCCACTCCTTGTGGTTGACCTCAACAAACATCTTTCCGTCCGCTTCCCTGCGGTAATCTGTCATACAGCTCTCAAAGCAAAACCTGGCGCCGCGCGCTTCCATCGCCTGCCGCATGTTTTTGATGACTCCGGCAAGAATATCCGTTCCGATGTGCGGTTTGTTTTCGTACAGAATCTGCTCCGGCGCTCCGAATTTCACAAAGGTTTCCAGAACAAACCGGTTCCTGCCGGTGGGATCCTTGACCAGTGTATTTAATTTGCCGTCCGAAAAAGTTCCTGCGCCGCCCTCTCCGAACTGCACGTTAGAAACCGTATCCAACACTCCGCTCTCCCAGAAGCGCTCCACATCCTTTGTGCGCTCCGTCACTGAACGCCCGCGCTCAAGGACAACCGGTGCACAGCCGCTCATCGTGAGCGCATACGCGCAGAAAAGTCCCGCAGGACCCGCACCGACAATCACCGGCGGGATGGACGACGTTGGCGAAACCGCCCCGGGCAGATGATAATCGGTCTGCTTTACGATCGTAACATTCGGATCGTTTGCTCTTTTTATGATTTTCTCTTCTCCGGAAGCGGAAACCTCCACGGAATACACCAACGACAGTTCCGGTTTCTTTCTCGCGTCAATGGATTTTCTGATAATCCGGTAGCGAAGCTCCTGACCTCCCGAAAGTCCCAGACGTTTTCTGATTTTCTGTTCCAGTGCTGCCGCATCGTGATGCAGCGGCATTTTTATCTGATTGATCCGTATCATCTCTGTTCTGACATTCCTTCCTCTGCTGCATGCATCCCCGCCACAAAGCCGCTCGACCACGCCCACTGCAGATTGTAACCGCCGCAGGTGCCGTCAATATCAATGACCTCGCCCGCAAAATAGATACCGTCTGCCAGCTTTGACGCAAGCGTTGTGGCTTCAATCTCCTCCGTGTCAACGCCCCCTGCGCATACCTGCGCCGCTTCCATTCCGTTGCTTCCGGTAATATCAACCCGGAAATTCTTGACACACTTCACCAGCCGGTGCAACGTGGCGCGTGCCACCTCCCCGGCATAGAGTTCTGACCGTATGCCAGCTTCGGAGAGCAGTACCTCGCTCAGCTTTCTGTTAAAGAGACCGATCAGTGCCTCCCCGGCGCTCTTGCCATGTGTATTCTCGTAGAAGCGCTCTGACAGCAGGTCAAAAAACTCCTTGTCCGTAAGATCCGGCGCAAAATCAATCAGCACATAGGGGTGCTTTTCGTCCGCGAGCGCTCTTGTCGCATAACGGCTGATCTGAAAGACCGGGATACCCGAGATTCCGGAAGCCGTAAGCTGAAGTTCGCCCCGCTCACTGCACACCGCGTCAGGCTTTTCTCCCCGGGCTGTCCCACAGCTGCCTTTTGGTTGAAATTGCGCATTTTCCAGGTAGAGTGTTACCTGCATTTCTGCACGAATTCCTGCAAGTTTCTTGAAAAATGCCTGTTTTCCATGCAGTTGCACGAGAGCTGGCACCACATCTACAAAATGATGACCAAGTGCTTCTATATATGGAAATGCACTTCCGTCGCTTCCTGTCTTGGGTGCTGCCAGCAATCCGGGCGCAAAAATCACTGTTTTGGTTGAAAACGCGCCTTTTGTGGTGCGTATTTCATACCCGGTACAGGTTTTTTGAATGGATTGCAGTCCGCAGGACGTCCACAGATCAACGCCGAGGTAATCGCATTCCATGCCAAACACTTCCACGACAGACACCGCCTGCTCGCTCGCCGGATAATAGTAACCGTTTTTGATCTTCGGATAGATTCCAAGTTCTTCAAACAGGCGCACGGTATCCTCCTGCCCGAATTGCTCAAAAACAGGCAGCACAAAAGCAGGGTTCTCTCCACGATAACAGGAAAGCCCCTGCACTGCATTTGTGTAATTACATTTTCCGTTGCCGGTGGTGCTGAAGGTCAACCCGGTGCACGTAGGAATCCTTATGCTTATCACAAAGCTTTGGGATGCCATAAACGATCCATTAATCGGTGCACTTGTTGACAGTCACCAGAACAAGGGCAAGGGTAAATTCATTCCGTGGATTAAATTCTTTGCTTTCCCAACCGCAGTCCTTTGTATCTTAGGCTTCGTCAACGTAAGCAATTTTGCTTATGGCGCCCGTATTGCTTACATGTTCATCACATATGTTGTATATGAAATTATGTACACATGTGTAAGCGTACCATTTGGAAGTCTTTCAAGTGTTATGACAGATGATGTAAACCAACGGACCGACCTTTCACGCTTCAGAAGTCTTGGCGGCACAATCTTTATGACCGTCATCGTTATTGCCGGTCCATTATTCTTATACAAAGACAACCAGCCTGTACCAAGCCACTTCCTTATTATGGCAGCCATCTGTGCTGTTGTTGGTTTGATCTGCCTTATGTTTACATCACACTGGTGCAAGGAGCGTATTATCACCGAGCCAGTTGCCAAAGAAAAAGAGAAGCTTAACTATTTAGACGTGCTGAAAGCCATCTCCAAAAACAAAGCTTTACTTGGTGTTATGTTATCCAGCTTTATCGGTATCGTTGGTGCCGGTATGGTAAACGGCTTAAATACCTACTTATTCCGTGACTATTTCGGAAATGTCGCCATTATGGCAGTTTCAGGCATGTTAAGCGTTATCTGGTCGCTTATCGCATTCATTGGGACAAAATTTGTTGCAAAGAAATTTGGAAAGAAAGAATGGATTATGTATAGTGCAACTTTCTCAGTTGTTGTTTATGCTATTTTATTCTTTTTCCCTCTTGAGAACCCAATGCTCTTTATTATTATCAACGGAATCTGTTATCTTGGTGTCAGCGGCTTCCAGGTATTAGTCTGGGCCCTTGTAAATGACGCAATTGACTATCAGGAACTTCAGACCGGAAAACGTAACGAAGGTATCGTGTACTCTGCATATACATTTTTCCGTAAGCTTGCTAATGCCGTATCCGGAAGTATGAGCAGCTTTGCGCTTGCAATCGCAGGCTTTAACGTAAATGAGGCCGTTCAGAGCGAAGCATTCTCCGGACGTCTCTGGAAAACATATACCGGATTATATGTAGCCGGGTACTTATTAGCTGTACTTGTATTAAAGTTTGTATA
>OGEP01003039.1_pt1 | contig 13491 bp, 14 predicted proteins | sample 1570721 | NCBI WGS metagenome assembly OGEP01 (sample SAMEA2582131, study PRJEB24529) | metagenome | biome: Human gut stool | place: China | collected 2011 | reverse complement strand
CAGAAGCTCATGGTGCTGGTTATGATTTAGAACGATTTGATGCTGAAATTGCAAGTGCTGAAAGTTTCCCATCTTATATGTGGAATTCCGCTGAAGCTATTTGTTCAAAAATGAATTGGACCATTAAGGATATTTCTCAAAAGAGTGTTCCTTATGTTCTAGATGAGGATGTCTATTCTGAAACTCTTGGTCGAACTATTAAGGCTGGTGACGTGACAGGTATGTCGGCAGTGACAACGATTCATACTCATCAAGGAGTTGTGTTTGAAGTGGAGTGTATCGGTAAGGTATATCGTGAAGATGATGGGGATATGTGTGACTGGGAAATTACTGGTGAGACTAATCTTGTCTTTTCAGTGTCAAAACCAGATACAGTAGCACATACCTGTGCGACCATTGTCAACCGAATCCCTACAGTGTTAGACGCACCAGCTGGCTATGTGACATCTGAAAAAGCGCGTGAAGTTGAATTTCCTACTTATCCATTGCACACTTACGTTAAATAGCAGAAAGTTCTCCCTCAGAGTTTATCAAGAGGGAGAACTTTTTGATAGTTTTGAGTTAAACAACTTCCCTATGTTAGGAAAGTAACATGAAGGTGATGGCTTGGTGCTAATTGCAATTATAGTAGTAACTTTGGTAGGTTTTATTATCACAATCCAGATGAATCAACCAGCTTATTTGCTTACTAACCACTATGCTAGGGGTGATGGGAGTTTTGGATACTTGAGTAAGGTCTCCAAGAGCAAAATATAGAAGAAGGTTTCACGGTAATTACGAGAGAATTTTTTTCTATTTATACTAATTGTTCTTTGTAACTGGTAAACATCTCGTCAATGTCATCTTCAACCAAGTGATAGATTTTCCAGTCAAATTCAGTTCTAGCAACATCATCAACCAAGACTGTATAACAAAAATCCATATAATCTTCATAAAAATCAGAGATGAAGGGGAGGAGTGTGTCACTAATATCAGATGAATAGAGTTTTTCATCAAGATGTTTAAAGAGATAGTCTGTACCCGTAATCTTTTCATTCTTGAGTTTTTGTGCATCCTCAAGGTTAAATCCATCACTTTGGGGATTCAGAAAATCATGTTTTGCTAGCCAGGCGACGAAGATACTGAGATGAAAAGCAGCTCTTTTACTAATCTCTAGCATGTCTGATTGGCTTAGTTTTTCTGACGGGATATTATTTTCTTCACAATAGAATACAAGTGCATGATCGAAAAAATAATCTGTGCGGTCTATGGGAAAGTCTAATTGACTTTCTTCTCTCTTTGTCTCAGGCTGTTCAACTACAGTTGATTTTTTCTTAAAAAGGGACTTCAGTTTTTTGAACACGTTTATACCTCATATAAAAATATCCCATTATTCAATAATGGGATATGATTATTATTTCATTGTTGGGAACAACAAGACATCACGGATGGTTGTTGTGTCAGTGAGAAGCATGCAGAGACGGTCGATACCGATTCCGAGTCCACCTGTTGGTGGCATACCGTATTCGAGGGCTTCAACGTAGTCGTAGTCGATGCCTGTTGCTTCGTCGTCACCGAGTTCTTTAGCAGCAGCTTGTGCTTCGAAACGTGACAATTGATCGATTGGGTCGTTCAATTCGGTGAAGGCATTTCCGTACTCTTTAGTCATGATGAAGAGTTCGAAACGGTCAGTGAAGCGTGGGTCTTCTGGATTTTTCTTAGCCAATGGAGACACAGCAACTGGGTGACCGTAAACGAAGGTTGGTTGAATCAATGTTTCTTCAACGAATTCTTCGAAGAAGGCGTTGATGATGTGACCAACTTCAGTGTAGTGTTTTTCAACTGGAACATTCTTTTCAGCAGCGATAGCTTTGGCTTCATCCAAAGTCATGTCTTGCCAGAAGTCAACGCCAGTGATTTCCTTGATAGCGTCAACCATGTGTATGCGTTTGAATGGTTCGTTGATCTTGATTTCAGTTCCTTGGTAGTTGATAGGTCCGTCACCTTTAACAGCTTTAGCAGCGTGTTGGATGATACCTTCAGTCAAGTTCATGATATCGTGGAAGTCAGCGTAAGCTTGGTAAACTTCGATAGATGTGAACTCAGGGTTGTGAGTGGCATCCATACCTTCATTACGGAAGATACGTCCGATTTCGTAAACGCGTTCCATACCACCAACGATGAGGCGTTTGAGGTGGAGCTCAGTCGCGATACGAAGCACCATGTCAATGTTTTGTGCATTGTGGTGAGTGATGAAAGGTTTAGCAGCAGCACCACCAGCTTCATTGTGAAGAACAGGTGTTTCTACTTCAAGGAAACCTTGAGCATCGAGGTAGCGACGGATTTCAGAAATGATTTTTGAACGTGTGACAAAGCGGTCAAAGCTTTCACGGTTAGAAATCAAATCGAGGTAACGTTTACGGTAGATTGTTTCAACGTCTGAAAGTCCGTGGAATTTCTCAGGCAATGGACGAAGGGCTTTAGACAAGTGCGTGATATGAGTAGCTTTGATAGAAAGTTCTCCCATATCTGTACGCATAACTTCACCTTCGACACCGAGGAAGTCACCAAGGTCAGCTTTCTTGAAGATTTCGTAGTTTTCTTCACCGACAGCATCTTTACGCACGTAGATTTGGATTTGACCATCGCGGTCTTGGATGTGGGCGAAGCCAACTTTACCTTTACCACGTTTAGTCATCAAACGACCTGCGATAGTAGCAGTTTCGTTGATTTCGTGCAATTCTTCTTTTGTTTTGTCAGCGTATTTTTCTTTTAATTGACCAGATGTAGCTGTGCGTTCGAATCGCTTACCAAAAGGATCGATTCCTTGTTCAGCCAAGGCCGCCATTTTTTCACGACGGACAATCTGTTGATCGTTCAATTCTTCCATGTGTTGATTTGACATGTTAGTCCTCCATAAAATAGTCGTAATTATTGTATCATAAATCACCTTCTAAAGATAGGACAAATGATTAAATGTCAGATAAATAAAGCTAGGATTTGTCTATTTTTAGGACAAATCGTTAACTAGCATTAATCTTTGATTAGAAAGTTATAGAATTTATTGACAAATATAATAAAAAGGGTGTACAATAGCAAAGTAAGTTTCGTATGATATAAGGAGGAAATACGATGAAAAAGAAAAATTATGTTAGTAAAGCCGTGATGCTTGGCGCTTTACTAGCACCTATTGGGATGCCTACGGTATCTGTGTTAGCAGATAACTTTTATCAAAATCAAACGAGTGCTCACGCTGCTGATATTACAAACTGGATTGCCAGCACACCTGAACAAATTACAAATAATTTGACAACTCAGAATATCAATCCACAGCAGTTAGATGGCCAACAGTACGTGATTCAATGGGGAGATACCTTGTGGGGAATCTCTCAAGCGACTGGAATTTCTATTGAAAAATTAGCCTACGATAACAATATTCAGAATATTGATCTTATCTTTGCAGGTGATGTCCTCATCTTGAAACGTGATGGTGATGTACCAGCAGGTTATCATGTCACTGGTAATGGTTACCGTTGTGCACATTCTAAGATTGTTATCAACAACTACTACGGTGATAACAACCGAGTGATTATCAATAACAGCACTTTTGTCTCTGATGACCATTCTAAGAATACAGTGATTTACGCTCCAGATAATTCTGACAATAGCGTTTCATTCTCAAATAGCACTACTAACAATAATAACGATAAAGACAAAGATACTAAAGATTCTAAAGATGGCAAGGAATCATCTTCAACATCATCAGAATCTAAAGATGCTTCATCAAGTTCAACAAGTGGATCTTCATCATCTTCTTCTGCATCAAGCTCAACAGCAAGCAGTAGTGAAAGCAAAGCAAGTACAGAAAGTTCTAAGGAAAAAGAATTGACTGATGATGCTTTCCAAGACAAGGTTCAAAGTGAATTCGAACAAGTATATCAACAAAAACGCTCAGGTAGTCCAGCATGGACTTTCTTCTCACATGCAGATGATAAGAATGGTAAAAATGTTGAATATAAGAAGGACACTGAAAGCAAAGCCCTTTACCTTCAAGGTGAAACGCCTAAGGCTCAAGACATTGTAGATGGACCTAAAGATGGTGCCAAAACGGAAGCCAATGCCAAAGCTCTCGCTCAAAAGATTTTTGATGCTCTTAACAGTGATAGTAAGATGTCAGATCTTATCAAAGCAAAATATGCTCAAATTCAGGTAAGTTATAAAGGTGATAAGTGGGCTTTCAATGTTGATGTTTACAAAGAAAAAGAAAGTTCATCATCAAGCACTGAAAAATCATCTGAATCTAAGGCGTCATCAAGTGATGATTCTCAAACAGAAACACGCATGAGTTCAAGCTCATCAAGCGTTGAACGTTCATCATCAAGTTCTTCAAGCCACACTGAAACAGACTCAGAGGCAACTTTCTCTGACCTAACTGGTGACGAATAGAGAGGGGCAAGACATGTCAAAGAGAAATATCATTATTAGTGTTGTTCTTGCTTGTCTCTTGGTTACGGGAGCTGGATTTGGTGCTTTCTATTACTGGGGAACACACCATTTAGATAGTGTTGTACCTGGTAAGGTTTACCAATACTCAAGTACTCTAAACGGTGAGGTCAATAATCGTGTCATGTATGTAGCCTTCCAAGAAGGTGGGAACAAGGCGCTTGTGAGTCAAGATCGTACGACAGTGGTTAATGCTGCTAAGAGCCAGACTGATTTTGACAAGGCCTATAATGACCAAACAGCTAAGTGGGAATACAGTGTGACAAAAACTACTTTGACTCTTGGTAAAAAAGAGGATGATCAATTGTCACAATGGCAGTATAACAAGGTCTTTGCTTATGGCGACCACTTCACATCAAAAGATTTCTATTACCAGATTGCCAAAGGTGGTCAGGGTGAAGTTAAACAAAAAATGACCTTTAAAGAAATTAAATAAGCGTCTAAATGTGACAAGCTGCATTAGGTTTGGGACAAATCGTTCCAAACCTTTTTCTATCTTCAAAACACGAATAATCTTTCCTTAAGTGGGGTCGAAAATTGAAAAGAAAGGGTAAAAACGGTATAATAAGACTGTTTGGGCAATTGCATCTTAGTTAAAAAACAGACGAGTAAGATTGCCCTAGACAGTTGACTTAAAGCTTACTTTTGCAAGACTGAAGATTAAATTAGGAGCTGACTCATGTAGTAGTTTAGTTGTTAGTTTCCTAATTTATTTAAGTCTCTGACAAGAGAATGATATAAGAAAGAACGGACAGATGATTACTTCTATTGTTTTTGACGTTGACGATACTATTTATGACCAACAGGCACCTTATCGTATTGCCATGGAAAAATGTTTCCCTGACTTTGAAATGAGCCACATGAATCAAGCCTACATTCGTTTCCGCCACTATTCTGATGTTGGTTTTCCACGTGTAATGGCCGGTGAGTGGACAACTGAGTATTTCCGTTTTTGGCGCTGTAAAGAGACCCTTTTGGAGTTTGGCTACCGTGAAATTGATGAAGAAACGGGTAACCATTTCCAAGAGGTTTACGAGCATGAGTTGGAGAATATCACCATGCTTGATGAGATGCGCATGACCCTTGATTTCCTCAAGGAAAAAAATGTTCCTATGGGTATTATTACCAATGGACCAACAGAGCACCAACTTAAGAAGGTCAAGAAGTTGGGACTTTATGATTATGTGGACCCTAAGCGTGTCATCGTCAGTCAGGCGACAGGTTTCCAAAAGCCTGAGAAGGAAATCTTCAACCTCGCAGCTGAGCAATTTGATATGAATCCATCGACGACGCTCTACGTTGGAGATTCTTATGACAATGATGTCATGGGTGCCTTCAATGGTGGTTGGCATTCTATGTGGTTTAACCACCGTGGACGTAGCCTCAAACCAGGTACTAAGCCAGTCTTCGACTTGGAAATCGACAATTTTGAGCAACTCTTTGGGGCGGTAAAAGTCCTTTTCGACCTTCCAAATAACAAATATATCTTTGATATCAATGATAATGAAAATCCAGTCCTTCAACTAGGTATCAATAATGGTCTTATGATGGCGGCTGAACGTCTTCTTGAGAGCAATATGAGTATTGATAAAGTGGTTATCCTTCTTCGTTTGAATGCGAACCAGGAAAAAATCCTTCGTATGAAATATGGAAGATAATAGAGCGGCCTCGTATGGCCGTTTTATTGTCTAGAACGTGAGATAAGGAGTTTGAAAATGGTAGAAATCAACAACTTAAAACATGATATTGAAGCACTAAGTGCTGAACGTGATGCTTTGAGAAAAGAGGTAGAAGCACTCGAAGCCCAACGTGACGATCTCTTCGAAGGTATTAGAGATGCAGAGCAGATGAAGTGCCTTGCTTGGGATTCCTATTATGCATTAGTGGACCACCTTAATGCTGAGGAAAAGCAAAGAGGGTTTGCTAACAACTATTGGGAACATGTACACAGAACGGTCCAAATAGAAATGGAATTTGTTTTGAGTCGTGGTCTTCGTTTTAAGCGTTTATTGTCTGAAGGACAGTATGAACTTGTCTCACAGGAACTAGACGTTTTTGAAAAGGAATTGGATGACTTGGCCCGAGGCTTTGGTGTAGAATTAGACCGTTTGCCAGAGGAATCGAGTTGGAAATAATTGAGGTGAAGCTCTTAAAGCAATATATTTAAGGGTTTTTTGACTGCTAAAAAGCGACCCTTGTTAAGGATCGCTTGTCTTATGAAGTCAGTCGCTGATTTAGCTGATCTTGTTTTGTTCATCCATATAAGATGTATCATTCCAACATTTAAGAGTGAAGTGCTCGAAATCATTGGTTTCGAGAATAGTGACAGAAGCATTGTCAAGACCGCCTGCCTTACGAAGAAGACCAGGTTCAAAACCAAGGAGTGTACGGATAGAAGCCGTTAAGTTAGCACCGTGACCGACGATGAGGACATTTTTAGCATCACTATCTTTAAGTGTTTTAACAAATTCGGCCACACGTTTGGTTGTCTGGTAGACAGACTCAGCTTGGAAGTCATTAGCACGGAAGTTGGCTAGGTTATGACGGAAGGCATCCATTTCTTTTGGATAGATGGCCTGAACGAGTGCAATTTTTTGCCCTTCCAGTTTACCAAGTTGCCATTCACGCAGAGCTTTAGTGTAGGTAACTTTAGCTTTAGGCTTTTGAGACTCCATGATGAGTTCAGTGGTTTTTTTAGCACGTGGTAGGTCACTTGAGAAGATCAAGTCAAAATGTGTGTCACTGAGATAGTGACCTAACTCACGTACTTGTTCGATAGATTCTTTAAGCAAAGGCGAGTCTCCCTTGGCGCCTTGAAGTCGGCCTTCCAAGTTCCACTCGGTTTTACCGTGACGTACAAAATACAGTTTCATGATTACTCCTTAATATCAGCAAATTCAGCATTAACAAAATCAGCAAGATCTTGACTATTGATACGGATAGAACGCCCAATTTCCCCCGCTGAGACAATAAGGAAGCCAGCTTCTTGGGCAGATTGATCGATATAAATAGGGAAATTGTGCTTTTGGCGAATTCCCACTGGGTTGTTAGCTCCGTGAACATAGCCAGTTGTTTTTTGGAGATCCTTTTGTGGAATCATTTGAACTTTCTTGTTCCCTGAAATTTTAGCTAATTTCTTTTCAGACAGGTGTTCGGTGATAGGGACGATGCCGATGACTGGTCCTGTCTTATCTCCCTTAAGGGCGAGGGTCTTATAAATGCTCTCACGCGCCACATCTTCTGGAAGCTCCCCTTCTAAACCATTGAAGGATAAGCTATCATGGTCAATATTAGCTTTATCAAGAATTTGGTCAACCAAGGTCTTCTTGACTTTGCCTTTCTTAGCCATTGTCATATCTCCTTTTAAAGTTATACATTTCTACCATCCATTATAACACATTCATCTGAGCACGCCTAAGTCAATTTGGGCAAGAAGAAAACCAGTGTCTGGAACACTGGTTTTTACTCACTACTAGACGACTTTGAGGAACTAGATGAGCTGGTTACAGTTGCTGAGCTAGTTGAACTTGTCGAAGTAGTTTTCTTATTTTTAGTTGATTTCTTCTTAATCTTACCAAAGAGTTTTTCAAAGGTTTTACGCTTGTTTTTCTCAGGGTTGATTTGATTAAGATCTAGGATATTGTCGAAACCAGGAAGGCTTCCTTGTGACGTATATTGGTGAAGGTCATAGTCGATTTCAGTATTTGGCAAGGCCTCATAATAACCAGAATCGGTACCATAGGCTGGAATCCAAACAGCGTCGAAGTTTTTAGTTGAAACTTCTTGCTCGAGCATGAAATAAGCACCAATATAGAGACCAACTTTTTCAGCTCCAAGACGTTTGAGCTCAGCGAGAAAGGCTTGGACACCTTGCTCCATGTTGGACATGGTTTCTTCTTCAACGTCGATCCAGTAATAAGTAGGTTTGTATGGAGAAGCATTTTTGTAGAAAATACGAGCTTCTTCCTTCATCTCTTTGACAGAAGTACCTTGGGCGTAGGAATAGACGGCAACTGGAACGTCACGTTTTTTGAGTTCTTTGATATGTGTTTTAAAAGATTTGTCGACCCCATTCGAACTAGCGGCATTGCTATCCTTACTAATCTGTGATCCACCGAAGACGCGGACAATAGCACCAGAAATATGATTTGACAAGACATCGTAATCGATATCCTGAGGTAGTTGCCACCCCGAAAGGTCGATAATGGGATTGAGTATCAGCTCCTCGTCGGAACTGCTAGATGTACTACTGGTTGTTGTTTTTGGTGTAGTAGCAGAAGGAATAGCAGATTTCACGTTTTGAAGATGCGCCTGCTGTTTGGACGTATTGTGAATATTTGCAATAACTAATGCTAATCCTAAAAGAGCTAGAACCACGTAAACAACGATCGGTTTTATTCTTTTTCTCATTACTCCCATTCTACCTTAAATAGCGCAAAAATGCAAAATAGAGTGTTTATAAATTCTGTGAGAGATATTAAAGTGACTGATTTCCAAAAAGCCTTTGTAGTGCTGACTTAGGCACATTTTATGAATAAGGGTGTTTTGAGCTAGTCTTGAATTAAGTGAATTTTTCATTTATTAAAGCAAGAAATTTAGCTTAAAAGTCAGTTTCCTCCTTGAAACTAGCGCCACTAGTGGCATCAGACCAGGCGACAAGAGCTTGAGCAGAGTTATCCAGATAGGTCTTGAGAGGTTGCTTCAAATCATAAATAGTCTCCCAAAATCCTAGGACCTTTCCTTCTTTGTCGATAGCAGCTTGGTAGGTTTGGATGAGGACTTGATCAAAACTGTCCGTGGGGATTTGATAACTCATTTCTTTGGTAGGAGAAGCCAAGACCCCCGACATAATCCAATCGGGAAGATTTTCAGGCTCGCGAGGAAAGAAGCTACCGTCAGCACCACCATTGTCATATAGAAAGTTTCCATTAGCATCATAGGCCGCTAGTTTATAGGGCAGATGGTTTAGTAATGTTTTTAAATCGTTCATATTTTCATGATAGCTTCTTTCATGCAAAATGGCAATGCATTGGATTGAGAAGCATACTATCGTAGGATAGTATCAGTTTGTCCAAGGATAATACTATCTCTTAAATCAATATAAAAGGTATAATAAGGGAAAAGAATACTTGAGGTAATATCATGTCAAAACTTATTTTTTTAGATGTTGATGGGACATTGGTGGATTATCATAATCGTATTCCAGAATCAGCAGTAAAGGCTATTCGTCAGGCCCGTGAAAACGGCCATCTGGTCTATGTTTGTACTGGTCGTAGCAAGGCAGAAATGCAGCCAGAATTATGGGAAATTGGCTTGGATGGGATGATTGGTGGCAATGGCTCTTATGTGGAGCATCATGGCCAGGTCCTTATGCATCAGCTGATTTCTAAGGAAGATGCTACTAAGATTGTGGATTGGTTGACCGAACGTCGTCTGGCCTTTTATCTGGAAAGCAATAATGGTCTCTTTGCTAGTCCTGATTTTCGTGAGCGAGCACTTGAGCCAATGAAGACTTACGCCATTCAAAAGGGGCAGTCAGAAGAGTCTGTCGCTGGTAAGAAAACAGAAGATTTTTTTCATGGTCTTAAGTTTGGTGGGGAACTCTACCGTGATGATTTAAACAAGGTCAGTTTCGTTTTGGAATCCTACCAGGACCACCTAGATTCAAAAGAAGCTTTTCCACAGCTTGAGGCTCATACTTGGGGAGGACGAGGCGAAACGGCCTTATTTGGTGATTTAGGTGTTAAGGATATTAACAAGGCTCATGCTATTGATGTCCTTTTGGAGCATTTGGGGGCTAAGCAATCGGACACTATTGCTTTTGGTGATGCCAAGATTGATATCCCTATGTTGGAATACTGTGAGATTGGTGTTGCCATGGGAAATGGTGGTCCAGAAATCTTGGCTATGGCAGACTTTGTAACAGACGATGTTGAAGCTGATGGCCTCTATAAGGCTTTTGATCAATTAGGTTTGTTGAAATAGAAAAAACTGAGTTCCTTTTGGAGCTCAGTTTGTATTTTATGCCGGTTTACGACCGATAAATTTTTTCAAGAGGAACAAGAGATAGCCAACAGCAATGTATCCAGCACTGATGACCAAGACGTTTATCATGACCTTGTTCCAACCAAATTTATTGACATTGATAAAGAAGTAGGCGAAAGGACTATCTTTGGCCCCTGGAATTGGCAGTTTTAGAACCAGTCCGTTTAGAAGGGCAAAGGCGAAATAAGACAGTGGGACTAGGGACCAGTAAAGTGGCTCGCGCAGACGATAGGCTTTTTTAGCATCAAAAATGAGAGTATCAAGCACCAAGCCCCAAGGCACAATATAGTGGACCAAGAAATTCCTTACTGTCCAGTATTTCTCAGGTTCTGTAATAGGTGCTAGCAGGATGTGGTAGATAACTCCAGTGATCAGGATGGCCATGGTTACACCACCCTTGTAGCGCAAGAGTTTGGTGTTAGTCGTAGCGTCTCCTTTTTTGAAGTCATTGATGATAAAGAAAATCAAACTAGAGAAGACCAGAATATTGGACAAAACGGTGTAGTAGAGCAACATGCCCCAACCATCGTCATGGATTTGGATAGAGACCCCCACAAGCCCACAAAGAGCTAGTAAGACACGGTAAAATCGTGAAATAGTCATAGGTTTCCTTTTCTTAATAAATAATCTCTCTTATAATATCACATTTTTCACTAACAATTTTGTGAAAATTCTAGTAAAATCAAAGTAAGAAAGACTTCAAGGAGATTACTATGCCCAATCTAATCAATTATCTTGAAAAGGTGAAGGAGCTTACTTTTGATCAAGAGCCTCTCAATATCTTGGATAAGGTTTGTATCAACGAAATCGGCTACCTGACCTATGAAAAATGGCTCTCAGCAAGTGACTTACAGAAGACCATCAATTTACATGATTATGCCGATGGTAAGGACCTGAATCCAGACTATAGCTTCATGGTGACTAAGGAACGGGTGGAACTAGCTGAAGCTATGGTTAGGTCGAGACGTTTCGCTGGACTTAGTCTAAGTAGCTACCGTAGTGTCTTGGACAAGGAAGTCGAAAAGCAATTTGCAGCCATGATTTTCAGCCTGCCTGAACTGGACTACCAACATATTGTCTTTCGTGGGACAGATGATAGTGTCATTGGTTGGAAGGAGGACTTTCAGCTGACCTATAGTCGAGAAATTCCAGCCCATCGCTCAGCTATTGCCTTTCTGTCTGAGCACTTGCCTAATCTCAGTGGACATATCACTGTTTCTGGACATTCCAAGGGTGGCAATCTTGCCCTCTATTCAGCTGTTCAAAGCTCGACTGCTCTACGTGAGCAAATAGCAGAGCTTTTGCTCCTGGATTCACCAGGTTTGATGAAATCACTCTTAGAAAAGCCTTCTTACCAAGAGGTGAAAGCCAAGATGACAGTTATCAGACCTCAAGACTCTGTCGTGGGGGTTATGCTCTATTGGGATATGCCAGCTCAACTTGTAGCATCGGAAGGCATAGGTTTCGCTCAACATAATGCCTTGTCCTGGGAGGTTGATTTAGCGGCAAATGATTTTGTTTATGAGGACCAGCCAACAGAGTTGAGTCAACGTTTGGAAGGAACTTTCCAAGAATGGATTGAGACCTTGCCCAATCAACAACTCAAGCAAGTTTGCGATTTGGTTTTTGATACCATCCTTGATTCAGGGATTGAAAGCCTCGATGATATTGGCATCCAAGCCTTGCCACAGATAGGTCAGATGCTGCAAGAATTTGGCAATCTCTCGGACAAACAAAAGAATGTCTTGCAAGACGGTTTCAACCAGTTACTCTGGATATTTTGGAAGTCAGGAAATAAAAAATCTACCCTGCCCAAGCTTGAACTTCCTGATTTTATCAAGAAGTTGGGTGAATTGACAAATAACGATTAGGGGCAGCTGGACTATAGGAGTGGAGGATATCATGCCTAAAAACGTACTTATTACAGGAGCAACATCAGGAATTGGCGAAGCAACGGCGCGTGCCTTTGCTAAAGGGGGGGAAAATGTTATCCTAACAGGTCGCCGTGTGGAGCGCTTAGAAGCTTTAAAAGCAGAGTTTGAAGCAACCTATCCAGACCAAAAAGTTTGGACCTTTGCCCTGGATGTCACAGATATGGAGATGGTCAAGGATGTTTGCCAAGCCATTCTCAAAAGTGTGGGGCAAGTCCATGTCTTAGTCAATAATGCAGGCCTAGCACTAGGCCTAACAGCTTATCAAGACTATGAAGAGTGGGACCTGCTGACCATGCTCGACACCAATGTCAAGGGCTTGATGATGGTGACACGTCAGATTTTGCCAAGCATGGTAGCTGCCAATGAGGGCCATATCATCAATATGGGCTCTACAGCAGGCATCTATGCTTATGCAGGCGCCGCTGTTTATTCAGCAACCAAGGCTGCTGTCAAAACTTTCAGTGATGGGCTTCGTATCGATACCATTGCCACAGATATCAAGGTGACAACCATTCAGCCCGGTATCGTTGAGACGGATTTTTCTCAAGTTCGCTTTCATGGTGACAAGGAAAAGGCAGCCAAGGTTTATCAAGGTTTGGAAGCCCTCCAAGCCCAAGATATTGCGGAGGCGGTCCTCTATGTCACCAAGCAACCAAGACGTGTTCAGATTTCAGACATGACCATCATGGCTAACCAACAAGCCACAGGGTTTACGATTCATAGGGAGGGGATAAATAGATGATAAAAACATGACCTTCGGGCCGTGTTTTTTTGTTTGAATTTTCCCAAAACTATGAAAGAAACCGTGAAAATGCTATAATGTAAGGGATTACGACAATGTTGAAAGGATAAGTCATGCCAGCAGTTACTCCAGAACTTGAGATAGAACGTCAATTAATCGAGCAGTTAACCTCTGGTGAGAGCCAGTGGACCTATCGCCCAGACTTAAAAAATGAAGGTCAGTTATGGGACAACTTTTTTGAAAAGTTAGCGCAAAATAACGTTGCCCTACTAGCTGACCATCCCTTGA
>OGEP01003027.1_pt1 | contig 13532 bp, 10 predicted proteins | sample 1570721 | NCBI WGS metagenome assembly OGEP01 (sample SAMEA2582131, study PRJEB24529) | metagenome | biome: Human gut stool | place: China | collected 2011 | reverse complement strand
ATCTGATTCTCTCTAGATGTTAGTGATAAGTCACCCACTACAGTTGACAATGAGCCAAGTTAATAGGCAACAAAACAAATAAGCACCTGAATTAGATGCTTATTTCCATGTTATATCATTATTATTTGTCGCCTTTGTTACGGATAACAAAGCCGTTTTTCTTCTCACTTGAAGTGCGGTGTGGTCGACGATTTTCTTTGTTTTCAAAATCCCTACGGTTCTTGTTTGAGGTACGTTTGAAATCACGACGGTCACCGTTGCGATCATTACCATCACGTCCGCCACGACGATTTCCTCGGTCATTACGACGACGGTCACCACCACGATTATTACGACCACCTTTACCTTGGAAGCCACCGCCTGATGGTTTGAATGGTAATGGTTTTTCACGTGCAATTTCCACTTCTGGAAGTGTATCTGGGTCTTGGACAGTCAAGCTCAAAACATACAAAGCCAACTCTTCCGGAGTGAATTCCGCAGCCAATTTAACCGCGTCACCCTTGAATTTGTCAAAGTTAGCACGAATGGCTTCGTCCGCAAAATCACGTTCGATTTTAGCAAGAGCCACTTTTTTCTTAGCTTGGAAAGCCTCTTCAGCAGTCGCTGGCTTAAGACCTTTCATGCGCTTCTTAGTCAAGTTCTCAATGATAGCCAAGTAACCCATTTCGTTTGGTGACACGAAGGTGATTGATTGACCATGTTTACCAGCACGACCGGTACGACCGATACGGTGAACATAACTTTCAGGGTCTTGTGGAATATCGTAGTTGTAGACGTGAGTCACACCTGAAATATCCAAACCACGCGCCGCCACATCTGTTGCAACCAAGATATCAAGGTTATCATTTTTAAAATCACGAAGAACACGAAGACGTTTGCCTTGGTCAAGGTCTCCGTGGATACCTTCTGCACGGTAACCACGTAACTTAAGTCCGCGGGTCAATTCATCAACACGACGTTTGGTACGTCCAAAAACGATAGACAGCTCTGGTTGGTCAACATCCATAAGACGCGTCATGGTATCAAATTTTTCTTGTTCTTTGACACGGATATAATATTGGTCAACCAAGTCCGTTGTCAATTCCTTAGCCGCAATTTTCACATGCTCAGGCTCTTTCATGAACTGCACACCGATACGTTTGATAGCATCTGGCATCGTTGCTGAGAAAAGAAGGGTTTGACGTGTTTCTGGCACACGGCTGATGATAGCTTCAATATCTTCAAGGAAGCCCATGTTAAGCATTTCATCCGCTTCATCCAAAATCAAAGTCTCAACATGATTAAGTTTAAGCGCCTTGCGTTTAATCAAGTCAAGCAAGCGACCCGGTGTCCCCACAACGATATGAGCACCTGAACGAAGCGCCTTGATTTGTTTTTCAATGCTAGAACCACCGTAAACAGAGCGTACTTTAACACCCTTATCACGACCAAAACGGAAAAGTTCCTCTTGAGACTGCACAGCCAATTCACGAGTAGGCGCAATGACAAGTGCTTGAATAGTATTATCTTCAGTATGAATTTTATTTAGAGTTGGCAACCCAAAGGCAGCTGTTTTACCAGTACCCGTTTGCGCTTGACCGATAACATCCTTACCTTCGAGGGCGAGTGGAATGGTCATTTCTTGAATTGGAGATGGCTCAACAAAGCCTGCTTTTTCTACCGCTGAAAGAATATCTTGCGATAAGTTAAGTTCTGTAAATTTCAAATGTTTCTCTTTTCTAAAAGACAGTGCGAAGCTGTCTTATAAGCCTTTATTCATTGTCTTTATTAACAACCTAACTAGTGTAACACAATTAAAACTAAAAAGATAGAAAATAAGTTGTGAAAAGGTTTTTATTTAGGATAATAAGCTGCGCTAAACACCAGCAAGTCCAAGACAAAAGCCAAAATCAAACTAAACACTAATTCCTGGTTCTGTCTAATCATCAAGCTAACCATGCGACATAAAACCCCAATCTCCAAAATAAGCACAATCCCATAGCGCTTGCGCCTTCGCTCAATCGAAGCCACCCGAAAACGCATCAAACCAACCATTACAACAAAAAGATAAAATAACCCAGTCAATAGAGCAAGCACGGTCAAAAACACCTTTGGGAAAGCCAGATGACCAACCATAGCAATGACTAAAGTCAACCAAGCTAGCCCAGTCATCACCCAAACAACGTTTGCCATCTTCTTTCCCATCCCCTAAACCTCAATTTGATTACCGCAAAACAGCTTCAGCAAGTGCCTGCTGAATTTCCACCACGTTATGGTCACTATTAAACTGCAAAACTTCAGCTGGCTCTGCTGCCGATGAAATCCAAATTTTCAATTCCGCATCCAAATCAAGATGTCCCGAAGTCTCTACCGTAAATCGCGAAATAGACCGATAAGGTAAAGATTTATAAGAAATCTTCTTCCCAGTCACGCCCTGCTTATCCACCAAAATCAAACGATAATCTGTAAAGACAATCAAATCTCGCACCAAAACAAAAGCCAGATTAACCTGCTCATCTGGAATCAAAATATCCTCTAGCTGACGCTCCACCTTGTCATTATCACGTTGTGACGCATGACCAATCATCCCTGAAAATAGTCCCATATCAGCACCTCCTATGTTTTTTCTTCATTATACCCAAAAGCCAAAGAAAAAGCACAGGAAAACTTGTTCCCTGCACCTTCTTGATAAGAACCTCCATCTTGCTAGGCAAGATATCTATCTTAATCGCTAGTTTCCTAACGCATTAAGCAACATTAATATAACGACGAACGCCTGAATTACTGATATAGCTAATCCATTGTGCCCCATCTCTACTAATAACTTTATCATAGTTAACCTTGTCGCCAGCATTGTAGTAAGCAACTACATCAGCAGATTTACTTGGGTTGTTAACAATAGCAGAGCGTTTTATCATAGTGTAGCTACCACTTGCTGGAAGGCTAGCTTTAGCGGTTTCGGCAGGTCTAGCTGATGCTTGACTAGCTGAAACAGTAGCTACCGGAATGTAACGACGAGTACCACTATAGCTCTTATATGAAATCCATTCATGATTATCAGCTACAAGTACTTGGTCATAATTGATTGTTTCCCCTTTTTGGAAATTAAATTCAGTCGCGCTAGCCATTTTAGCTTCTGATTTCACATCAACCGTTTTTGTAAAGGTATAAGTGCCGCTTGCTGGAAGATTAGATGTCACTGCTTGCGCTGTTGCTTCAGTCGCTGTTTTTGTAGTTGTATCACTTGTCTTCGCCGATTCCGTTGCTAATTTAACAACAGGAAGATAACGGCGAGCACCGCTATAACTTATATATGAAATCCATTGATAACCGTCAGCTTTGACTACTTTATCATAGTTGACTTTGTCACCTTTATCGTAGTAAGCGAGTTCTGGAGAAGTAACTTTTGCTTCTGCCTTAATACTTGTTCTTTCAGTAAAGGTATAAGTACCGCTCGCTGGAAGGGGTGTTTCAGTAATAGGTTTTGTTTCTGCCTTAGTTTCCAATGTCACTTGGCGACCAGTGACACCTTTCAATTGACCATTTGGTTGAGCGTAGTAAAGATGAACATTGTAAACACCTAAGTCACCTTTGTGATCACTCACTTTGACACTTGTTTGATAAGAACCGTCGGCTTGTTTGCTAGCTGTGTACCAGATAAGGTCATCTTGTCCACCAACTTCTGACCAAACAGGCACTTTAACTTCTGAAATACCATCTTTATTGTAAACATCTGTTACACGAACATCAAAGCCCTTATCAGATTGATTTTGAATGGTAATAGTACCTGTAGTTGCTTGTTTAACAGGTGTGCTAACCACATCTTTAGTCGTATCCTTAGCTACAGTTGCTTTTTCAAGAGCGATGTAACGGCGAGTACCACTGTATGACACGTAAGAAATCCATGAATGATTGTTCGTTGTCAAAACTTTGTCATAATTAATCTTGTCGCCCTTGTTTAGATAGAAAGCGACTGGACTATCCATCTTAGCATCATTACGAACAGCAGTACGGTCAGTTGTCACATAGCTACCGCTACTTGGAAGAGTTTCTTCTTTTTTATCTGTCGTAGTAATAGCTGGCGCTTTAGCATCAGAAGATACTTGAGCTTTCGCTTCCCCAACAGAAATGTAACGACGTGTACCGTTGTAAGACACGTAAGAAATCCATTGATGGCTATCCGCTGTTAAAACCTTGTCATAATTAACAGATTCACCCTTGTCATAATAGTAGATGGTTGGACTTGATGTTTTTGGTTCGTTTTTAATAGCAGCTTTTTCAACAAAAATGTATTTTCCTTTATCAGGAAGATTGCTATCTTTGGTTGTTTTATCTGTAATGGTTGGACTTTCTTGGATTGCTGTTTTTAGCTCTGCAATGGGAGCGTAGCGACGAGTACCGCTGTATGAACGATAGCTGACCCAAGTGTGGTTATCTTCATTGACAACCTTGTCGTAGTTAACGCTGTCGCCTTCGTTGAAATAAAAGACAGTTGGTTGGCTCATATTGGCAGCATTTTTGACTTCTGTACGCTTTGTGAAAACATAGGTTCCTTGCGCTGAGAGAGTGCTTGTAACAACTTTGCTTGTTGCTAGTGTATCAGCCGATGTGCTAGAAATTGTCTTAGGGTCAACAGTCTCTGTTGCTGTAGATTCTACTGTTGTGTCCGCTGAAACTTCTGGAAGTTCACTAGATTTCGCTGTAGTGGTAGTAACTTCTGTTGCTGGTGTTTTTGCTTCAACTGGTTCTGATGTCACAGTTTCTGTAGGTACATCCTCTTTAGCTGGTGCAGATTTAGTTTCTGTAGTAGTTGATTCAGTAGTATTATCAGTAACAACTGCTGCGCTACTTGTGCTAGTAACTTCTGCTGGTGTTTTTTCCTTAGTGCTGACAATGATATTATTAGTATCAGCTTGTGCTTGATTACTATCCACTAAACCAGGAACCCAGGTTGAGACGGTATTTGTTGTTACTTCGTCTGCAGAAACAAGTGGAGAATTGGCAAACATCACACAACCAATCAATACTGAAGCAGCACCAATTGAATATTTACGAATTGAGTAACGTTGTTCTTGGTGGTTATATCCTTTTGTTTTCATCATCTTAATCACACTTCCTAAACTTACTAATCATCTGTTGAAAATGATTTGGCAAGTTCCTAAATCGTTTTCTATTTCTTTATGGTTTTATTGTAACACTTTTAGAATATTTTGCAACACTTTTGTAATATTTCGTCATCTTTATTTCGTTTTTAAGCTAAATTGTCATATACTAAATAACATTTGCAACTAAAAAACACCTTTTAAATCACTTTATTGTGACAAAAAGGTGTCAATTATTACATTTTTTCTTCTAGTTTAACATCAGGATATTTATCAGCAAACCAACGGAGAGCAAAATCATTTTCAAACAAGAAGACTGGTTGGTCAAAGCGGTCTTTAGCTAAAATATTACGGCTTGAAGACATGCGCTCATCCAAATCATTTGGACTAATCCAACGAACCGTCTTTTTACCCATTGGTGTCATGACAACTTCTGCGTTGTACTCACCTTCCATACGGTGCTTGAAGACTTCAAACTGAAGTTGACCAACAGCACCAAGCATGTATTCGCCTGTTTGGTAGTTTCTATAAAGCTGGATAGCTCCTTCTTGTACCAATTGTTCGATTCCTTTATGGAAGGATTTTTGTTTCATGACGTTTTTAGCAGAAACTTTCATGAACAATTCTGGTGTGAAGGTTGGCAGTGGTTCGAATTCAAATTTATTTTTTCCGACAGTAAGCGTGTCGCCAACTTGGTAAGTCCCCGTATCATAGACTCCGATGATGTCACCTGCAACAGCATTGCTTACATTTTCGCGACTCTCAGCCATGAACTGAGTCACGTTTGATAGCTTAGCCCCCTTACCCGTGCGGGTCAAATTCACGCTCATCCCACGTTCAAATTCACCAGAGACAATACGAACGAAGGCGATACGGTCACGGTGGCGTGGGTCCATGTTGGCTTGAATTTTAAAGACAAAACCTGAAAAATCTTTATCAAGCGGGTCAATCATGTCACCCTCTGTCGTTTTGTGACCGTGAGGTTCTGGCGCGAATTCCAAGAAGGTGTCAAGGAAAGTTTGTACACCAAAGTTTGTAAGGGCTGAACCGAAGAATACTGGTGTCAAATTACCATCCAAGATAGCTTGTTCTGAGAACTCATTACCTGCTTCTTCTAACAATTCAACATCTTCCAAAACTTGTTGGTAGAATGGGTTGTTAGCAAATAATTCATCACCAGCTTCAAGTGCTGCAAAACGTTCATCGCCTTTGTAAAGTTCCAAACGTTTGTTGTACAAATCGTAAAGTCCTTCAAAAGCTTTTCCCATCCCAATTGGCCAATTCATTGGATAACTTGCAATACCAAGCACTTCTTCCAATTCTTCCAACAAATCAAGAGGCTCACGACCATCACGGTCCAATTTGTTAATGAAAGTGAAAACTGGGATGTTGCGGTGTTTAACAACTTCAAAAAGTTTTTTGGTCTGCGCTTCAATACCCTTGGCAGAGTCGACAACCATGACCGCAGCGTCCACCGCCATTAGCGTACGGTAAGTATCTTCAGAGAAGTCCTCGTGCCCTGGTGTATCAAGGATATTGACACGTTTTCCAGCATAATCAAATTGCATCACTGATGAAGTAACGGAGATACCACGTTGCTTTTCAATATCCATCCAGTCAGATTTAGCAAAGTTCCCTGTCTTTTTCCCTTTAACAGTACCCGCTTCGCGGATTTCGCCCCCGAAGTAAAGTAATTGTTCAGTAATCGTCGTTTTACCAGCATCCGGGTGAGAGATGATGGCAAAAGTACGGCGTTTTTTAATTTCATCTTGTAATGTCATTTTCTTTTCCTTTTTTTGATAATAGCAGAGCTTTTTACAGATAAATAGCTACTTTTCTTTTTACATTGGTCATTCCTATTTCGTGACAATAAAAAATAGAGGCACTGTCTCTAACTTTACTATTATAACGAATTTAGGGGCTTTTTTCAATCATTATCCACGGTGAAAAAGCTGGCGCAGTACCTTAAAAATTAAAAAAAAACGTGAGCAAGCTAATCTCACGTTTAATACTAATTTTCAACCAAGGCATCTACAATAGCTGATAGATTCATTGAATTTGAGCCTTTTAAGAGAATTTGGTCATGTTCTCCCAAAACTTCGCGAATTTGGCTGAGAAGGTCATCAAATCGATCCTCTTCTTCATTTTTCTTGAAGAAATAAACTTTTCCAATTGGAAACATTTGACTAGCTAGTTGTGATAAGTCTTGGATATCTTTTCCGTAACAAATCAATGTGTCAATAACATCTGGGCGTAAGCTCATAATCATTTGATTATGAAGATTGACTGAAGCTTCTCCTAGTTCTTTCATGTCTGCCAGCACAGCAATTTTCTTGCCACCTTCATTATTTGGGATAGCAGAGAAAGTTTCTAAAATCAGCTTCATGGCTGTTGGATTGGCATTATAAACGTCTGACAGAATGTCTGCACCATTTGCCGCTTTCTTCCATTCTGTGCGGTTGCGGGTCAGCTCAATGTTCTCCAAAGCGTCAGCAATATCATCATCAGAGACAGCCAGTAGTTTTCCGACATAACTTGCTACCATAGCGTTTGTGGCATTGTATTTTCCTGGGACAGGAAGGGTCAACTGACGGTCGATAACATTTGTTCGGAAAGTCAATGAATCCTTTCTTTCCTCGAGTTCTGTAACCATCAACTCTTGCCCATCCCCGAAGCGAATGACCATTTGATTTTCAGGAAGATAGGGGTCAACAATGCTGTCGTCTGGAACAATCAAAATACCATCTGAGTCCATGCCGTCCACGATTTGCATTTTTCCTTGAGCGATTTTTTCACGGCTACCAAAGAATTCTAGGTGCGCTTCGCCAATCAAGGTCACCACTGCAATGTGGGGCTTGGCAATTTCAGACAAAAGATGAATATCACCGAGATGGTCCTGTCCCATTTCAAGAACGATTTTTTCAGTGTCTTCTGGCATATGGAGCACCGTATAAGGAAGACCAATTTCATTGTTGTAATTGCCCTGTGTTTTATAAGTTTTGTAAGTCGTTGCAAGGATAGCTGCAATCATGTCCTTAGTCGTCGTTTTCCCATTAGAACCCGTGACCGCCACAACATCCACGCGCATTTTTTCAATATAATAAGCTGCTAAATCTTGAAAAGCTTTTAGGCTGTCATCAACCCAGATATAAGGGACACCTGCTAATTCTTTTTCAGAGAATGTTGCTACTGCTCCATTTTCAAAAGCAGTCGTGATAAAATCATGACCATCACGTACACCCTTCAAAGGTAGGAATAAATCTCCCGCCTGAATCTTGCGACTATCAAATTCAATCTGACTCAGAGGAACGTCATCAAATTCCGAGATTTGATTTTTTGCGCCAACAGCCTTGGCAACTTCATGCAAACTTAATTTCATCTTTTATCCTTCTTTTGTATTCTTATCCCAAAACTGGGAATCTATAAAACAGTAAGATAAGTCAATTATACCATATTTTATCAGTATGGACCTACTGAACTTAATCATTCAGATAGGAAAAGACCCGCTCCATACAGAACCGAGTCTTCAACTTCATTATTGAATTCTTTTAAATCAAATGACTTTCACGTTTTTCAAACATTTCTTTGGCAAGGTCAACTAGCTTTTCAATCAAGTCTGAATAGCTAAGTCCCATATTTTCCCAAAGGAGTGGGTACATTGACCATTGAGTGAAACCGGGCATGGTGTTCAACTCATTGAGGTAAATATTACCATCTTCTGTCAGGAAGAAATCACAGCGTGACAAACCGCAACCACCAATAGCACGGAAGGCAATAGCTGCATAATTACGCATTTCTGCCATGACAGCCTCATCAATCTTCGCAGGGATGTCCATGGTAATCTTGTTATCGATATATTTGGCATCGTAATCATAGAAGGCCACATCCTTGACGACTTCTCCAGGAAGAGTTGTTTTCACGTCAGTATTTCCCAAAATACCAACCTCAATCTCACGAGCGTTGACACCTTGTTCGATTAAGATACGGCTATCGTATTTGAGCGCAAGCGCAATGGCAGAGCGGAGACCCGCTTCGTCATCAGCTTTTGAAATACCAACTGAAGAACCCATATTAGCAGGCTTAACAAACAATGGATAAGTCAATTCCTTATTGGCTTTAGCAATCGTTGCATCTAAATTGCTACCTTCAACATAAGTCACATAAGCAACCTGTGGCACACCAGCACTTTCAAGGACATGTTTAGTTGCAATTTTATCCATAGCTACACTTGATGACAAGATATTTGTCCCAACGTAAGGCATTTTAAGGACTTCAAGGAAGCCTTGGATAGAACCATCTTCTCCCATTGGACCATGAAGAACCGGGAAAACGACCGCTCCTTCCTCATAAATAGCACTCGGACGAATTGCTTTTGACAAATCAACAGTGGCATTTGTCATCAATTTTTCATCAACTGACGGTACTGTATCAAATTCTTGAGTTTTAACAAATTGACCATTTTGTGTAATAAAATAGGTTTTCACAAAGAATTTATCGTAATTAACGGCACGCATGACGCTTTCAGCTGACAAAACTGACACTTCGCGTTCAGCAGAACGCCCACCGTAAAGCAAGACAAGTGTTTCTTTAGACATGGTAATTCTCTTTTCTTTCAAACTAAATTTGCTCTAATATCATACCACATTTTGATAAAAGTTTCAAAAATCCTTTGTAACAACTATCACAAACAGTAAAAATATTCACTAGAGCTGACTGTTATTAAAAAAATAGGCGCTGAGCACCTATTTTCTATAATTCTGTACGATTTTCGATAGCGCGAAGCAGGGTTACTTCATCAGCATATTCAATATCTGAACCGACTGCTAGCCCCCTAGCAAGGCGGGTAACCTTGATTCCAGCGGGTTTCAAGACGCGTGAAATATACATAGAAGTCGCTTCACCATCAGCTGTTGCGTTAGTTGCCACGATGACCTCTGAGACTTCGCTATCCATCAGGCGGGTAATCAACGATTTGAGGTTGATATCATCAGGACCGACCCCATTCATAGGGGAAATCAAGCCGTGCAAAACATGATACAAGCCATGGTATTCTTGGATTTTCTCCATAGCAGAGACATCCTTACTGTCCTCTACAACAAGAATTGTTGAGCGGTCACGACTATCGCTGGTACAGATTTGACAAGGGTCTTCGTCTGTCAAATTTCCACAAATTGAGCAATAAGTCAACTCACGTTTAGCTGCCAGTAGATTTTTGGCAAATTCATTGACATCCTCATCACTCATGCCGATGGTGTAAAAAGCTAGGCGGGTAGCTGTTTTAATGCCAATACCTGGTAATTTTGAAAAACTATCAATCAATTTTGCAATTGGACTTGGATAAAGCATGTTATCACCTTTCCTCTTTAATTTGCGAAATTGGACACATAAGTGTCAATCATATCACGGGCAATATTTTGATGGACTTTGGTATCGTCTGTTGTAACGTGTGGGTACATGACAGCAACAGCGATTTTTTTATTAGCATCATAGGCTATAGCGTTCAAATTGTAAGTAGACACCGAATCACCTGAGCTGTTCTTAGCATAAGTTTCAGCTGTACCGGTTTTACCGCTAATGGTTGTTACTGAGCTCCTCATCGTTGTACCTGTAGCATAGCCACTACTACTATTAACCACATTATAGAAACCATTTTGGATAATTCCAATCTCATCTGCTGAGATATTGACTTGATTTAATTTTTCCCCTGTCACTTGACGAACAAGATTCCCTAAACCGCCATCATCTGAGCTGGAATAAACACCGTCAACAATATGTGGTGAAATACGAGTTCCTCCATTGGCAACTGTCGAGATGTACTGAGCCAACTGCATTGGGGTATAAGCATCAAACTGCCCAAAGGATTCCATCAAAGTACTGCTGAGGCTATAATCAGATGGGCTATAACCTTCAGATTCTGGTAGGTCCAAGCCAGTATTAGTCCCTAGACCATATTCAGCATAGGTCGCACGAAGAGCCTTCATTGCTTTTTTGTAGTCGCCCGTCATCAATGAATCACCAGTCTTGTAGTCTTGTCCCATCATGCGAAGGGCAATCTGAACCATGTAAGTATTTGAAGAATATTCCAAGGCCTGAACAGCAGAAATTGGTGTTAAACCGCTTGTAAACCAAGACTTAATACCCGCAATTTCTTGGTCATAGAGGACTTCATTTCCTGAAAGGGCATTATTTTCCCAGCCAGACGAAATCGTTGCCCCCTTGACAACTGAACCAGGGGTGAAGTTGTCGGTGATGGTCCCCAGATTATCAGCTTCAGTTTGGCCGTCCTTATTTTTCAGGCCAGCAATCGCCAATACTTTTCCTGTCGATGGTTCTAAAGCGACAGCATACACGCCTTCTGAGTAAGTCGCCCTGCCACTTGACAATTCTGAACTAAAATATTGCTTCAAAATATTTTCAACTGCTTCTTGGTATTTTAAATCGATAGTCAGCTTAAGATTGTCGCCTTTGCCACCTTCAGAAGTGGTTTTATCGCTCGTGATTTTGCCTTTTTTGTTAACCGTAATTTTACGCACAGTGCGCTTACCTTGCAAATCTGACTCGTATTGCTTTTCTAGATAGGATGTTCCGACACGGTCATTGAGTGAATAGCCCTTTTTCAAATAGGCTTTCGCTTCTTCCTTAGGCAAGCCTGTTTTTTCAGTGGACAGAGTACCGATAACATCTGACAGAGAGCTATCGACATCCTTACGATTCCATTTGGTTGTGATAGAAATCCCATCAAATTTGTACTTATTGGCCGTGATGTAGGCAATCTGGTCTTCCGATAAATCAGCTGTGGTTAATTTGACCATCCCAAAGGTCGTTGCCGCATTCATTTCACTAAACAAGTGAACCAATTTTAACTCATCATCAGAGTAATTCACCTTATCATCCGATACCGCAGCGACAGCGTTTGAATAGATAGTTGACTCGGTTAAAGAATTGCCATAGTTGTCGTATTTTTTACTTCTTGGTAATGATGCAACAACTTTTTTATAGACACTAGAATCAGCCAAATAATAATCACGTTTTTGACGATCAGTCACTGTTGTCTCTGTTAAATCGACATAGGCCGATAATTTCTTACCGATTTTTTTAATATCCTCTGCTGTCATCGTGTTGCTACGCGTAAAAGCGACCACTGGCTTCTCCTCATTTTCCACCAGAGCAACACCCTTAGCATCATAAATTTGCCCACGAGCTCCCGAGGATTTGACCGTATAAGTCGTCAAAGCTGTCAATTTCTTTTTATAAAATTCTTGATGCTGAATTTGCATATAAGCTAATCGTAGTACTAATATGGTAAATAGACTCACCACAATAAAAAATAGCAAGTTGATCCGTCTTGAAATACTCACTTTTTGCTTTTCAATTACTAGCTTTCGCCACTTAAATCTTCTAGACATGTCACCCTCGTTTTAAAAAACTCTGACTTCTATTTTATCACAAAATCAAATGGAACTGTCACACAAATTGTAAAATCATTTTTTTGCAGAAAAGAAAAAGCCGGGAAAATCCCGAACTTTTCCTAAACATTATTTACCGAGGTAGTACTCGTTAGTAACGTTCAATTTTTCGTCAAATTCGAATACCAATGGTGGGAAGTTTGGAATTTCAACGTCCATGATTTCGTCGTCTGACAATTGTTTGATGTGTTTTACAAGTGCACGGATTGAGTTACCGTGTGCACCTACAAATACATTTTTACCATCTTTAAGTGCTGGAGCGATTTTATCTTCCCAGAATGGAAGTGCGCGTTCCAAAGTAACTTTCAAGTTTTCGGCATCTGGAATTACTGAATCATCAAGTGATGCATAACGACGGTCTGTGTGTGCAGAGTGTTCGTCGTCTTTTGCCATCGCTGGTGGCAATACATCGTATGAACGACGCCAAATGTGAACTTGATCGTCACCCCATTTTTCAGCAGCTTCAGCTTTGTTTTGACCAGTCAAGCCACCATAGTGACGTTCGTTCAAACGCCATGATTTTTCAACTGGTACCCAAAGTTGGTCTGATGCTTCAAGAGCAAGGTTAGTTGTTTTGATGGCACGTTTAAGAACTGAAGTGAAAGCAAGGTCAAATTCGATTCCAGCTTCTTTAATCAATTTACCAGCATCGACCGCTTGTTGAGTTCCTTTATCTGAAAGGTCTACGTCAGCCCAACCAGTGAAAAGGTTAGCTTTGTTCCATTCAGATTCACCATGGCGTGCAAATACCAATTTTACCATTAGATAATTCTCCTTTTATTTTTGGCTAAAAGCCAATACTTACTCTTTCTATTTTACAAAAAAATAGGCAAAAAATCTAGTCTAAACCCAGATAAAATCAAAAAGGCAAACTAGAACACTAGTTCACCTTTTTCTCAATTAAATAGTCTTATTTAACGAAGTCCAAAAGTGCCAAGAAGCTTTCTGGTTGATTTAACGAAACACCAACAAGGGCACCATCAAC
>OGEP01003026.1_pt1 | contig 13540 bp, 8 predicted proteins | sample 1570721 | NCBI WGS metagenome assembly OGEP01 (sample SAMEA2582131, study PRJEB24529) | metagenome | biome: Human gut stool | place: China | collected 2011 | reverse complement strand
TATGAAAAATCGTACGTCTTCAATGCGAAACCAGAGTTTACCGCGATAGACGCCGTCGTCAATGAAAGTATGAACAGTCTGCAGCGTAGTACGATACTTCTTGTCAGTGCGGTTGTGTTATGTATTGCCGCATTCTCTATAAGCCTTGTTATTCAAAAAAGCAGGATAAACTTAAAGAAAAAAGATACGGAGATACTGTACCGGGATGAGCTGTTTCAAAAGCTTTCAATGAATGTGGATGACGTTTTCCTGATGCTGGATGCAAAAACATACCATGCAGATTATGTTAGTCCGAATGTGGAAAACCTGCTTGGCATTACGGTAGAACAGATTCGTAAAGATATTAGTATTCTGGAAAAACTGCATATAGCAGAACAGGGAGATCCAGAGAAAAATTATCTGGAAGAAATACAGGTTCATGAACAGAGAGAATGGGATTTTGAATATGTTCATCTGAAAACAGGGGAAAAACGCTGGTTTCATAATATTGCAATGGGAAGTGAATTAAACGGAAAGAAGAAATATATCCTGGTTATGTCGGACCGTACTGCTGACTGGAAAATGAATCAGGCACTTTCTGAGGCAGTACGCTCTGCAGAGACAGCAAACAGGGCAAAGAGTACTTTCCTTTCCAATATGTCTCACGATATCCGGACACCAATGAATGCGATTATCGGTTTTACCACACTGGCGGTAAGTAATATTGATGATAAAAAAAGAGTCCGGGATTATCTGGGCAAGATTCTTTCCTCCAGTAATCATCTTCTCTCACTGATAAATGATATATTGGATATGAGCCGTATCGAGAGTGGAAAAATTCATCTGGAAGAAACTGAGGTAAGCCTGTCGGATGTACTTCATGATCTGAAGACCATCATAAGTGGGCAGATTTATGCAAAGCAGCTGGATCTTTATATGGATGCAATGGATGTGACAAATGAGGATGTTTATTGTGATAAGACAAGACTGAATCAGGTGTTGCTGAATCTTTTGTCAAATGCAGTTAAGTTTACTCCAGCAGGAGGAACGGTTTCTGTCCGGCTGAAGCAGTTCCCGGGGACGGTAAAGGGCATTGAACTGTACGAGATCCGGGTAAAGGATAACGGAATCGGCATGAGTACAGAATTTGTAAAGAAGATTTTTTCTCCTTTTGAGAGAGAGCGTACTTCCACAGTCAGCAGGACTCAGGGTACAGGACTTGGCATGGCCATTACCAAGAATATTGTGGATATGATGGGCGGAACGATTGAGGTTCAGACAGAACAGGGCAAAGGTACTGAATTTATTGTCCGTCTGCCATTTCGGATTCAGTTTAAGCAGCATCAGACAGAGAAGATTGCAGAACTGGAAGGCCTTAAGGCACTGGTTGTAGATGATGATTTCAATACCTGTGACAGTGTGACAAAAATGCTTGTGAGGATTGGAATGCGTTCAGAATGGACACTTTCCGGAAAGGAAGCTGTTCTTCGTGCACGACAGTCTATGGAACTGGGAGATGCATTTCACGCTTATATCATCGACTGGCGTCTGCCGGATATGAATGGCATTGAAGTCACCCGCCAGATTCGCAGCCTTGGTGATGATACACCAATCATTATCCTGACTGCTTATGAATGGTCAGATATCGAAGTGGAAGCCAGAGCTGCAGGGGTAACTGCTTTCTGTGCAAAACCAATGTTCATGTCAGATATCAGAGATACCTTGATGACTGCTATTGGCCAGATTCAGGCAGATACGCGCTCTGAATGATCCGGTACTGGCTGGAATCAACATTTTTGCCATGACTGCAAATGCATTTGATGAGGACAGAAAAAAGCACTGGAATGCGGTATGGATGGATTCTTAACCAAACCAATAGTTATTGATGAATTAATCGGTGTATTACAGAAAAATCTGAAAAAATAACGTTCTGTATGGTTGCAGGTATATAATGCAGGTATAACAAAATATATGATAACGATAATAAGAAGATAATACAAAATATACAACAAATTGTACGAAACTACTAAAAATATTCGAAATAATTATATAAAAATAGCAATTGTACCCAATAAAATAATGTGATACAATCAAGGAAACTAAAACAAAAGAAATAGTTTCCTTGATTTTTTGTTTTATAAGCGTCACTGATACACAACATTAAAAGGAGCATTATGGATAATAAAGAGAAGATTTTACAGGCAACTATACAGGTATTTAATCAAAAAGGCCTTAAATTTACAATGGACGATATTGCATCTATTCTTGCAATGAGTAAGAAGACAATATATACAATTTTTAAAGATAAGAACACTCTGTTTATGGAGATGGTAGATTATCTGTTTGACACGATTAAAGAGAGCGAATCAAAGATAATAGAAGATGATACATTATCGACAATTGAGAAGATAAGACGTATTCTTGGAGTTATGCCTGAGAGTTATAAAGATATTGATTTAAGACAATTATATATGTTAAAAGACAAATTCCCGGAGATATACAGACACGTTGAAGAACGTCTGGAGAATGGCTGGGAGACAACGATTAAGCTTTTGGAACAGGGGATTGAGGAAGGAGTGATAAGACCGGTTAATTTATTGATGTTTAAGATGATGATGGAGGCATCAATAGAACAATTTTTCCAAAGAGACATTCTTATGAGAGCAGGAATGACATATACACAGGGACTTGATGAGATTGTGGGGATATTATTAGATGGTGTGGCAGTTAAGGAATGTAATTGATAATAAAAAGGAGAAATATATAATGCAGGACAAATCAAAGGTTATATTTAACAATGAAATTGATAGAAAGGCATATAGAAAAGCTATTAATTCCAAAAAGAAATACGCAAGAAAATATGGTGATGACAGCAATGCTGACTATAAGGTGACAATAAAGAAGAACAAATACATAGGTGATATGCTTGGCGTGTATGATGTGAGAGTTGCAGATAAGCCTGCCAGCGTATCTAACGGTAATAAAGAAGAATTTGATACTGATAAAGGTATTATAGTTGGCAATATAAGAATGGGTTTTGGACATTACAGAATATCAATGGCGATTGCTTCAGCAGCTAATGCACTTGGATATGTTCCTTACTGGATGGATCTTAATTCTTATGATAATACAACCTGTACTAAAGTTATAAGGGCACAGAACGACCTGTATTCACTTGGTTCAAGGTTATCACAAAAGAGCAGGCTGTTTAACAGACTGGTGTGGGAACCAATGAATTACGAGGGTTTCAGAAAGCTTTCCTATAACGCTTCAGACCAGAAGAATGCCGAGCTTATGGCACCTGTATATAAGAATGTTCCTAAGAATATTCCGGTTATTGCAACTCATGTATGGCCGGCACAGGCGGCAGTACACGCAGGTATGAAAAATGTTGTTAATGCAATACCGGATAACTGGCCAATGGCATTGCATTTGTCAGAAGGAAGTATTCATACAGTCCAGACACATTATGCTTATCAGGGTTACAGGATACTTAATGGAATGGACGGCAATAAGGTGTTAAATGAAATGCCAGCAGATAGTCTTGTATACACAGGACATTATATCGACCACGAGCTTGTAGCTAATATTGAGGCTGACTGCAATGCAAGAATAGCAAGAAAACAGAACGGAAAGCCTATGAGATTTCTGCTTACAATTGGTGGCGCAGGTGCACAGAAAGAGATATTTGCCCATATAATTAAATACCTTATTCCTTATATTAAGAAGAATAAGGCAGTGTTATATGTTAATGTTGGTGATTATAAAAATGTATGGGACGAACTTATAAGAGATATCCCACAGATGGGAGAACTGGCAACAGAGCATTTTGACAACTGGAAAGATACGAAGGCATTTGCCACTAAGGCATTATCAGCCAGCCAGATAAACAATTCTGATGTAGTGACAGATAACAATAGAGATGATAATTCTAAGAATATTACAGCAGATAATTCAAGTGAAGACACATCTGATAATATAACAGGTATACATGGCTTTTATCACAAGAATATATTCGAGGCAGTGTATTGTACTAACCTTTTGATGAGGAGTGCAGATGTGCTTGTTACCAAACCAAGTGAATTAGCATTCTATCCAGTGCCAAAGTTATTTATAAAGAGAGTTGGCGGACACGAACAGTGGGGTGCTGTTCATTCAGCAGAGATAGGTGACGGAACACTTGAGTGCAGGGATATACCTCATACTTTACAGATGATAAAACTGTTTATGGAAGATGATACATACATTACAGATATGTGTAAGAACATCAAGAAGAATAAACAGATGGGTATATATAATGGTGCATATGAGGCTGTCAAATTAGCAGTGAATATGAAGAAATCGGACATATAGAAAGGAAAGAGGTAGCGTATGGGGCTTAATAAGAAAGAAATGGCATCTTATGGCATAGGTGCAGTTGGCAAAGATATGGTTTATATGTTTTGTGCAAGTTATATTCTGTATTATTATCAGGATATACTTGGGGTTAGTGCGATAGCAATGGGAATTATACTTCTTGCGGCACGAGTATTTGACGCATTTAACGACCCTATAATGGGCGTAGTTGTTGCAAAGACAAGAACCAGATGGGGAAAGTTCAGACCCTGGCTGTTTATTGGAACATTGCTTAATGCTGTTGTATTATTTCTGATGTTTTCTGCACCACCAACACTTGATGGCGGCGGACTTGTTGCGTATGCCGCAGTAACTTATGTTTTGTGGGGCGTTACTTATACAATGATGGATATTCCTTATTGGTCAATGATACCTGCATTTACAGAGGGCGGCAAGGAAAGAGAGAATATGTCAACAATGGCACGTTCCTGTGCAGGTGTAGGTTCAGCACTTGTTACAATTATTACAATGCAGTGTGTATATATGCTTGGAAAGGGCAATGAATATGCAGGTTTTAAATGGTTTGCACTTATAATATCAATACTGTTCTTTGCTGCAATATTTATTACCTGCCTTAATATTAGGGAAAAATCAACAGTTGATGTTGAAACAGTATCAGTAAAGCAGATGTTCAAGGCACTTTTCCAGAATGATCAGGCTGTTACAGTAGTTATAACAATTGTTCTTATTAATACATCTGTGTACATAACTTCTAATCTTGTCATATATTTCTTTAAATATGATTTTGGCGGTGCAGACTGGTACAACGGTTATACACTATTTAATACATTTGGTGGTGCAATACAGATATTATCAATGATGGTATTGTTCCCACTTCTCAGAAAGTTTTTGAACACAATAAAGATATTTTATGTAAGCTTTGTTATGGCTATTGCTGGTTATATAGTTTTATTTATTCTTATATTCACATCAATGTCGAGTGTGTTTATTTTGTTTATTCCAGCATTTTTCATATTTGCGGCAAATGGAATGTTATTAGTCTTAACGACTATATTTCTGGCGAATACGGTTGATTATGGCGAATTTAAGAATAAGCGAAGAGATGAGAGCGTTATATTTTCAATGCAGACATTTGTTGTAAAGCTTGCTTCAGGCATAGCCGCATTAGTTGTGTCAATATGCCTTTCAGTGTGCAGGTTAAGCAGCAATACAGATGCGGTTACAGATGCTGTGGCTGGTGGTTCGGTAGTAGGACTTAGAATGACAATGACAGTAATTCCGATAATAGGTCTGCTTATCGCAGTATTTTACTTCCACAGAAAGTACATTTTAACAGAGCAGAAAATGGAAGAGATAACGGAAAGAATTAAGGAGAGCCATTAATGATAACGATTAATAATAATATGTATGTGCTTGATACTGACAATACATCTTATGCGTTTGCCGTGCTTGGAAGCGGGCAGTTGGAGCATTTGTATTATGGAAGAAAGTTACACGCCAATGAGGCTGTGATGACAGAGAAGCATACATTTATTCCGGGTAATACTAATGTATACAATAAAGATTATTCGTCTTATTCGCTGGAAGATGTGTGCCTTGAAATGTCATCATTGGGAAAAGGCGATATAAGAGAGCCTTTTATCGAAGTCACATATCCTAATGGAAGCAGTACAACGGATATGGTGTTTGACAGGGCAGAGATTATACAGGGCAAGGAAGAATACGATACGCTTCCGGGGTCTTATGATGATAATGGAGAGGTTGAACAGCTCGTTATCTATCTTAAGGACAGGAATTATAATCTCACACTGGAGCTTCATTATTATGTATATGAAAAATGTGACATTATAACAAGAAGTGCCAAGCTTGTTAATTCAGGAAATGAGAGCGTAAGGCTTGAAAGATTAATGAGTATGCAGCTTGATTTAAACGAGAGTGATTATGAATTGTCATTCTTTAATGGTGCGTGGGCAAGGGAGATGAATAGAAGCAGAATACCCATTCGTGCCGGTAAGTATGTAAATGAGTCGGTCACAGGAACATCATCAAACAGAGCTAATCCTTTTTTTATGATAGGAAGAAGTTCAACGACAGAAGATTATGGTGAATGTTATGGATTTAATCTTATATACAGCGGTAATCATTATGAGGCGGCACAGGTCAATTCATATGGTAAATTAAGGCTTGTATCGGGAATTAATCCAGCTGCATTTTCTTATATTATTGAAGCAGGAAAATGCTTTGAAGCTCCAGAGGCGGTGCTCACTTATTCATATAAGGGCTATAACAAGATGAGCCATAATATGCACGAATTTGTAAGAAAGCACATTGTGCGTGGAAGCTGGCGTGACAAAGAAAGGCCTGTTCTTATTAATAGCTGGGAAGCGGCATACTTTAATATTAATGAAAGAAAGCTTGTGAAGCTTGCAAAGGCGGCTAAGGATACAGGTGTTGAATTGTTCGTTATGGATGATGGCTGGTTTGGTGAGAGAAATGACGACACAAGTTCATTAGGTGACTGGACACCGAATAGTAGAAAGCTTCCAAATGGAATAGCTGGCATCGCTGATAAGATAAAAGAATCCGGGCTTAAATTTGGAATATGGGTTGAGCCTGAGATGGTGAGTGTGAACAGCAGATTATATGAGGCACACCCTGAATGGGTAATTGAAATACCAGATGTAGAACATTCAGAGGGACGGAACCAGAGAATCCTTGATTTAACCTATGAATCTGTTCAGGACTATATAATTGAGAAGATGAGCGAAGTATTTTCATCAGCGGATATATCTTATGTAAAATGGGATATGAATAGAATATTCAGTGATTATTATTCTAAAAATCTGCCAGCAGACAGGCAGAAGGAAGTATCACATAGATATGTGTGTGGCTTATACAGATGTATGAAGGAGCTTACTGATAGATTTCCTGATATATTATTCGAGGGATGTGCGGCAGGCGGCAACAGATTTGATCTGGGAATGTTATGCTATTTTCCGCAGATATGGGCAAGTGATAACACAGATGCACTTTGCAGGGCACAGATTCAGTATAATTACAGCTATGGTTATCCGTTATCGTGTATTTCAGCCCATGTATCGGCAAGTCCTAATCATCAGACATTAAGAAATATGCCGTTAGAGAGCAGATTTGCAGTTGCTGCATTTGGGCTTCTTGGCTATGAATGTAATATGTGTGATATGAATAAAGAGGAATTAAATGCTGTGAAATGTCAGATTGAACTGTACAAGAAGTTAAGAAATGTATTCTTTACTGGTTCATTTTACAGGACAGAAAGCTTTGAAGAAGAAAATGCAGGTAATGCCAGTGTATTAAATAATGGTAAAGGCAATATGGCAGAATGGACAGTAGTATCAACGGATAAGAAGAAAGCTGTCGGATTAATTATGCAAAAACACGTTATACCTAATACACAGTATGCTTGTTACAGGGCTAAAGGCCTTGATGAAGCTAAGAAATACCGTTTTTACAACAGAAAGCTTCAATATGATATTAAAGAATTCGGTGAGCTTGTTAATATGGTATCGCCAATACATATTAAGCAGGGTTCTATGTTACAGGATATACTGTCAAAGCTTAAGAAAATGGACGGGGAAACAGAAGATTATGTTGCGTATGGAGATACACTTATGTATTCAGGTGTTAAGTTAAAGCAGGGTTTCAGTGCAACTGGATATAATGAAAATGTCCGATTTTTTCAAGACTTTGCAACGAGATTATATTTTATGGAAGAGGTAGAAGATGATGGTTACATCACAATTATATAATACTACTGAATTAACTGAAGTAATTGGTTCGGGTGGCATTGATAATATATTAAAGGATTTATATATTGATAAAAGTCAGCTTGAATACCAGAGAAAAAGATATATTAATGCTCTGAACCGCTTCACACAGTTATATGGTGAAGGAGATGTGCTTATATTCAGTGCACCGGGAAGAAGTGAGATTGGCGGTAACCACACAGACCACCAGAATGGAAAAGTTCTTGCAGCTTCTGTTAATCTGGATATTATCGCAGTAGTAAGACCAGTGAATTCCAAGGAGAGTGTGTCAGAGGAAGGCAGTTTATCTGGGCATAGTGTTGTTGATGCCGGGATTATAAGAATTGTGTCAGACGATTATCCAATGATACAAGTGTCATTATCGGACACGGATATTAACAAGGAAGAATACTCAACAACTAAGGCACTTGTTAAAGGTGTGACTGCCGGTTTTAAGAAAAATGGTTTTAAGACAGGAGCATTTGACGCATTTATAACAAGTGATGTGCCTATGGGAGCAGGGCTTTCATCATCTGCGGCATTTGAAACACTTATAGGAACAATACAGTCACATATTTATAATGCTGGAAAAGTATCAGCAGAAGATATTGCGGTTATCGGACAGATGGCAGAGAATGAGTATTTTGGCAAGCCATGTGGACTTATGGATCAGATGGCGTGTTCGGTTGGAAATATGGTCTATATTGATTTTAATAATAAGGAAAATCCAGTTGTTAATAAGCTTGCTGTGGATATAAAAAAATTCGGATACAGCCTGTGTATAACTGACACTAAAGGTTCACATAAGGATTTGACAGATGATTATGCAGATATCCGCCGTGAGATGAATGCAGTTGCAAGTTATTTCGGGCAGGAGGTTCTTCGTGGTATTACATTAAAGGATATACTTGATAATTTTAAAGAACTACAGGAGAAGTTCGGTGACAGGTGCATACTAAGAGCAGTTCATTTTATAGAGGAAAATGAGAGAGTAGAAAATGAAGTGAACGCTCTTACATCTGGAAATATTGATGAATTCTTGAGGCTGGTATCAAAGTCAGGTGATTCATCTTACAAATATCTTCAAAATATATATTCAACCAAAGATACTGCCAATCAGGGCGTTTCACTTGGACTTATGATGAGTGAAATATTCTTAGGTGATAATGGTTCATATAGTAATGGTGCATACAGTAATGGAGTATGCAGGGTTCATGGAGGTGGATTTGCAGGAACAATACTTGCAATTGTTAAAGATAATGCAGTAGATGAATACAGAAGAAATATGGATAAGATATTCGGTGATGGTGCAAGTATGATATTACAAATCAGACATTGCGGAGGTGTCAGAATAATATGAAAGATATAGACGGTCTTATATTAGAGCTTGTTAATTATGCTTTAATGAATGAACTGATAGAAGATGATGACAAGATATATGAAACTAACAGACTGCTGGAAGTCTTTGAAAAAATCGGACTTGATACAGACAGTGATGTAATTAATGGCAATGTTGATAATAAGAAGTATACTACAAGGAGAATATCCGAAATTCTCTCAGACTGCCTTGAAATAGCTATAAAAGACGGACTTATTGAAGATACCCAGCTTAACAGGGATATATTTGACACTAAGATAATGGGTGTACTTACTCCAATGCCTTCTGTAGTGAGAAAGCATTTTAAGGAGCTTTATAATAATAATCCAAAGCTTGCGACAGACTATTTCTATGAACTTAATAAAGCCTGCAATTATATAAGGTGTGACAGGATTGAGAAAGACCAGAAATGGAAGTACAATTCAGAATATGGCACTATAGATATAACGATTAATCTGTCAAAGCCAGAGAAAGACCCGAGGGATATAATTAAGCAGGGACAGATGGCGGCAAGTGGTTATCCAAAGTGCCTTTTGTGTAAGGAAAATGAAGGTTATGCCGGTACGCTGTCACATCCTGCAAGACAGAATTTGAGGGTTATACCGCTTGAATTAAGCGGCGAGAAATATTATATGCAGTATTCGCCATATGTATATTATAACGAACATTGCATAGTGTTTAATGACAAGCATATACCTATGAAGATTGATAAGAGTACGTTTAAGAAACTTATCGAGTTCACAGAGAAATTTCCTCATTACACATTAGGTTCTAATGCTGACCTGCCGATTGTAGGCGGTTCAATATTAAGCCACGACCATTTTCAGGGTGGTGCATATGAGTTTCCTATGGCAAGGGCAGAATATGTATATACATTTGATATGGGGCAGTTTGGTGATGTCAAGGCAGGAATTCTTAACTGGCCTATGTCGGTAATAAGACTCAGCAGTAATAATAAAGAAAGTCTTGTTAATGCCTGCGATTATATATTAGACAAATGGAGAGGCTACACTGATGAAGAAGCTTTCATATACTGCAATACTGATGGTGAACAGCATAATACGATAACTCCGATATGTAGAAGAAAAGCTGATAATTACGAGATGGATCTTGTATTAAGGAATAATATTACGACTAAGGAGTGTCCTTGGGGTGTGTACCATCCGTCAGCTAACCTTCACCATATTAAGAAGGAGAATATAGGCCTTATTGAAGTTATGGGAATGGCAATACTTCCGGCACGTCTTGATAAGGAAATGGGTATTTTAAAAAATGCACTATTAAATAATGAAGCTATCCGCTTAATAAGCGAGATTGAAAAGCACGCAGAATGGGTTGAAAGCTGGAAAGATAATTATGATATAACCAGGGGCAACGTTGATGAGATAATAAAATCAGAGATTGGCAAAGTATTCGTTCAGGTGCTTGAGTGTGCAGGTGTATACAAGACGGATGAAAAGGGAAGAGAGGCATTTATAAGATTTACTAACAATTTAACATAGTATGATGAGATAACTGCCGCTTTAAATCAATAGCATACTACATTTCGTTAATAATTTAATATAGTATAATGAGAGAGTCAGAAATTTAAAAATATTACACAGTAATTTACACAAATTTAAAAAGATTATGAAGTGGAATTTACAGTATAGTAATATAATCCAGTGATATAAAGAACCAATATTAAAGGTTTATTTATATCACTGGATTTTTTTGTAATAACGGGAGGAAGATATGCCATCAACATATGCACATTATAGAATGGGACAGCAGGTGCGTACAATGCTGGACGGTAATGAGAAAAAGATAGTTGAAAAGTACCCACAATTATATCTTATAGGGTTACACGGTCCGGACATTTTATTTTATTATAAGCCACTAAAGTCCAATGCAATTAACAGTATCGGGTATGAACTGCACAGACATTCAGGAAAGGAATTCTTTGAGAGAGCAAGAAAAGTAATATCAGGAAAGAATAACAGAGAGCCATATCTGGCTTACACTTATGGGGTGCTTAACCATTTTGCACTTGATGTAAGCTGTCATGGTTATATTGAGGATAAGATAAACGAAAGCGGAATATCGCACGCCGAGATAGAAGTTGAGTTTGACAGGGAACTTATGATTATGGATAAGAAAAATCCAATAACACAGTCGCTGGTAAGGCATATTATTCCGTCAGAGGAGAATGCAAAGGTAATAAGTGAATTTTATCCAGATACAACTATGCAGGACGTGAAAAAGGCACTTGAAGGAATGATTTCCTACAACAATCTGCTTGTTGCACCATCGCATATAAAACGCTGGTTTATATATCTTTTACTTAAGGTATCAGGCAATTATAAGGAAATGCACGGCTTGATTGTGAATTACCATAAGAATAAGGCGTGCAATGACAGCACGGTGAAATTGTTATCGTTATACAGACACGCGAAGAACACGGCATATCAGTCAATTATTAAATTCGACGGATTTTTAAATAATGATTGTGAGCTGGATAAAGCATTTAATTATAGCTTTGGTTCGGTTCTTATAGAAGGTTGTGATAATAATCAGAAACAGTGTATATCGGATAATATTCAGAGTGTGGAAAGCTTTATAAGGAAAGAGGTGCAGTATGAGGGGTAAAAGCAATAACAGATTTAAGCTTACAACTAATGAAAAAGGCTGGATATTATATGATGTTGGTAATTCGGCATTTATTCTTATGGTGTCTACGATATTACCTATATATTTTAATTATCTTGCAGAAAATGCAGGAATATCATCAGTAGATTATCTTGCATACTGGGGATATGCAGCTTCTATTGTGACACTGATTGTAGCAGTGTTAGGACCTGTGCTAGGAACACTCGCAGATACGAAAGGTTTTAAAAAGCCTATATTCTCAGGCTGTATAATAGCTGGCTGTCTTGCGTGTGTGGCAATGGGCATTACAGGTTCGTGGATATCATTTCTTGTTGTATTCGTAATTGCGAAGGTATGTTTTTCTGCAAGTCTTGTATTTTATGACTCTATGTTATCAGATGTCACGACAGACGAGAGAATGGATATTGTATCGACAAATGGATACGCTTACGGATATGCAGGAAGCTGTATTCCATTTGTTATAAGCCTTATCTTTGTATTAGGATACAATAAAATAGGAATTTCTCTGAGTGCGGCAATGCTCATATCATTTGTAATAGTAGCTTTATGGTGGTTCTTAATGACAGTTCCGCTTATTAAGAATTATAAGCAGATTAATTATGTTGAAAGAAAGCCACACGCAGTAAAGGAAAGCTTTGTAAGAATTAAGGATACACTCTGTGGAGTTGTAAAGCAGAAGAAAATATTCTTGTTCCTTGTAGCATTTTTCTTCTATATTGATGGCGTGTATGCAATAATAGATATGGCAACAGCTTATGGTTCAGCACTTGGACTCAATTCAACTGGTCTGCTTCTGGCTCTGCTTGTTACACAGCTTGTAGCATTTCCATTTGCTATTATATTTGGAAGGCTTACCTCAAAATACAGCACAGGACGTCTTATAACTGCCTGCATAATAGCGTACATAGGAATTACAGTATTTGCAGTATTTATGAAAAGCCAGTGGCAGTTCTGGGTATTAGCTATATTTGTTGGTATGTTTCAGGGCGGCACACAGGCGTTGTCACGTTCTTATTTTGCAAAGATAATACCGGCTGAAAGGTCAGGAGAATATTTCGGACTTATGGATATATGCGGAAAAGGAGCTTCTTTTATGGGAACCATTCTGGTGTCTGCAGTGAGCCAGATTACAGGCAGTGTAAATCTGGGAGTAGGAGCGCTTTCTGTGATGTTTCTGGCAGGCTTTTTCTTGTTTTTGAAAGCGGACAAAACAGAAAAAAGCGAGGAAGAACAAGAAAATCCAGGCGTACTTTTTCAGCAGCCTGGATTGGGTCAGTGATCTATGCAAAAAATGCTTTTGCAGCTTTGAGCAGATATTCGGTATCCTTGACTCCGGCAGTTTCATATGGAGAATGCATTGCCAGTTGAGGAAGTCCGATATCTACGGTATTAA
>OGEP01003021.1_pt1 | contig 13552 bp, 11 predicted proteins | sample 1570721 | NCBI WGS metagenome assembly OGEP01 (sample SAMEA2582131, study PRJEB24529) | metagenome | biome: Human gut stool | place: China | collected 2011 | reverse complement strand
AGCTCATGCGCGCTGCCAAGCAATACAAGCCGACACAGTCTCAAATCATCAGTTCCTTGGATAAGATTGCTTCATTTACAGGAAAGATTCTGCTACCTTTTGGAGTCATTCTTCTGCTTGAAGCAATTTTCGTCAAAGCCATCCCTGTTAAGGAAGCTGTTATTTACACGGCTGCGCCTATGCTGGGGATGTTGCCTAAAGGAATCGCCCTACTAACTATCAGTAGCTTACTGACTGCCGTTTTAAAATTAGGTCAGAAAAATGTCTTGGTGCAAGAGATGTATTCGGTAGAGACTCTTGCACACGTTGACACACTTTGTCTTGATAAGACTGGGACAATCACCGAAGGGAAAATGTCTGTTGAGAAGTCCATCTCTTACATGCCTTCTATCGGTGCTTATCATTTTGAGGATTACCTTACTGCTTATATGACTGCTAGTGAGGACCAAAATCCCACAGCGCAAGCTATCCGCCAATACCTTGGCGACCGTCAAAGTGATTTTACAGTTGTAGACAGCATCCCATTTTCAAGTGGACGTAAGTGGGGAGCGATTTCCTTTGCAGAGCTTGGCAGTGTCTTTCTAGGTGCGCCCGAACTTTTGACTAAAGAAAGAACTACAGAAATGCGTCAGGGACAAGAAGAAGGGGCTCGTGTGTTGGCTTTATGCCACAGTAAGAAGGCCATTTCGTCTGGTCAATCTATCTTGCCGATTGACCTAACCTTGCTGGGGATTATTGTGATTTCTGACCCTATTCGTAAAGGGGTTAAAAAGACCCTTGATTATCTCAAGAGCCAAGAGGTGGACCTCCGCATCATTTCTGGGGACAATCCCGTGACCGTATCAAATATTGCCCGTAAAGCAGGTTTTGATTCTTACCAACGTTACTTGGATTGCTCAACATTAAGCTATGATGAGCTTGATGCTGCTATAGCGACAACTACTATTTTTGGTCGCGTTACGCCCGAACAAAAAAAACAAATCGTGCAAAAATTAAAGAGCCTTGGTCGTACTGTTGCCATGACTGGTGACGGGGTCAATGATATTTTAGCCCTTCGTGAAGCTGATTGCTCCATTGCTATGGCCGAAGGTGACCCAGCAACAAGACAAGTTTCAAATTTAGTGCTACTGCAATCTGACTTCAACGATGTTCCTGAAATTCTCTTTGAAGGACGCCGTGTGGTCAATAACATTGCCAAAGTATCTCCAATTTTCCTCATCAAATCCGTTTATTCATTTGCGATTGCAATCATTTGTATACTGAGTGTTGTGGCAGGTCCCAAATACCTGTTGGTCTACCCTTTCATGCCTCTGCAATTAACCTTGGTTAGTCAGTTCATTGACGGCTTCCCACCATTTGTTTTAAGTTTTGAGCGCAACAATAAGCATGTTGAAAAAGATTTCCTCGGTCATGCTATCAGACTAGCTTTACCTGGTGGACTACTCATCAGCTTCAGCGTTTTAGTTGCTAATATTCTAGCCCCACTGCTTGGCTGGAGTCAAACTGACCTCAATACCATTTCTTATTATCTACTCGGACTTATCAGTATCTTATCTGTTATCAAGGCTTACTGGCCGCTCAACTGGTGGAAGTCTGGTCTCATCTTCTTCTGGTCATTGTTGGGCTTTATCAGCACAGCTATTCTCCTAAAAAAATACCTAAGCATTGGATTAATAAACGCAAGTACCTTCCCAGTTTTCATTACGTTGCTAGTCCTATCAGTCATCATTTTCATTGTGGCTGATCGCTATATTGAGCAAAGAGACCAAGCAAAAATTTAATAATCATCACAAAAGTTGAATCCTTGATTTAGCTTTTTTAGTTTATATAGGTGTCCTTTTTATAAAAATTAAGTATGCTTAACATTGTTCTGGAAATATGTTATAATTAAATCAAAATAAGTTAGAAAGTGTCTTCCTCATGGAAACCCAAAACATACAAGAACCCCAAAAATCACTCAGTGAGGTCAACCAGAGTGTTGATGTCCCGGAAAATAGTTCATTTCTGAGAACTTTGCGAGCCTTTTTAGGTCCTGGCGCCTTAGTAGCAGTCGGCTATATGGACCCTGGTAACTGGATTACCAGCGTCGTAGGTGGTGCTACTTATCGTTACCTCTTGCTCTCAGTTGTCCTCCTTTCCTCTCTCATGGCCATGCAGTTGCAGCAAATGGCAGGAAAATTAGGCATCGTCACCAGACAAGATTTGTCACAGGCAACTGCCTCCTATTTGCCAAAACCTCTCCGCTATCTTTTATTTGTCATCATCGAATTGGCCTTGATGGCAACCGATTTGGCTGAAGTCATCGGCTCTGGTATTGCCCTTCACCTCCTATTTGGTTGGCCCTTGCTCTTTTCCATTTTCATCACAATTTTGGATGTTTTCCTTCTTTTACTCTTGATGAAGCTAGGCGTCCGAAAAATTGAAGCTCTGGTGTCAACCTTGATTATGACGATTCTAGTTATCTTCCTTTACTTGGTTATCGTCTCAAAACCAGATTTAGCAGCCATGGTCGAAGGCTTCATCCCAAGTCCTAGAATCTTTGATTTTGCCAATCGCAGCGCTAATAGCAGGCTGACACTGGCGCTGGGTATCATCGGTGCCACCGTCATGCCACACAATCTTTACCTCCACTCCTCTCTGTCCCAAACCAGAAAAGTCAACTACAAGGACAAGGTATCCATTCGCAAGGCTGTTTCCTTCATGACTTGGGATTCCAACATCCAGCTGACACTGGCCTTCATCGTCAATTCCCTCCTCTTGATTTTGGGGGCATCCCTCTTTTACGGTCATGCTAGTGACATCAGCGCCTTCGCGCAGATGTATAATGCCCTCGCGGATAACCATATTGCTGGGGCTGTTGCAAGCTCCTTCCTCTCAATCTTATTTGCCATAGCTCTGCTAGCCAGCGGTCAAAATTCGACAATCACAGGAACCCTCACCGGGCAAATTGTCATGGAAGGCTTTATTCATCTTCGGATGCCTCAATGGATTATTCGTTTAGTGACTCGTCTGCTTGCTCTAGTCCCTGTCATGATTGTGGCACTGCTATTTGGCCAACAAGAAAAGACCTTAGACCAATTAATTGTCTATTCTCAAGTCTTCTTGTCTCTGGCTCTACCATTTTCAATTTTTCCCTTGGTTTACTTTACCTCCAATAAAAAAATCATGGGAGAATTTGTCAATGCCAAGTGGAACACCATTCTAGGTTACCTTGTGGCAACTATTTTGACCTTGCTCAACCTAAGATTGATTTGGAGTTTATTCTGAACTTGACAGATTTCAGACAGTGAGATAAAATGAGTTAACCTTATTAAAAAACTAAGGTTAACTCATTTTGTTTTCGAGGTAAATTATGGTAAATAAATCCAATCTTTCATCACTTTTAATCATCGCACTAGGTGCAGCAATGATTGCTGTGCTTTCACAAATTGTTGTTCCTGTGGGTACTGTCCCCTTCACCCTACAAACACTGGGGGTAGGCTTACTGGCAAGCTTATTAAGGCCAAAAGAGGCCTTTGGCGCCAACCTCCTTTATCTAGGACTGGGTGCAATTGGCTTACCTGTTTTCGCAGGAGGTACCAGCGGTTTTGCTACTTTGGTTGGACCAACTGCTGGCTTTCTCTGGGGATTTTTGGCTTATGCAGTCGTCTGCTCTGCCATGGTCAAGCGTAACGCAAACCTCTTAAATCTTATCCTTGGAAATCTCTTAGGAACCATTCTCGTCTACGCTTGCGGTATTGCTAGCCTACATTTCCTAGCCAATCTGACTTGGCAACAAGCCTTCCTAGTAGGTGCTCTGCCGTTTTTATTATCAGATGCGCTGAAAATCACTCTCATTGTCCTGTTAAGACAACCTCTTCTCAGAAGTCTCAAACAAACCAATTATTTCAAAGCATAAAAAACAGCTATGGCTCAGTTAACAAGCCATAGCTGTTTTTATTCTTAATACCCTCCATTACCACGGAAAGCATCTAAGATAATTTTAAATTCTTCGTTAGTCAAGGTCACCCCTTTGCCCATCTTAGTATGGTCTGGGTTCCAAGAACGGATATCCCATTTAGGCTCACCACCATTAAAGCTAACGCGGTTAAGTTCTTTTGTCCAACCTTTTTCACTGGTTGAAAGAGTAAGCAAGTGTTCTTCAATCTTAAAAGTAAATTCTGACATTATTTTTTCCTCCTATCTTCTTATTCGTAAAAGATTTTAAAAAGAAGTAATTTTTTGATATTTTTTCAAAAAAATATGGTAAGTCTATTTTAGCAAGTTTTGATGAATTAGGATAGGTCTTTGGAGATAAAAGAGGTTGAGAGAAGAATCTCAACCTTTTCATTTTTCGTACAGACTAATTGTGAGTCGCAGTGGTTGAGTGGCATCTAAGCGCTGATAAACCAGCACTTAGAGACCTACTCAACTTTGCGGAGGTGGAAGTGAAACAGTCTGGGAAAAGACTATTTCAGCCCGAACCGAGAAATAAAGACGTGAGGGAAAATCGAAGACTTCGTCTTACCGATTTCTGTTCCACTCTCTTTTTTACTATTATTCCCTATTCCCAAATTTCTTTGATAATATCATTTACCAAAGCTAATTTAGCCCATTGGTCTTCTTCTGTTAGGGTATTTCCTTCTTCTGTTGACGCAAAGCCACATTGAGTTGATAGCCACAATTGTTCCAAGGGTAGGTATTTTTCTGCTTCATGGATACGAGCGATAACAGCTTCTTTGTCCTCTAATTGACCATCTTTAGTCGTAATCAGACCGAGCACAGCAACTTTGCCTTCTGTTACTTCTGCTAAAGGCTCGAAACCACCTGCGCGTTCGGTGTCAAATTCTAGGAAGTAAGACGATACAGCCTCCTTGCCAAACAAATCTGCTGCAACAGCTTCGTAACCGCCTGATGAAGCCCAAGTAGAATGGAAATTACCACGACAAACGTGAGTGTTAACTGTCAGTCCTTCTGGAACATTTTGATAAACATCATTGTTCAAAGTTAAGAAGAGATGTGACAATTCCTTGTGGACTTCCTCTCCTGTTTTTCCTTGAGCTGCTCCCCAACCATCTAGGAAGTTTTTATCAACCAAACATCCCCAAGTACAGTCGTCAACTTGAAGAGTTTTCAAACCTGATGCTACCAAATCATCAATAACTTGTAAGTAGGCTGCTTTAATGTCTTGGCGGAGCTCGTCAAAATTAGGATATATCTCTGCGAGTCGCTCAACATGCTCTGCATCACGAATCAATTCAAAGTAAAATTGAGCTGGCGCAGGAATCGTATATTTCGCTTCAACACCTTTGCCTTCTACCGCTTTTGCCAAAAATTGATAAGCTGAAACGAAAGGATGATTCTGACCAGAAATTTTACCCGCTACAATTGCTGAGTCAGCCTTGGTTGTTTCACCATGGAAATGATAGCCTTCTGCTGCTTGGACATGGTCAACACCCTGGAATCCCCAGAAGAAATCCAAATGCCAGTATGAACGACGGAATTCCCCATCTGTCACTTTTTCAAGTCCCGCAACAATTTGTTTATCCACCAAATCAAAGATGGCTTGATCTTCAACTGCTTTTAATTCTTCAGCTGTAACAGTTCCATTTTCAAAACCTGCACGAGCTTCTTGCAAAGCCTTTGGACGAAGAAATGAGCCAACGTGTTCAATGTATTTTTTAGTCATGTGATTACCTCTTTATTTATTTGTTGAACTCATTTTATCAATCTTTGGTATAGTTGTAAAATATATATATATTATATCTATTGTTATAGTTTTTGACTATATAATTATTTTTAGATATAGTTTTAAACTATATCTGGACAAGAAAAAAGAGAGGTTGCCCTCTCTAGTCAAATTATCCCCAAACTTTGTCTGTAATCGTTTTGATGAGTTGTAATTTTTTCCACTCGTCTTCTTCTGTCAAGATATTTCCTTCTTCGGTAGAAGCAAAGCCACATTGGGTTGAAATACCTAGATTTTCAAGTGGAACAGTCTGTGCAGCTTCATTGATACGCGCAATAACTGCATCAATATCTTCCAATTCTGGTTTCTTAGATGTGATAACACCTAAAACCAGCTCTACATTTGGACGGTTATTCCAGATAGTAGCAAGTGGTGAGAAGTCCCCTGAACGGCTGTCATCGTATTCAAGGAAGAAAATATCGTAGTTCAATTGACCAAGATATTCTGCAACAACATTGTAGCCACCTTCAAAAAGGTAAGTCGATTGGAAATTACCACGGCAGATGTGCGTAGCTGTTGTCAAATCTTCAGGAAGATTTTCTAAAGCCTTGTTAATCAAGTAAACAGCATCTTTAGCATTTTTTTCAGCTTGTGCTTTTTCCTCAGCACTACCTTGAGACAATTGTTGAATCAAGAATGCCCAAGTTGTGTCGTCCAATTGCACATAGCGTGCACCCAAATCGTAAAAGTGAAGAATAGTATCGTGATAAGCTTGAGCCAAACCGTCAAGGTAAGCTTCCCACGTGTCATAATGGTCCAAAGCTTGGTCAGAACGGTTATCACGGAACAAGAGACTTGGGCTTGGAATGGTTACTTTTGGTGTAACCCCTTCTGGTGTGATTGATTTGAGGTATTGGAAATCACGATAAAATGGGTGTTCTGGATTCTCAGCAATTTTTCCATTGATACGAACATTGGTTGTACGTGTTTTTGCTCCGTGGAATTTATAAGAATCCTTTTGAAGATAGCTTTCAAGTCCTGTTAGGTTCCAAAGGAAGTCCAAATGCCACCAAGAGCGACCGAACTCACCATCTGAAACCACTTGAAGGCCATTTTCAACTTCGTGATGAACGAGATCTTTTACAAGCTTGTCTTGAACTGCTAGCAAGTCTGCTTGACTAATTTTTCCTTCTGAAAACTGCTCACGAGCTTCTTTCAATTCTTGCGGACGAAGGTAGCTTCCTACATGGTCAAAATGAAAATGTATTTTTGTCATTAATTAATACCTCAATTACTTTTGTTGCCATTATTCTACCACTGTCAGATATAGGTGTAAAATATATATTTTTTATTGTTTATTATAGTTAATATCTATAGCCTCTTTTGAAATATTTTTTTATTATGACATTTTCGTAACATTTATAACAAAAAGCAACCGCTTTTTTAAAATAAAGTAAATAAGCCTGTAAACTTTGATTTTTTAGGGCTTTTACGTTACAATATCAATAATGAGAAGAAGAATTAAGCCTATTGTGGTCATCATTTTTCTTGGTTTACTCGCTCTTATTTTAATTATCGGTAAATTTTCTTCGGATGCCATACTCAAGCGACAACTGGCTGACGCGAGTAACAGTATTCCGAAAGTGAGTAGCTCTAGTAAGAAGAAAAGAACAACCACATCATCCCAAAAAGAAGAGTTTGTTCTTAATCCAATTATCGACCTTTCTGGTTGGCAACTTCCTAGTGAGATTGATTATGACACTTTATCAAAAAATATTTCTGGTGCCATTGTTCGAGTTTATGGAGGTTCTCAAATCACTGTGGACAATAATGCCGCCTACACGACCGGAGTTGATAAATCATTTAAGACACACATTAAAGAATTACAAAAGCGCAAGGTTCCCGTTGCTGTTTACAGTTATGCACTCGGGTCAAGCGTTAAAGAAATGAAAGCTGAAGCCAGAACTTTTTATAAATCAGCATCTCCTTATAATCCGACCTACTACTGGATTGACGTTGAAGAACAGACGATGACCGATATGAATAAGGGGGTCAAAGCCTTTCGTGAAGAGCTCAAACGTTTGGGTGCTAAGAATGTTGGAATTTATATTGGAACCTACTTCATGTCTGAGCAGAGAATATCTGTCAAAGGTTTTGATGCTGTATGGATTCCTACCTATGGTAGCGATTCTGGTTACTATGAAGCTGCTCCTGAGACTGAGCTCGATTACGACTTGCATCAGTACACCTCACAAGGTTATCTTAACGGATTTAGTAATCCTTTAGACCTGAACCAAATTGCGGTGAATAAGGATGCTAAGAAAACCTACAAGAAACTCTTTGGTAGTGTTGATAAAAAATAGATGAAACGACAGATGTTGAGAATACTCAGCATCTTTTTTGTAACCTTAATTAAAGAATTTTTTAGCTTTTTATGCTATGCTTAGCACCATGTCTAAAACTGGAACTCAATCACGGCGCCAACGACGTCAGAAAAGATTAAATTGGAAATTGTTACTTGGTCTTTTTAGCCCGCTCTTCATTTTATCAGGACTACTATCCCACTGGTTGTTTGTTTTTCGGGTCACCAAATCTTACTCGACTTCAGCGACAGCTTCCATTGCTAATAATACTGTCGTCTATGCCAGTCATTTTTCACTGAATTCTAAGAAACTTCAGGCGCAAACAGTGTCTGTCAAGAACTACCAATTGACTAAACGGCAAGGCAAAAGGGTTCTTCTTGCCAAGATTACGGTCAGTAATAAAACCTATTTTGTTAAGGCTGATTCTTTAACTCTCAATCAAACCAATACTATCAATCAATACGTCACCCAGCTGGGATACCCTAAAGTTAAGGTCAAAAGTAAGGATGAAGGTTTCTCTCAATCTAGCTACAAAACCGCTTCGGGTAAACCCAAAGGAATTGTCATCCATGATACAGGGACGGAAGACTCCACGATTGCTGCTGAAGTTAGCTATATGAAATCTTCTTATGAGGAAACGGGTGTTTTTGTTCATACTTTCATTGATTCAAGTCAAATTTTAAACATTGCCAATGTAGGTCAATTGGCTCAGGGAGCTGGGGCTAAAGCCAATCCCTACTACATTCAATTTGAAATGACACATGTATATACCCAAGCCAATTTTGCAAATCAACTAGCAAATGCTGCTTATTACAGTGCTCTCATGCTCAAAACCTACCATTTACCAGTCACTAAGGGGCAAAAAGATGGCTCTGGCACTGTTTGGACCCATGAAATGGTTTCGCTTTATCTGGGTGGCACAGACCACGTTGACCCAACAGATTATTGGTCATCGACAGCCAAACAATTATTTGGCGTTGACTATGATGTTGACGACTTTATAGAACTAATTCAGGCTTACTATAATAGCTTGTAAATGGTATAATGAAGGGGAGAACGTTCACGAGATTGTTAGAAAATATGAAAGATTGGAGTTGCTTGTGGCAAAAAAATCAAAAATAAAATTGAAAAAAACTCTTGTCGACCAAATCTTAGACAAGGCTAAAATTGACCATGATAGTCTTAGTTTTAATGGCTTAGAGGGGGAACTTCCTGAGGATATCAATCGTGAGGATATTTTTAAAACTTTGGCTCTGATTGGTGATAAAACTGGTCCTCTTATCGGGATTGTTCCGATTACCGAGCATCTTTCTGAGAAAAAATTGGCTAAGGTCTCAGGTAATAAAAAGGTCAGTATGATTCCTCAAAAGGATCTCCAAAAAACGACTGGCTATGTCCACGGCGCTAATAATCCGATCGGTATTCGCCAAAAACATCAATTTCCAATATTTATCGATACGGTTGCTCTTGAGAAGGGAAAAATGATTGTTTCAGCTGGTGAACTCGGTCGCTCTATTCGTGTTGATAGTCAAATTCTAGCTGACTTTGTCCAAGCTGAATTTGCCGATTTAAAAGAATAAAACTAACGAGGTTTATGAGATATGAAATTTTATTTTGTCCGACATGGTAAAACACAATGGAATCTTGAAGGACGTTTCCAAGGTGCAAATGGAGATTCGTCTCTGCTAGAGGAAGCTATCCTAGAACTAGAATTATTGGGGCGTCACTTATCTGATATCCATTTCGATGCGGTCTTTTCAAGTGACCTTCCTCGTGCTCGTCATAGCGCGCAGCTATTGATGCAGGAAAATAGTCAGCCAACTGCCATCACGCTCACTAAAAATCTACGTGAATGGAATCTAGGCAAATTAGAAGGTTGTAAAATCACTACCATGACTGCTATTTACCCCAAGCAAATGGATGCTTTTCGCCATAATCTCGCTCTTTTTAAGCCCGATATTTTTGAGGCGGAGACGGTTTATGAAACAACTCACCGTGTGCAAGAGTTGGTGGCATCTTGCCAAAACCAAGGCTTTGAAAATGTCTTAATGGTTGGTCATGGCGCTAACTTAACTGCCTCAATACGTAGTTTATTGGGTTATGAGCTCGGTGACTTACGTCGCAACGGTGGACTTGACAATGCCAGCCTCACCATTTTAGAAACTAAGGACTTCACTCATTTCACTTGTCTTGATTGGAATGATAAGTCTTATCTTTAATAAACTGTTTCTGTATCAGTTTATTAAATAGTAAAAGGACTCAGTTTTACGACCGAGTCCTCTTTAATTATTTCGTATACTTCATGCGAAGTACTTTTTCTTGTTGTGGTGTCAAACGAAGTAAAATGACCACCTTGTCAACACTCATGTTACTTTCAAGCAAACGTTCTGCTGCCATCATGAGACCGTTGTTGATTCCCATTTCAAGAACAGGGTTTTTCTTATCATTGACGTCAAAAATAAACTTGTTATCTGGTAAATCAAACAGGACCTTGACCGCACCGAACAATTGCTCGAAGTTGTCAATAGCAACATCGTAAACTGGCTTAATACCAGGCTTCAAGCTACGTCCACGGTGATTAAACCACATTGAATGCCAGCCACCATTGAAGGCGCCCATGATATCATTATCGTATGAATCCCCAACATAAAGCGTTGTTGAAGGGGTCATGCCAAACTGCTCTGCCGCCAAGTTGAAGATTTCTTTTTCAGGTTTTTGAAAGCCTGTTGCTTGACTGACAATGACACGTTTGGGATCCACATAGTCATAAAGACCGAGCTTCTTCACCTTTTTCAATTGGTGCTCAGTTGGACCATTTGTAATAATCCCCATTGGTACACCTTTTGATTTGAGAAAATCAAGGGTCATACGCATTTCATCCAACATGGTGATGTTTTCTAGCTCATGTTCGTAAACTTCTTGAAAATGCACACCTGTCGCTTCATCAATTTCGCGGTAGCCAAATTCTAAGAGTGTCTCTTTACAACGCCAAAAACGGAAGTACTCAGTTGTCCATTCGCCAGCCATGACGCAAGGAAAACCAACATCAGAATAGTGGCGGAAACGAATGTAGGCTTGATTGATATAGGTCATATCAAAATCAGGGAAACACTTTTCCACAGCAATGCGATAGGGTGCCTGTTGATCATAAATGGTATCATCAACGTCAAAAACAATTGAAGTAATCATTTTATCCTTTTTCTTTCTAGCTTAAAGTCCCTACAATTATACTATTTTTCCAGAGTGATTTCAAATTAGAACCAGAAAGCACTTTCTTTTTTAAAGGCTAAATCTGATGAATAAATAAGTGAATTCCGACTTATTTTGTGGTACAATAGGTTGAATACTTACTTGGAGGAAAACATGTCTAACGAACACATTGAAGAATTAAATGACCAACAGATTGTCCGTCGTGAAAAAATGGCTGCGCTAGCTGAACAAGGAATCGACCCATTCGGTAAACGTTTTGAACGCACCGCTACATCTGGTCAATTAAAAGATAAATACGCTGATAAAACGAAAGAAGAATTGCACGAAATCAACGATACTGCTACTATCGCAGGTCGCTTGATGACCAAACGTGGTAAAGGTAAAGTCGGATTTGCTCACATCCAAGACCGCGAAGGTCAAATCCAAATTTACGTTCGTAAAGATACTGTCGGTGACGAAAACTATCAAATCTTTAAAAAAGCTGACCTTGGAGATTTCCTTGGTGTTGAAGGTGAAATCATGCGTACGGACATGGGTGAATTGTCAATTAAAGCAACCCACATCACTCACTTGTCTAAAGCCCTTCGCCCACTTCCTGAAAAATTCCATGGTTTGACTGATGTGGAAACTATATACCGCAAACGTCACCTTGATTTGATTTCAAATCGTGAAAGTTTCGAACGTTTTGTTACTCGCTCAAAAATCATTTCTGAAATCCGTCGTTATATGGATAGCAATGGTTTCTTAGAAGTTGAAACACCTATTCTTCACAACGAAGCTGGTGGGGCTGCAGCTCGTCCATTCGTCACTCACCATAACGCCCAAGATATCGATATGGTGCTTCGTATCGCAACTGAGTTGCACTTGAAACGCCTTATCGTTGGTGGTATGGAGCGCGTTTATGAAATTGGACGTATCTTTCGTAACGAAGGTATGGATGCTACTCACAATCCTGAATTCACTTCTATCGAAGCTTACCAAGCTTACGCTGATTTCCAAGACATCATGGATTTGACAGAAGGTATTATCCAACATGCCGCTAAAGCTGTTAAAGGTGACGAACCAGTCATCTATCAAGGTACAGAAATCAAAATCAACGAGCCATTCAAACGTGTTCACATGGTTGATGCCATTAAAGAAGTTACTGGTGTAGACTTCTGGAAAGAAATGACCTTAGAAGAAGCGCAAGCTCTTGCTGCTGAGAAAAATGTCCCACTTGAAAAACACTTCAACACTGTTGGACACATCATCAATGCTTTCTTTGAAGAATTTGTTGAAGAAACCTTGATTCAACCAACCTTTGTTTATGGACATCCAGTTGAAGTCTCACCACTTGCTAAGAAAAATGCTGATGACCCTCGATTCACAGACCGTTTCGAACTCTTCATTGTTAAGAAAGAATACGCTAACGCCTTCACTGAGTTGAACGACCCTATCGACCAATTGTCACGTTTTGAAGCGCAAGCTGCTGCCAAAGAACTTGGCGACGACGAAGCGACAGGTATCGACTATGACTACGTTGAGTCACTCGAATATGGTATGCCACCAACAGGTGGACTCGGTATCGGTATCGACCGTCTCTGCATGTTGTTGACAGATACAACAACTATTCGTGACGTTTTGTTGTTCCCAACGATGAAATAATACCTCAAACACTAGCCTAAGTGCTGGTGTTTTTTGATGCCTTTATGACACAATTATGACAGTTCTGTAAGCAGTTTATATGACAATTATGTTATACTAGTTACATGAAACAGGATGTCACAACTTTTACTGGTCTGTCGAATTCAGAGGTGCAAGAAGCCTATCACGCTGACCAACTTAATAAAATAACTCAAGTCAATCAAAATGATTATTGGTCTATTATCAAGCGCAATGCTTTCTCGCTTTTCAACTTACTCAACTTGATTATCGCCATCATTTTGGGATTGGTTGGGGCATGGTCAAATATGGTTTTCATGCTGGGAATTCTTGTCAATGCTCTTTCTGGTATCTTGGTTGAGATTCGTGCCAAGTGGATGGTTGACAAGCTGAATCTACTCAGCAAAGAGCCTGTGAGAACTATTCGAGATAGCAAAACAGTCAAGATTAAGGCTGAAGAATTAGTTTTGGGAGACTTGATTGAACTATCTGCTGGAGAGCAAGTTCCTAGCGATGGAAAAGTTATTGCAGGCTTTGCAGAAGTCAACGAAGCCATGCTGACTGGCGAAAGCGATTTTGTCAAAAAAGATAAGGGGGCTGAGGTGCTATCTGGTAGTTACCTAACCAGCGGGCATATCTATGTGATTTTGACGAGGGTCGGTGATGATAA
>OGEP01003007.1_pt1 | contig 13610 bp, 9 predicted proteins | sample 1570721 | NCBI WGS metagenome assembly OGEP01 (sample SAMEA2582131, study PRJEB24529) | metagenome | biome: Human gut stool | place: China | collected 2011 | reverse complement strand
GAACCACTATCTGCGTCGTCGCGGAACAGCAGCAGATAGTGGTTCTGGGGACGCGCGTGCATCAACTGGTTGATCTGCAGGGCCAGTCCCCTTGCCTCCGCCGGAGCAATCCGGTCGAACAGGTTGCTCATATTGAAAATAATCAGTTCCGGAACCATTGCATGCGCATTCCAGAACTCGTTTCTCACGGCCGCCAGTCGCGGATAAATATCACAGGCATACCGGTCGTAAGGCGGTTGGGCAAAGAGTCCCCGGGTTACCGTCTCTCCCTCTTCGACCGGGGCAATGCCCACATAGGTCAGGTCCAGGTGAGGCAGCCGGCTGCAACTGTCGATGAAGGCCAGTCCCGAAGCCCCGCATTCGTGGCTGAGGTCGCAGAAAACCACCCGTCCGGACACGTTGCGTACCGCTTGGAACAGACTGTTTCCGCTATTTTCGTAGAGCGAGCGTGCGGCACTGTACTGACGGCACAGGTAATAATGGTTGTACCCGGCGATGCGGGCGGCCCGTACTTCGGCGGGAAGGGCTTCCAGCCGACTGAAATTCATCCGTCCGTAATCGGTCTGTTCCCGGAACAGGGTATCGGCCTCCTTGGTTTCGTCTTTCAGGATAACTGCCTCGAAGGCCTTCCGGAAACTTTCGGGGAGGGCATAATTCTCCGGACGGATGTCCCAGCGGACGTCGTAGTCCGGAATCTCGAAATCGCCTTTGCAGAAACTTGTTACGTCCGTATCGATGTAGCCGTTGTGCATGCGGATGTACTCCATCAGCTTGTAGAAGGTCAGACTGGCTCCCAGCACCTCCGGATTCCCGGTCAGCAGCAATTGCTTCCGGGCTCGGGTGATGGCCACGTTCAGTTTCCGGTCGATGATAAACTCTCCCTCGCGGAAGGTATTGGATGTCAGGAAGTTCAACTGACTGGTATTGCGTATGGTAAACGAATAGACGATGACGTCGCGCTGACTGCCCTGATAACGCTCCACCGTATCGATGGAGATATCCATCAGTTCCGGAATCCCCAGGCGGCTGATTTCCTTGCGGATCATGGCAATCTGGTTGCGGTAGGGGACGATGACTCCTACCGTCTTGTGCGGATTGAAGTCAGGAGCCGTGAGCCGGTAGATTCGCTGTAGCAGTGAAGCCGTGATGCGGGCCTCGTTCAGGTTGCTCTTTTCCGATGCATTGATTTCCTCTGAGGGCCGTGCGGCGACGAAAACCATCCGGCGTTTCATCAGCAGGCAGTCCAGGTTGTCGGCCGGTGCACAGTCTGTCGCGTAGGGGAGAGCCTCCTCCTGATGTGGCAACGGTACCGCTTCCAGTTGCTCCCGGAAATAAAACGCATGATTCGGAAAATCGGCAATGGCAGGATGCATCCGTCCCTGCTTGTGCAGGATACTCCGGAACTCCGGAGCGTTCTGCTTGTACAGTCGTTCAAAAAGCGAGTTCCGGCAATCATACAGTCCGATGCTCTGCAGCAAGGGATCGGTGATGCTGGCCTCCTCCTCACCCTGCAGGGCAATGGCCGGCAACTGCTTGTAGTCGCCGATGAGCACAAACTTTCCGATGGCATTGCTGCGGTCGTGGCGGGCCGATAGAATACCGATCAGGTCGGGCTCCAGAATCTGCGAAGCCTCGTCGATGATGGCCATTTCAAACTGCTTCAGGTTGAAGAGATGCAGGCGGTTGTTGATGGCCGTAGTCGTACCGACAAAAATACGCGTCTGTGCAATTTTCTGCCGGATATCCGTCAGCTTCGGGCAGTCGGCCAGGCTGTGCTTCAGCAGGTAGGGCACAAAACGCTTGTCGCAGGACAGTTCGTTGCCGATACGGATGAACGGATGCTCTTCGGCAATTCCCGAATCGACCAGCATGCCGCAAATCTCGTCTACCGCACGGTTGGTATACGAGAGCAGCAACAGCGAGGTCTTCGGGTCGGTCAGTGCCTCTTCCACCATGTAACGCAGGGCACACGACGTCTTTCCCGTTCCCGGAGGTCCTACCAGCAGGAAATAGTCGCTGGCCTGCTTCTCCTTCAGAATCAGTTCGTTGAACCTTCCGTAATCTCCCTGGAGCGTCAGCGAGGTATCGCGCTGTGGCGGACGTACTCCCAGCAGCAGTTCCTTCCGTTCGGTACGTGCCGACAAAAAGGCGTAGAGTCCCCGCATGGCACTGGTGGCCGATACGTCCGAGGCATCGTGCTCGATGGCAAACAGATCTCCTTCGTCGCCGATGATGTCTTTGTTCTGCTGACCGTTTCTCAGCAGCACCGTCAGCCGGTCGGGAGTAATCTCTACGATGTTTCCTTTCATCAGAATCTCATGACGCACGTCCGGTTCGTCCTGATATGCATAGCAGATGACGATATCTCCTCCACGGAAGTTGGGAAGAAAATCCTCCTCCTGGCGAGGAATGCGGAAGTCCAGCAAGTCGTATCCTTTTCCGGGAGCACTCTGCCGTTTGTCGGTGAGTTTCAGTCCCAGCAGTATGTTTCCCGATTCCAGCTTCTCTGCCACCGGAGTGTGCCACAGTCCGGCAAACCCGTTCGACGGCTCGTTCCTGCCGCCGGTCTTGCTCAGAATCTGCTCCTTGGAGACGAAAGTAAAGAAACGCTGGAAATATGCCCGCTCCAGTGGGGTAGAGTGCTTCAGGGTCTGGATGACTTCCTGCAGCTGCGGCTCCTGAAAATCGGTCCACAGGCGACTGGAGGTCTGGAACTCATTCAGCAGGTCGGTACTCAGTTCTTCCATGACAGGAGCGATGGCACCTTCGCCGAAGGCCATCTCCGAACAGACAATCCGGTTTCTCAGCCGGATACTTTCGCGGAAAAGGGTTTCGGCAAAATGTTCGATCATCAGTCCGTCGGTATACTTGGAGTACAGCAGGAAGGTCTGCAGGTTCTCTGTCTCGTGGCCGAAATTGTACATCAATATTCCCTGATAGAGCATCATCTGGATGAAATGGTCCTCCTTGTGACGGCGGTTGTACTCGTCGCGCTTACCCGACTTCTGTTCAATGAGCACCTTGAAATCCTTCTGCAGCATATCCACACGTCCCTGCAGTCCGAGTTTCTCACAGATGAATGAAGCTTCGAGCAGGGTCTGATGCTTGTCGAACCCCTGTATGTTGCGCGGAAGTACGTCCTGCACGAACGAACGGATGTTCAGCATCTGTGCCTGTGCCAGCTCATGGAAATTGGGCGGGATGGGGCAGGTACAGAACTCAAGTGCCGATGAGGCGAAAAACTTCTTGACCGTATGGTTGTAGGTTACCGGGGCATCGGGCGATTCGTTGACGTAATCGTCAAGGAACTGGCTGGCGAGGTTACCCATCAGGATGGGCGAGGTATTGGCTTTCGGCTTGATCTTGTTGATGAAGAAATTCAACGGATGCCGGCCGTACTCGCGGAAGCAGGCTGCCAGGGAACTGATGTCAATCAGGTAATCGGGATGGACCACAATGAGGTTGGGAATGTACTGGTTCTCCTCGTCGATGTGTACATCCAGCAGGTTGAGCTGCATGTTTTCCTGCAGGATATCCTGCAGGTAGAGCAGGTCGCCATTGTAGCCCCCTTTGGCATAGTTGATGATGATGAACGGATCGTCGTCGCTGTCGGTGGCCGCGAAAATCAGTTCCTCGTTCCAACTGGTGACGGCAGCCCGCACGTAAGGAATCCGGCTGTGGCGGGTACCTCTGTACGGTCGGTTGGAATGAGGAATTTCGGGAAGCAGGGAAGCCGGAACGTCTTCACCGAATGCCAGCGACACGAAGCGCACGATGGCCCGCAAGTCGTAGAGGTATTCTTCCATGACCGGCTGGAAGTCGTCGCGCATGGCCGCGTTGCAGTTCCTCCGCAAGGTCTGGATGGCATACTTGTCGGAGGGTGTCATTCGCTTCTCCTTACAGATGTAGTCGAGCCGGGAAAACAGATTGGCAAAAGAAAAGGTAACCCCGTGGGTCAGTTCGTAGCAAGCCTGTTCCAGTACCTTGAAAAGCAGGATATATTTGCTCCGGATGTTTTCAGGAGCAGCTGCAGGCTGGCGGTGTATCTGTTCGATACGACGGTATAAATCAAAAGGCTGTAATTCAATATGGCCGATAGACATGAGTAAAAATTCATAAAAAACTCCCACTGCAGGCCGCGGGTGACGGCTCGCAGTGAGAGTATGGGTTCAGACAATCTCCGTTATTTAGTTTCTCCCGGAATGACCAGTACACAGTAGGCTTCCTTCAATGCCATGTATTCTCCCTGGTATACGTCGGTCACGTTCTGTCTCAGCGACATGGCCGATGCGGCATCCGTACCGTTTTCCGGTAAAAGATAAGTCAGCACATAATCGTATGTCGTCTGATTGGTAAGTTCGATATGGATTTTCACTCCTTCTTTGTCTATGGTATTCTTGTCCTGTGTGAAGATACCTTCCAGCGGAGTCTTCGAACTTTCGTTCGGATAAATCTGTACCTTTCCTTCGGTCATGTTCCGGTGAGTATAAATGAATACAAACTTTCCGCCTTCCTTGGCCGGAGAGGCATTCACAATCAGGTTGCGGAGCTCGTTCAACTGCTTCTGGGTCAGTTCATCACCCTTGATTTCCGCACCTACTGCCTTGATCGGGTAAACGGTCTGAGGGTAGGATACCACGATGCGGAGGGTCAGGATGTTGCCGGCATGGTCGGAAATGACCATACTGGTCTCTCCGGTATTCATCAGGCCGCTCTGTTCGTCGAACTGAGGCAGGAGGGTCAGCAGGTTCTTTCCGTTGAAACGGTAGTCGGCAATGTCGGTATCCGGATTGCTTTCGATGCTGTAGCTGCCGCTTCCTCCCTGAATGTAAAGGCTGACCCCTTCTTTCTGGAACGGGTCAATCCATACGGTCGTTTCATTGAGAAGGGGAGAGTTCCCTTCTTGTGCAGGTACTACCGTAATCGGTGCATATCGTTCACTGTCCTTGCACGACAGGATGTTTAGCGTACATAATGTGAGCAGGATAAGGCCCAGTAAATTTTTTACTTTCATGTGTCAGTTTTTTTTGTTTATGAAGTCAAATATACGACTATTTTTCTGATATTTCATAATCCCCAGCCTTCTCAGTGAGAATCTTTTGCAATTCTTCAATGTTCAGAACTGGTTGTCCATTTTCGTATTCCAGTACGGCTACCGGAGGGTCCAGGGTAACGGTGGCATGTACGCCTTCCACGGAGTTCAGGGCTTTTTCCACCCTTCCCTGGCAGTGGTGGCACATCATTCCGGTTACCTGATATTCTTTCCGTACGGAACCGGCAGCAGCGGATTGAGGTGTTTCAGCCTCCTGTTCGTCTGTTTCGCAGGTATCCGTTACAGTCGGGACTCCTGCGGGTACCAGACTTTTTTTCTTTTTCAGCCGCAGACTGTTGGTCACCACACTTACGCTGCTCATGGCCATAATGGCACCGGCAATCATCGGGTTCAGCAGGAAACCGTTGACCGGATACAGGATTCCGGCAGCGACCGGTACACTGATCAGGTTGTAGATGAATGCCCAGAACAGGTTCTGACGGATGGTACGTACCGTATCGGCAGACAGTCGGATGGCATCTGCGATGCGTAGCAGGTCGGAAGACATGAGGGTCATGGGAGCCACGCTCATGGCAATGTCACTGCCCTGTCCCATGGCGATACCCAGGTCGGCCTGCGCCAGTGCGGCACTGTCATTGATACCGTCGCCGGCCATGGCAACCTTCTTTCCTTCCGACTGGAATTTTTTCACCCATTCGGCTTTCTGGTCGGGGAGTACCTCTGCCTGGAACCGACGGATGCCGGCTTGCCGGGCGATGGAAGCAGCCGTTTGAGAGTTGTCTCCGGTCAGCATGACAACTTCCACTCCCATTCGCTGGAGCGTGGCAACCGCTTCAGCTGAGGTGGGCTTGATGCGGTCGGTAATGGCGGCGAGTCCGCATACCTCATTGCCTTTGACAAACCAGACTACGGTCTTGGCCTCTGCTGCCAGAAGCTGGGCCTTTTCTTCCATAGGGGCAGGAACTTTCGCCTTTGCCGCTTCCACAATCCGGTAGTTCCCGGCGTAATAACTGATACCTTTGGCTTTGCCTTTTACTCCCATGCCTGTCAGACTTTCAAAGGCTTCCAGCGTCTGTTCGGTTCCTCGGATGCCTTGGGCAATGGCTTCTGCCAGCGGATGCTCCGAATGCTTTTCCAGGGTATAGAAGATATCCTTACAATTTTCACCTTCAGCAGTCCACAGCCAGTCGGTCACTACGGGTTTTCCTTCAGTGACCGTTCCCGTCTTGTCCAGTACCAGCAGGTCAATCTTCCTGGCAATCTCCAGGCTTTCTGCATCCTTGATCAGAATGCCCTGTCCGGCACCCTTTCCGATACCCACCATGATGGCCGTGGGCGTGGCAAGTCCCAGTGCACAGGGACAGGCAATGATCAGTACGGTGACCAGTGCCAGCAGTCCGTGAGTGAACCCGTTGGCATCGTCCAGTACGTCCCATAACAGGAACGACAGGATGGCAATCAGGATGATGGAAGGGACGAATACCGCTGCAATCTTATCTACCAGCTTTTGTACCGGTGCCTTGCTTCCCTGAGCCTCCTGTACCCTGCGGATGATGTGTGCCAATAAGGTATCGCTGCCTACCTTGTCGGCAGTAAAGCGGAATCCTCCTTTCTGATTGATGGTTCCGGCAAAGACCTTGTCTCCGGGTTGTTTCCTGACGGCGAGGGGCTCTCCGCTCAACATGCTTTCATCGACGTAAGAGCTTCCCTGCAATACCGTACCGTCTACCGCGATTCTTTCTCCCGGTTTCACTACTACGACGTCCTGAGGGAGGATGGAATCAATTCCCGTTTCGACTTCCTGTCCGTCCTTGATGACGGTAACCCGCTTGGGCTGCAGTCCCATCAGTTTGCGGATTGCTTCGGAAGTCTGCCCTTTGGCACGCTCCTCCAAAGTACGTCCCAGCAGGATGAAGGCAATGATCATGGCTGCCGCCTCGAAATAAAGATGAGGCGCGATGCCTTTCTGTATCCAGAACTCAGGGAAAAACAGGTTGAAGGTACTGAACAGATAGGCTATTCCGGTACTGTTGGCCACCAGCGTATCCATGTTGGAGGTGCCGTGCTTCAGTTGCTTCCAGGTGTTGATGAAGAAATCCCTGCCCAATCCGAAGACCACCAGGGTAGCCAGTATCCACATGATGTATCCGGCATAAGGCAGTTGGGGAAAGCACATGGAAATGACAGACAGTGGCAGGGAGAGCGCAATGGCTCCGATGGTCCGGCGCTTCAGCTGGACATAATGCCGGTTCCGCAGCCTGGCTGCCTCCGCTTCGACGTCGGTGGCAGTATCAATCAGCAGGTCGTAGCCGGCGTTTCTGACTGCCTCCCGCAACTTCTCAGGGGAACATGCTTCGGGTGGGTAAGAAACGGTAACGGCTGCCGCTGCATAATTGACACTGGCGGTTACTCCTTCCAGACTGTTCAAGGTCTTGTCTACCCGAGCTGCACAGGCCGCACAACTCATTCCGACGACCGGAAAAATTTGTTTGATAGTTGCGTCTTTTTTCGTATCTTTTTTCATATGCTGTTTACCTTTCAAAAATTCAGGGCAAAGATAGTAAAATAAGAAAAAAGCCGTATCGCTGATAAGCGGCGTACGGATGTCCGAAAAAATAAAAAATCTTTTTTATTGCGCGATTTTATTAAAGCTTGATAAATAATCCGTCTGTACGCCGGGGAATACGGTTGAAATATATAACTTTGAAAACAGAAAATCGCAGTCGGTGATTCGCACGGATGGATGCGGAAAGGCACGTTATCGGAACATCGGACTGTGTTTTACATAGGTATTTCCCTGAATTTTATACGAAAAGAAAAGAAGAATGAAGAAACTGCTTTGCCCCCAATGTAAAATTGCTGCAATGTATGTGATGAATGACGCCGGTGAGCGCCGTCTGGTTTATGTCACAAGTGAAAATGAGGTCGTTCCCAAAAATCCGGGAGAATCACTGGAGGGTTTCAATCTCGAGGAAGTACATTGCCTGGGCTGTTCCTGGAAGGGATCTCCCAAACGCATGGTAAAATACTGAATATTCATTTAGGTTTATATAGATGCAGTACAGGCTGAGAGCAGCAAATGCCTCAGCCTGTACACGTTTTATCTGATCGGTTATTTATCCGGATAAATGCTCCGTATCGGTTTGGCCGGTACCCCTCCGGCAATGGTATTGGCCGGAATATCCCGGTTTACCACCGAGCCTGCCGCAATGATGGCATTGTCGCCGATGGTCACTCCTTGCAGGATGGTTGAGTTGGAACCCACCCAGACATTTTTCCCAAGGGTGATGGGAGCCGGTTTCATGGAGAACCGCTCTTCGGGAGCGATGCCGTGATTTAACGTCGCAAACACTACATTATGCCCGATCAGGCAGTCGTCTCCGATAGTGATGCCTCCCTGATCCTGAAAATGGCAGCAGGCATTGATAAACACGTTCTTTCCCAAAGTGATGTTCTTTCCGAAATCGGTATAGAAAGGAGGGAATACCCTCAATCCGGAATCCACCTTCTTTCCGAACAACCGGGAGAGCAGGTTCCGCGTTTCCTCCATCGTATGATAACTTCCGTTCAGTTCGAACGTAATGCGTCTCGCTTCCTCGCTGGATTGGTCCATGAACGAATAGATATCGGGAGTATTCAATAACTTCTTCTCACTGACGTGCTTCAGAAAATCTTCAAGTTCCATGGTGCTGATGTATGATGATGATTTCTTAATTGATGCTTAATCCCATTTGATAGGCCTGCTCCAGTTCGGGCCGTTCGGCTATTTCTCCGGTGTGCCATACACCTCCACAGAAGACACTGCCTTTTATCTCCGGTCCGTCCAGACAGTCGAGGAATCCCTTGAAATTAGTCACAATGCGTTCCATGATTGCCGGGTCTTCTTCCGCCGCTGTGGCAAGGAAATAAAATGCCTTGTCAGACATCTCGGTATATCTGCCGCAGCACCGGTCGATCAAGGTCTTCATTTGGGCACTCATCGCATAAAAGTAAACGGGGGTAGCCATGACAATCACATCGGCATTGACCATCTGCTCGATGATTGCTGCCGCATCGTCCTTCTGTGGGCAGGGCTTGTGATGCAGGCTGCACTGTTCGCATCCGATGCAATAATTAATCTTATAATCGCGCAAAGCGATTTTAGTGACTTCGTGTCCGGCCTCCTGAGCTCCTTTCAGAAAAGAGTCACACAAGGCTTCTGAATTGCCGTGCTTGCGCGGAGTGCTTGATATAATCAGTACTTTTTTCTTCATAATCGTTTATTTTTCGGTGTTACACTTATGTTGAACGGATGAAAAATACTCTTGATCATCCACCGGTTCCAGCCATTCATTGCTGCAGTTTTCTCCGGGAACTTCCATGGCCAGGTGGGAGAACCAACTGTCGGGAGCGGCACCGTGCCAGTGCTTGACGCCTGCCGGTATATAGATACTGTCTCCCGGGAGGAGTCCTACGGCCTCTTTTCCCCATTCCTGATAGAAACCCCTTCCGCCTACACAGATCAGGGTCTGTCCTCCGCCCTTATCGGCGTGGTGTATGTGCCAGTTGTTGCGGCATCCCGGTTCGAAAGTCACGTTGAAGACCGGAATCCCTTCCCGTACGACAGGAGCCAGGTAACTGTTTCCGATGAAATACCGGGCATAGTTCTTATTCGGATTTCCTATCGGGAAAATCATGGAACGGGCATGCGCCTCCTTGCCTTCTGCAGGAGCCTCCTGGCCGTCGGTTTCCGTCCATACCTCTTTGGCCATACGAAAAGCCGCCCATGCCTTGGGCCATCCGGCATAGAATGCCGCATGAGTCAGTATCTCTGCTATTTCAGTCTGTGTGATGCCGTTTTTCCGGGCACTTTCCAGGTGGTATTTAAAGGAAGAATCGGTCAGTCCCTGAGCCATCAGGGCCACTACTGTGACCAGTGAACGGTCGCGTAACGACAGCAGATCATTTCTGCTCCATACCTCTCCGAACAGCACATCGTCATTCAGGTGTGCAAACGCTGGGGCGAAGGAACCCAGTGCGTCACGTCCGGCTGTCTGTTTGATTTTCTGCATATTGAAACGGTTTTATTTCAGGTTGTCATGAAAAAACTGAATGATTTTCGTAAAAGGTATTTTGTCCAGATTATCATATAAATCCGTGTGGTTGGCCTCCGGGATAATCAGCAATTCTTTGTTGTCTCCTTTCAGCTGCTTGAACGCATCCTCGCTGAAGTACCGCGAATGGGCATTCTCGCCGTGAATCATGAGTACGGCACTTCGTATTTCGCTGCTGTATGCCAGGATAGGCATATTGATGAAAGAAAGCGCAGAAGTCTTGTTCCATCCTTTGTTGGAATTGAGCGAACGTGCATGATATCCTCTTGGCGTCTTGTAATAATCATAATAATCTTTCAGGAACTGTGGAGCATCGGCCGGCAATACATCAGGCACTCCTCCGGCAAGCGCATAACTGTGCTGCTTGTAGTCCTCCGTACGCTGGGCATTCAGTTCCTTGCGCAGGTTGTAACGCCCTTCTTCATCCATGGAGTCGAAATACCCTTTGGCATTTACCCGGCTCATGTCGTACATGGTCGATGTAACGGTAGCCTTGATGCGGGTGTCTATGGCAGCCGCGTTCAGTGCCATGCCTCCCCATCCGCAGATGCCCAGGATACCGATGTGCTCCTTGTCTACGTCATCGCGGGAAGTCAGGTAGTCTACAGCCGCACAGAAATCCTCCGTATTGATGTCGGGTGAGGCCACGTAGCGGGGGTCTCCACCACTTTCTCCCGTAAACGAAGGGTCGAAGGCGATGGTCAGGAAGCCGTTCTCGGCCAGTGTCTGGGCATACAGACCGGAAGACTGTTCTTTTACCGCTCCGAAGGGACCGCTTACAGCAACGGCCGGCAATTTTCCTTCGGCATTTAGAGGAATATACAAATCAGCGGCCAGTGTGATGCCGTATCGGTTGTGAAAAGTGATTTTCGCATGCGTTACTTTGGGACTTTTGGGAGATACTTTATCCCATTGGTCAGTAAGGTTCAGTTCTTTTTCCATATCGTTTGTAAAGGTATTATAAGTTTCGGCAAAAACGGTGTCTGCTGCCCATGCAGTCAGGACACTCAGACATAATGTGGCAAGTTTCTTTTTCATCTTCATTGGTTTACTCGTTTAAATTCGTTTGAATCAGGTTAGTCTGGTTCTCTGGTTATACGGATTTTGTACGAAACAAAATTATCAGGTTTTTGAATGGAAACGGGTATACAAATTACAGGTTTTTCGGCAGAAAAATAACCTGAATTACGGATTTCTTCCGAAGAGGTGCAGAAGGGTACAATCTGACTTTAAAAAAAGTAAAGAAAGAAGCCTGTATCCAACTTTGCCTTATATTTGCAGGTGAATCAACAAGCAAGGAGAATGGATAAGCAAATTAATCTGGACAGCGTGGCACAGTATAATCAGTTGTACGGACTGGAGACACTGCATCCGCAGATCTGTGTGGCCGACTTGAACCGTGCGACAAAGTTTGTCGACTATACGCATTGGCATTATGGCATTTATGCGCTTTATCTGAAAATGGAAAAGCAGTGTGACATCAAGTACGGACGCACGAATTACGATTATCAGGAGGGAACGATAGTCTGTTTCGCTCCCGGACAGTCTACGGAGATTACTCCGAAGGATGGGCGTGTGCAGCTGAATGCGATAGGGGTATTGTTTCATCCGGACCTGCTGCAGGATACTACGCTGGGCCGGACCATTCAGCGTTATACCTTTTTCTCGTATGAGGTCAATGAGGCCCTGCATCTTTCGGAAGAGGAGAGGGAGATTGTTATGGGCTGCATGCGGATGCTCGAAATGGAACTCCGTCATGGGAATGACAAGTTCAGCAAGAAACTTATCGTCAACCAGCTCGAATTGCTGCTGAATTATTGCATGCGTTTTTACGAACGTCAGTTTTTTACCCGCATCAAGGCCGGCAACAGCGTGCAGGGAAAGTTCGACCAACTGATCGACCGTTATTTTGAGGGAGGAATGGCCGAGCGTGACGGTCTGCCTACGGTGAAGTATTTCGCCGACCAGCTCTGTCTTTCGTCCAATTATTTCGGAGATATGTTTAAGCGGGAAACCGGAAGGAGTCCTCAGGAGTATATTCAGGAAAAGATGATCTGTGCCGCGAAAGAACTCGTCACAGAGACCGACAAGACCGTTACCCAGATAGCATATACGCTGGGATTTCAGTATCCGCAGCATTTTTGCCGCCTCTTTAAGAAGCGTGTCGGCTGTACCCCCAATGAATATCGTCTGCAGGCCTCCGGCACGGGCAGGGTTCTGAATGGAAACTGATGACTGTATGTGGAAGATATTGCATCCGGCTGAAAAAGATACCGGCATATGAAGGCTTTTCTTCATATGCCGGATTTTTTATGCAAAATGAAATAACTCTCCCAAGGAGAAATCACGATTTTTTCTGTTTTTGTTCCAGTTTTTTCGCTTTCCTGCTGCAATATCTTTTGCATTGCGCACAGATATCGTATCCTAACATGGCACCCAGTATGAAATCTTCTTCCGGAGTCAGCAAATTGAGCGGTCGGGTCACCATGGTCCGGATGGCTTCGATACATTCCGTCCTTCCGAAAAAGAGGTTGATGCGCTGGCTGTCTACCGACTGGATGACGTAATGGATGCGCTGGCTTTCCAGCCGTCTGACGGCAAAATCCTCGTATTTGCGGTTGGTGGTATACAACACCATTTGGCGTACGCCCTTTTTCAGCTCATAAATGTGATTCAGAAAAACTTTCAGTTCTATTGGATTGATGTCAGGAGTTCTCATATAAAGTTATTGTGTTTGATTAAAAGGGATTCAGGAAATGGCGGCTTTCAGCATTTCGGTCCAGCGGCTGATGCGTCCGGCTGTCAGGTGGCTTTCGTTTACATCGTCAATGGCAAGGCCAACAAATCTGCCATCCGCTTCGGCGACCGATGCCGAGAAGGTATATTCATCGCTGGATACGCTTCCGATAAACTCGGCTCCGGAGTCTTTCAGACTCTCGAAAATCAGTCCCATGCCGTCGCAGAAAGTGTCGGAATATGATTCCGAATCCCCACAGCCGAACAGTGCGATGTATTTTCCGGTCAGGTCCGTACCCTTGAGCACTTCTACTCCGTCATACCAGTCGTCCTGCAGTTCTCCGTCTCCCCAGGTAGAAGTACCCAGAATCAGCACTTCGTACTTTCCGACCGTTTCGGCATTGATTCTGCTTACATCATGTATATCTGCTTTTTCGACTCCCATTTTTTCTGCAATCAGTCGCGCTACAGCCTCTGTCGTGCCTGTAGTGGATCCATAAAATATACCCGTTCTTTTCATGTTAATTGGTTTTTGATGATGTTGCAAAGTAACGGGATAAAATTTATTGGTGAAATACCTAAAAATGATGATTTTAAGGGGAAAGAATATACCGTATAAAAAGAAAATGAGGTTGAAAATTCAATATTTTCGACCTCATTGCGAGTAAGGATTTCTTGTACACCCTCAGGGATTCGAACCCTGGACCCACTGATTAAGAGTCAGTTGC
>OGEP01003004.1_pt1 | contig 13614 bp, 10 predicted proteins | sample 1570721 | NCBI WGS metagenome assembly OGEP01 (sample SAMEA2582131, study PRJEB24529) | metagenome | biome: Human gut stool | place: China | collected 2011 | reverse complement strand
CGATGTCAAAGTCCGCTTTTTCACGAATCAAAGCCACATCTTCCTTAGGGATTTCCCCCAACTCAGCCCATGCCTCGTCAGCCAAGATTTCCACCTCAAGCCAAGCACGGTATTTATTTTCTTCACTCCAAATGTTCGCCATCTCAGGGCGAGAGTAACGTTCGATCATGTTGTTTCTCCTTTAATCTAATTCGCTTCTTCATCTAAAATTAAATTTTCCCAAAACTCTATTACATGTTTATCTTCCAAAATCCTATAAAAATCATTAAAGTCATTAATAAATACTTCTCTTGAAATCTCATTACTCAGGTATTTATTAGCATTATCAATGATAGATTTTATAACCTCTTGAATTTCACTATCATCAATATAACAATTAGCATCTTGTAACCCTGTTATTATTTCTATGCAAATATCCTTCCTCTTTTTTATATCTTGTAGAAGTGTATAAATTCTCTTTTGATAAGGGAAATCAAATAGAACTTGCATATTATCTTTTGTCATTAAATCTAAGTACTCTATTCTTTCGCGTATATTAACATCTTCTTTATCGTAGATATATTCAATTTCATCAATTAAATATTGAGGAGCTCTATTTTCCAGCAAGAATACAGATAAGTATCTACTAATTTCTGTTTTATCAAAATTTAGAGGAGATATTTCTTCAATAAATTTTAAATACGAGGATTTATCAGTTGTATTTCTTAAATAAACAAGAATTTCACTTATGGCTATTCTTTCATCTATTTTTATAGAACTTAATCCCCTACTATTTTCCGTATGTAAAAATATTTTCTGAGCCTTTGAATCATTTCTAAGCTCATATGAATAAGTACCCGATTTTTGGCTTCCCTCCTTAACGAGTTTATAATAGTAATTTACTACTTTGAAAACTACTCGTCCAATCAGCTTCCTTATGCTATCATTAATTAGAATAATACTTGAGTTAGAAACCGACCTTTCATAATCAATATGATTATCAGCAAAAAATTTATGAATTAGCTTATATTCCCAACTATTTCCTACCTCTGCAAATCTATCATATCTTGCATTAGAATAGAAGTTCTTTACAAGCTCTAAAAATTGATGTTCTTGTTTATTAAAATTAGATTTTTTACCTACTACTTTTTCAATACGTCTATTCAATTCTACATGATTATGAATCTTAATACTTTCCGAGAACTCCTCAATAAGTTCTTTTTCATCAAATTCCCATAGTACTAAAATTATCTTTTGTAATCTTTCAATTCCTACAGAGATATTATATAAAGCTAAAAATAATTCTGTTGGCATCTCTGAATCAATTGAATTCATATTGTTAACAATAGATATACCATTATAGATAAACTCTCCTGAAATATCTAACTCAGAAACCATGTTAAAATTTTTATAGTACCACTTTTTATTTACCATTTTTTACTTCCCAAACTCCTCCACACTATCCGGCGCATCACTAAACAAAGTCACATGCCCCATTTTGCGGTTGTGCTTCGCTTCTAGTTTACCATACATGTGGAGGTGGGCGCTTGGATTTTCTGTGACATAACGCTCAGCTGCTTCGACGTGTTGGCCGAGGACGTTGAGCATGACAGCAGGTGCATGGAGGTGGATTGCTGGAAGTGGTGCTCCGAGAACACCCAAGATATGCGTGTCAAATTGTGAAAAGTCGCAGGCTTCGATGGAGTAGTGCCCTGAATTGTGTGGGCGTGGCGCGATTTCGTTGACAATGATGTCATCAGCTGTCGCAAACATTTCTACACAGAGAGTACCAGAGAGGTTAAGTTGCTCAGCAATCTTCACAGCCATAGCTTTAGCTTTCTCCGCTAGACTATCAGAAATACGGGCAGGCACGATAGTTTTAGAGAGGATGTTGTTGCGGTGGATATTTTCCTGAACTGGGAAAACCGTCACGTCCTTGCCGTTACCAGACACGATAACCGAAATTTCAAGGTCGAAGTTAACGAACTCTTCCAAGACACACTCCGCATGGTTTGCCAATTCCATAGCGTCAGCCAGATTTTCTTCTGATTTGATAACCACTTGCCCATGACCATCGTAGCCACCTGTTGCGGTTTTGAGGACGTAGTTCTTAGACAGGTCTAGGTTTTCCAAGTCTAGGCTTGATGTGACTACCTTGTAAGGTGCCACAGTAATGCCTGCCTTGTTTGACAGGAAGTCCTTTTCAAAGATACGGTTTTGAGAGATGCGGAGTAAGTCCGTTCCCTGTGGCAATTGTCCTGGCTTGATGACCTTGTCCAAGGCATCTGCGTCCACGTTTTCAAACTCGTAGGTCAGCACGTCACAACGCGCAGCCAATTGTGCCAAAGCCTCAACGTCGTCGTAGTCAGCTACAATCATGTCCGACACGCGCGATGCTGGGCAGTCGGCCGCTGGGTCCAGGGTCACCACCTTATGACCCATGTAGATAGCAGAGATTGCCATCATCTGACCCAGCTGCCCGCCTCCGATAATGCCGATGGTTTTAGATGAGTTCATCCGTTGAAGCCTCCGCGATTTTTCCTTGTTCCTCTGCAAAATGGGCTAGCGCCTCCGCCAAGTTTTGGTCCTCAATGGCAAGGATTCGGAGAGCTGTGAGGGCAGCGTTGGTAGCTCCCGCCTCACCAATAGCCATGGTTGCCACAGGCACCCCACCAGGCATCTGAACAATCGAATAGAGGGAATCGACACCGCTGAGGGCGCGCGATTTGACGGGAACACCGATGACAGGGAGGGTTGTCTTGGCAGCTACCATACCTGGAAGGTGGGCAGCGCCACCTGCGCCTGCGATGATGATTTTGATACCACGACCGCGTGCTTTTTCGGCATGTTTGAACATAAGGTCAGGGGTGCGGTGGGCAGAGACGACTTTTTTCTCGTAAGGAACTTGGAACTGATCCAAGACCTCAGCTGTTTTTTGCATGGTTGCCCAATCGGATTTTGAGCCCATGATGATGGAAATGACTGGTTGCATATGAATATCCTTTTCTTTTTAATAATGGTCTTATGTGGTGAGGTCGGAAACAAACCTTCGGTTTCATTCCTAAACCTTGAGCCTAGGGTCTCAAGGTTTCCCTCGACCGTAACTTTCAGTTACGGTCTTTTTCACCACGGCGACCATTATCGGTGTGGCTCGCTTCGCTCGCAATAGCAGAGCTGATAAGCTTTTTTGTCTATTCTTAATCTTTCAAGGCTTTGCTTCCGATGTCTGTTCGGTAGAAGAGGCCTTCTGTGTTTTGTGTTTTGAGTTGGTTGTAGATGATGTCTTGCGCAGCTTGGACGGTGTCTGCTGTGGTGACGAGCATGTAAACGCGTCCGCCGTTTGATAGCAGGGCTCTGCCATTTTCTGCAAACTTAGCGCCTGCGTAGTAGGTGATGATGTCGCCGTCAGTTTTGGCTGGCAGTTTCACACCTTTGTCATAAGCGAGTGGGTAGCCGTTTGAGGCAACGACCACGCCTAGGGTCACGCCTCCGTCCGTCCATGTGATGCTTGGATCCTTGCCATCAAGGATATCGCTGATGTTTTGAGCGAAGTTTGAAGTCAGGCGAGGGAGGATAATCTGAGTTTCAGGGTCACCAAAGCGGGCGTTGAACTCGATAACCTTAGGTCCGTCCGCTGTCAAGATGAGACCGCAGTAGAGAATCCCAAGATAAGGGCGTCCTTCAGCAATCATACCCTTAAGGACAGGTTTGACGATGGCTTCAACTGCTGTGTCCACTACTGACTGAGAAAGTTGAGGTACTGGCGCATAGGCACCCATGCCGCCTGTGTTTGGTCCCTTGTCGCCATCATAAGCTCGCTTGTGGTCTTGGGCTGTCGGCATGATGTAGAACTTATCGCCGTTGACGAAGGCAAAGAGGGAGAATTCTTCCCCATCCAAAAATTCTTCGATGACCACGCGCGCACCAGAATCCCCGAACTTATTGTCCAGCAGCATCTCGTGAGCTGCTTCTACCGCTTGCTCCACGGTCTCTGCCACGACCACCCCCTTACCCAGCGCTAGCCCATCCGCCTTGACCACGATAGGCGCACCCTGCGCCTCGATGTAGGCCTTAGCTTTTTCAAAGTCGGAAAATGTGCCATAGGCTGCTGTCGGAACGCCGTATTTGACCATGATTTCCTTGGCAAAGTCTTTTGACCACTCAAGCTCCGCTGCCAAACGAGTCGGACCAAAGGCTTTCAGTCCCGCCGCATTGAAATCATCCACGATCCCAGCAGCAAGGGCATCATCTGGACCGATAAAGGTCCAAGCAATATCGTTGACTTTTGCGAAATCAATCAGCTTAGAATGTTCGGAAATAGCGATATCTACCAAATCCAAATCATCCAAGGTCATGCCATCATTTCCAGGTGCCACAAAGACCTGTTCAACACCATCAGACTCCAACAACTTCTTAGCAATCGCATGTTCACGACCGCCTGAACCAACAACCAAGATTTTCATGATATACCTCGTTTTACGAATTATTCTTTTACATTATAACACATTTGTTCGGTAAAATGTAAAAATAACCCAAAAAGTAATCCGAATCAACTTACTTTTTATAACTGTCGTTAGTTAATATCAAATTTCCCTTTTCTAAAAATCACTTTTAAATCAAAAAAGAACAACCTGAGCTACTACTCAAAGGTTGTTCTAGGAGATTATTTTAATATAGTCGATATAGCTTTACCATAACAGCCACTGTCAGATTGAGGAGCGGAGCCGTGAGAAGATGAGTCGTGGCCACTGCTACGAAAAAGATACATTTACTGTTTGAACTTTAGTCCATTACAGCGAGAGGTAACGAAGCTAAACTCAAATCTTAACTAAAGTTTTAGTAGGTCAATGACACGTGCACATGATCATAGTGGTTAGCTGTTGCGCTACCACGGTCTGGCATTGCGCCCCATGTGTTAGCTGCGCCGTAGATGTTGTTTTGTGTTGAATAGAATTGTTGTTCCCAAATGATGTAGCTTACACCAAGAGAAGCGTAGTTATCAATAACGTATTGAGCTACGGCTGCACCTTCAGCAGATGATGAGACCATGATATCAAGGGCTGTACCTGTTCCGTGGTCTTGGTCGCCAGCACGGTAGCCACCGATATTTGTGATACCTGTCACGTTAGCGATTTGATTTTTCACTTCGATAGCGTGAGCTGTTAAACCTGTATTTGGTGTTGTTGGGACAACAGTCTGCGCGGTTTCTGATGCTGCTGGGGCTTCTGAAGTAATTTCTGAACTTGCTTCTGAGCTAGCTGTCGTTTGAGTAGCAGATTCGCTGCTGACTTCTGAACTGGCTGTTTCACTTGTTGGAGCCTCGCTACTTGCCTGTTCGGATTGTGCAGCTTCCGCAGATGCTTTTTGTGCTAAGATTTCAGCTGTCATGCTGGCAATATCAGCAGTGCTTGACTCGCTAGTTTCTGAGCTTGCATCCGTAGCGGTTTCTAATGCTTGAGCCTCTTCTGATGCCGCTTCACTGCTTGCTTCTGAGCTGCTTGCTTCGCTTGACACTCCACTTGTTGCTGCTTCACTAGAAACTTCGCTTGAGGCTTGCTCAGAAGTTGCGCTAGCCTCTTGACCACTGACCTCTGAGGCTACTTCAGAGCTTGCTTCTGAGCTTTGTGCGTTAGCAACTGCGGCTTCGGCGGCTGCTTTTTGCTCCAAGATTGCTGCGGTTTGAGCTTGGATGTTGGTCGCGCTGGTTGTATCTGCTGTTACTTCTGAACTTGCAGGCTCAGATGCCACCACACTGCTAGCCACTGGCGTTTGGACTTGGTCCAAATTCACCGTCTGGTCCTTAAATGTCACTTCATTAGTTGTCAAATCGGCTGACGCTACCACTTGGTTGTCATCGCTAGCTGTCGCTGGCGTTTCAATCTGCAAGCTAGTCGCTTCTTGATTGCTGTTATAAGTTGCTGTGAGAACCGTATCTGGGAAAATCAAGTTAATATCAGTAATCGAATTGAGTTTAGCCAAAACATCCACATCGATATTCATAGCTTCTGCAATAGTGCTGAGCGTATCGCCATACTTGATAGTATAAGTCACTTTGTTATCTTGACTGACAAGTTCTGACTTGATTTGATCCACCGTACGAGGTGACCAATCATCTGCACTAGCATGAGTTGCCGCAAAGGCCACAAGGGCTACGGTCGACAGTAAAAGTTTTTTAGTTGTTGTCGTCATAATCTATCATAAATCCTTTATTCAAATTTTAAGTACTTCCTATACTACCATAAATTTTATCAGGAACAACATGAATGAGAGTCATTTAAAGAAATGTGTTAGAGCTGTCATTTTTGTAATATTTCGTATTGTTTGAAAGAAGGACTAATTTCCACTCAACAAATGATTGAGGTTATCCACGCGCAGCCATGATGTCCGCCCATTGGTAAACTGTGTTTTTGCCCAGCGGTAACCAGCAGTTCCTTGAATGGGATTGCCCACAGAGACGGTTGTTTTTGGATTAAAGACAAAGTAGCTGCCGTTTTGTAAGACTTGGTCTGCGGTCAGGTTACCATTGGCATCCACTTCATCAATCTCTGAGGCTGGAATACCGTTATCCTGCCATTCAAAACCAACAGGAACAAGCTCGTTATTCTTGACTAGCCAGGTTCCGTTAATCTTTTGAAGGTCATCAACGCGGTAACGTTTGAGGCCGCTCTGCTGATTGGAAGGTTGATTATTTGAAATGACTGGGTTTGAAACGGGCGTGGCAACTGGTGATGGCACAGCTGATTGTCCTGTGAAGTTTGGTGCTTGCGAAATCATGCCAGTCGGGTCAATGCGCCCCGCTCTGCCATTTTGAAAATTAGGCGATGAAGGGAGAAACTCGAAATGAAGGTGAGGTCCAGTCACTTGTCCAGTCGCGCCAACATAGCCGATAATATCTCCTTGCTTGATGCGTGCGCCTGTCGATGTTGCGATGCGAGACATGTGGGCGTAACCGCTGTGCATGCCGTCAGCATGCTGGATGAGGACACAATTTCCAGCCAACCAAGTCATCCAAGAGTGCTGAGCACCTGGACCAGCAAATTTCACAGTCCCATCTGCTACCGCTCGAATTGGTGTTCCAGTCGGTACAGCATAATCAACACCACTATGTCCTGCATAGCCATTGAAACCAGTTGTGATTCGACCGTTGTCGATTGGTTTGGTATAGGTCGCTGCTAAAACAGATTGACTCATCGCTAGAGAAAGTCCACCTAAAACTGCAACTGACATCACTTTCGCAAAGCTTTTATTCAATAAAAAATCCTCCATCATAACGAATACTTGCAAGCTACTAAGTGCCTACAATTTATTATTCGTAACTGGGAGAATTTTTTATGATTTAATTTGATTTTTTGTATTAGTGTCTAAAGTGACGAACGCCTGTAAAGACCATGGCAATGCCATACTTGTCGGCTGCTTCGATGACTTCTTGGTCACGGACAGAGCCACCGGGTTGGACAATAGCCTTGATGCCTGCGGCTGCGATTTCTTCGATGTTGTCCGCAAACGGGAAGAAGGCATCGCTGGCAAGAACTGCGCCATCAAGGCGACCAGCTGCGTGTTCAAGAGCGATCTTAACAGCACCGACACGGTTGGTCTGACCAGGTCCGACACCAAGTGTCATGCGGTCGTTAGCCACCAAGATACCGTTTGATTTGACGTACTTGATAGCCTTCCAGGCAAATTCAAGGGCTGTGAATTCTGTCTCGTTTGGTTGGCGTTTAGTTACGGTCTTCCAGTCAGCTGGATTTTCCTTGACCACGTCTTGGTTTTGCACCAAAAGTCCGCCGACCACGCCAGTGTATTCTTTTTCAACTTCGCTCTCTGCTTGGGCGTCAAATGGCAATTCCAAGATACGAAGATTTTTCTTTTTGGTTGTAAGAATAGCTAGCGCTTCGTCTGAATAAGACGGTGCAATGATGATTTCTAAGAAGATGGCGTGCATTTTCTCAGCGGTAGCCGCATCCACCTCATGGTTAAGAACGACGATACCACCAAAAATAGAAACTGGGTCAGCAGCGTAAGCATTGTCCCAAGCCCCTTCAATCGTGTCAGCCTGCCCGATACCGCAAGGGTTCATGTGCTTGAGGGCAACGACGGTTGGCTTGTTGGTGAAATCGCGGATGATGCGAATGGCTGCATCAGCATCACGAATGTTGTTGAAGGATAGCTCCTTACCGTTGAGCTGCTTAGCTGACGCAATCGAATAATCCGTCGGAATGGCAGATTGGTAGAAGTCGGCATCCTGCTGAGGATTTTCCCCATAACGCATAGGTTGTTTGAGGTCATAGGTGATGGTCAACTTTTCAGGTTTGGTTTCGCCGACCTGCGTTGTGAAGTAGTCCGCAATCAAGGCATCGTAGGCCGCTGTGTGGCGGTAAACCTTGGCTGCCAAACGTTGGCGAGTTTCGTAAGTTGTTTCACCAGAAGCCTTGAACTCGTCAAGAACGACAGCGTAGTCAGTTGGGTCAACTATAACAGTCACGCTGGCATGATTTTTAGCCGCAGAACGCAACATAGAAGGTCCACCGATGTCAATATTTTCCACAGCTTCGGCATAAGTCACGTCTGGTTTCAAAATGGTTTCCTTGAAGGGATAAAGGTTAACCACCACAAGGTCGATGAGTTCAATCTTGTTATCTTTGGCAGCCTGCAAGTGGCTGTCGAGGTCACGACGAGCCAAAAGACCGCCGTGGATATTTGGATGAAGAGTCTTGACACGGCCGTCCATCATCTCAGGAAAACCAGTCACATCATCAATAGCGATGGTGTCAAGTCCAGCCTCATCAAGGGCTTTCTTAGTGCCACCAGTTGAGATAATATCCCAGCCGAGGGCTTGCAATTCTTGGGCAAAATCAACAATGCCCGCTTTATCAGAAACACTAATCAGTGCGCGTTTAGTAGTCATTTATTCTCCTTAAATGGTCTTTCGATAGTCTTTTAGGGCAGACCAGTACTGTCTGCTTAATCTACTTTCCTCTCCACTCCCAAACTTTCCAGCACTGCTGGGTAGAGTTGGTATTCATTGTCATGAATACGAGCTTCAAAGCTTTCGATGGTGTCTTCTGCTAGGCGCGGCACGCGGACTTGTTTGATGACTTGTCCGGTATCAACACCAGAGTCCACCCAATGAACGGTGACGCCGCTTTCTGCGACGCCTGCCTTCCAAGCGTCTTCGATACCGTGAGCGCCTGGAAATTCTGGCAAATAAGCTGGGTGAATATTGATGATGCGACCTTCATAGGCAGAAAGCAAAGTCGGACCGACAATTTTCATGTAGCCAGCTAGGACAACAAGATCAATGGCGTGCTTGTTCAGCAGGTCAATGATAGCCTCTTCGTAGGCTTGCTTACTGTCAAATTCTTTGAGTTCAAAGGCGTAAGCCTGCACTCCCAGATTTTTGGCGCGCTTTAGCACATAGGCATCTCGGTGATCCGCAAAAACAAATTCTACGGAAAATTGCTCTGCAATGACTTGAAAATTAGAGCCGTTGCCAGAAGCAAAAACTGCGATTTTCATATTCGATACAAAGGGACGATTCGGCTTGCCGAAAATTTTCGTAGAAAAATAGGAAATTGCCGATGTATGCTCGCATACAAGGAAATTTATCTTTTTTCCTAGAAAATTAGTCCCGTGTTCAGTTCGGCTTGCAAACTGAACTTCCTTTCTTCATTTTTTAACAATAACTATTGATAGAGACAATTACTTAATCACCACACTTGCACCATCTTTCTTCACAATACGACCGATTTCATAAACAGGTTCGTCAAGAAGTTCTTTGACACGTTCCACATTTTCTGGCTTAACCGCAAGCATGAGACCAATACCCATGTTGAAGATTTCAAACATTTCTTCATGTTTGATTTGGCCATATTTTTCAAGAGCTTTGAAAATTGGAAGGACTGGCACTTTGCTTTCATCAATTTCAGCTGCCAAGTCATCTGAGAACATACGTGGTACATTTTCAATGAAACCACCACCTGTGATGTGGGCAATACCGTTAACCAATTCTTCTTTGATCAATGGCAAAGCTGATTTGACGTAGATACGAGTTGGTTCAAGAAGAACGTCTTTAAGTTTTTTGCCTTCAAGTTCTGGGAGGACTTCTTCACCTGTGTAATCAGCAAAGACACGACGAACGAGTGAGTAACCATTTGAGTGGATACCGCTTGAGGCAAGTCCAAGAAGCACATCACCTTCAGCTACTTTTGAACCGTCGATGATTTGTGATTTTTCAGCGACACCTACCGCGAAACCTGCCAAATCATAGTCGTCTTCTCCATACATACCAGGCATTTCAGCAGTTTCACCACCAATGAGGGCAGCACCAGCTTGCACACAACCTTCAGCCACACCAGCAACGACCTGTTCCAATTTAGCTGGTTCATTTTTACCAGTTGCTACGTAGTCAAGGAAGTAAAGGGGCTCAGCACCTGCAGCGATGATATCGTTAACACACATAGCCACACAGTCTTGACCGATAGTATCGTGTTTGTCGTACTTGATAGCAAGCATGAGCTTAGTACCGACACCATCTGTACCTGAAATCAAAACAGGCTCTTTGACACCTGTTTTTGAAAGGTCAAACATACCACCGAAGCCACCGAAAGCTCCCATGACACCTGCACGCTCTGTACGGGCAACGTGTTTTTTGATACGTTCAACAACTTCATAACCTGCTTCAACGTCTACACCAGATTGAGCGTACGCATTTTTAGACATAATTCTTCTCCTTTTGTATTTCATTCCAGGTTTCAATAAATACCTTTTCAAATTCATCTATTTGTTGAAGATTTTCTAACAGAAAGTTAGTAAGTGTTTGAATCGTTTCTGATAACAACAAGTTTTCATCCGAAGCATCAAAATTTAGAAATTTATTAGAAGTATTAAAACCATATTTACTATACTTATTAACCGTCAGAAGTTTAAATTTCTGAGACTGTAAGTCTGTTAAATTTTTTTTACATATTGACAAATAAACATCTGCCTGAAAATTACTATATGTTATCTCATAAAAATAGGATGAACCGGTAGACCATTCAGTATTCTCCTCTTTAACAACATTGTCAATAAAATCATCTAATCGTCTTGTTCTAAAACGTAAAAAAGTTTTTGAACAATATTTTTCATCAAAAATTAAATTTCCCTGTTCATTTAGATAATTTAAAACACCGACTAATTTTTCACGAAGCATCTGCATATCAGGTCTGTTTTCAAAAATAAGATCTAAAACTTCTTTATATTTAAAATAAATTTCAGCACTTAACTCTTTCAACTCTATATCATTCAAAATATTTCTCCTAATATTATCATTGTACTCTTTAAGAATGTAAGAAACTTTCTCATTATCAATCTCATCCACATACAATTCTTCTAGTATATCTGAAATATCTTGATATGAAAGTAAACTCCAAAATTGCCTTTCCTCAACATCAGCATCTATCGGTGCATCTCCATTTGGTGTCAGATAAATATATATATTACGATAACCAGCGTAAGAGTTTTCGATAAATTTTCGATATTTTCTCAACTGATTGTCATGGTCGGAGGTGAAAGTTTTATTTTCAATAACTAAATTTATTCGATGTTCTTTATTTGTATACAGAACATCAATATTATTTTTACTTTCTCTATATACTTCTGCTTTTGAGAAATCTTTCAATATTACTTCAGTTGGTTTAATTGTTGCAAAAGATAAATTGTTATCAAACACTTTCATCAATATTTTTTTGAAAAACTTATCTTCCAATTTATGACTTTCTCTGGGATCAAGCAACCAAGCTAATACTCGACTATGACGAATTTCAGCACTAGTTATCCCCAATATTTCAAAAATATTAACTCCTGTTAACCATCTTGAAAAATCTTTTTCCGAATTTTTTTCAAGGTACAGCAGAAACTCAGTAATTTTATTTTCTATTTTCACCACTAACCCTCTTCTAATAGAAAGAAGTTTTTTCCCCTAAACTTCTATGGTACTCTTCTTCATAGTCGTAGAGAGGAGTTGGGTAGTCGCCGTCAAAGTAAGCCACACAAAGGCCACCGTTTGGTGCATCTGTGTCAATTCCAATAGAATCAATCAAGCCATCAATTGACAAGTAAGTCAAGCTATCCGCACCGATGATTTCTCGTGTTTCCTCAACTGTATGATTGGCCGCAATCAATTCCTTACGTGTTTGAATATCGATACCGTAGAAACATGGGTAGGCAAGGGCCGGACTACCGATTGCCACGTGAACCTCTGTTGCTCCCGCTTCTTTTAGCAAATTAACGATACGGCGTGATGTTGTCCCACGTACAATAGAGTCGTCAATCATAACCACACGTTTGCCTTTAACAACACCTGATACGGCAGAGAGCTTCATACGAACCCCTTGCTCACGTAACTCTTGTGTTGGTTGGATAAAGGTACGTTGAGTGTATTGGTTTTTAATCAAGCCCATTTCATTTGGCAAACCTGATTCTTCCGCAAAGCCCATGGCTGCGCTAAGTGATGAATTAGGTACACCAACAACAATATCAGCTTCATGCTTAAATTCACGTGCCAATTGAGCCCCCATACGTTTACGAGCTGTATGGACATTCACGCCTTGGATATTTGAATCAGGACGAGCAAAGTAAATATACTCCATTGAGCAAACAGCCAATTGTGTGTCCGTTGTATAGTTATCGTAAGTGATGCCATTATCATCGATAATAACAACTTCACCAGGATTCACATCGCGAATCCACTCTGCTCCAACCACTTCAAAAGCGCAAGTTTCAGATGAAACCACGATAGCACCATTAGCCAGCTTACCAATAGAAAGTGGGCGGAATCCATTTGGATCCAAGGCTGCAATGAGCTTATCCTCAACCATAAGAAGGTAAGCAAATCCACCTTTAACAGTGTTCAAAGCTTCTTTAACTTTACCCATGAATGATGGGTTGTGGCTACGACGAATCAAGTGAGCTAAGATTTCTGAATCAGAAGTTGAACTAAAAATGGCCCCATTTTTTTCCAACTCTCGTCTAAGTGACTCTGCATTAGTCAAGTTTCCGTTATGAGCAAGACCCAATTGTCTGTCATGAAACTTAAACATGAAAGGTTGAATATTATCTACAGAAGCCTCACCGGCAGTCGCATAGCGGACATGACCGATAGCAGCTGTACCAGTCAACTTGTCCAAATTGGCTGGATTACGAAAAACTTCTGAGAGAAGCCCCATGTCACGATGACGCTTCAATTGACCCGCATCATTAGAGAGAATTCCTGCTCCCTCTTGACCACGGTGTTGAAGACTGTGAAGTCCGAAATAAGTTAATTTGGCAGCATCTGGGTGACCCCAGATACCAAAAACACCACATTCTTCATTAAGAGATTTAACTTCGTATGTCATTTTTTATACCTTTTATTTTTGATATTTTCCTTAGCTAGCCTAAACCAAAGCAGACATTTCTAACTTTTTTCTAAGTGTTAAACTCAAAAATTCATCATTTTCAAGTGCTCTAAGACTACTGCTGTAGTGAAAAATATCCCTAATGAACTCCCCACGCTCGATTATTTTCCAGTAAAATATTTCACAGCTGAAGCAAAGAGGTGCTGGTCTTTATTTCCTGGAATATTTTGGAAGAGACCATCTTCGAAACGTTCTGAGT
>OGEP01002995.1_pt1 | contig 13646 bp, 7 predicted proteins | sample 1570721 | NCBI WGS metagenome assembly OGEP01 (sample SAMEA2582131, study PRJEB24529) | metagenome | biome: Human gut stool | place: China | collected 2011 | reverse complement strand
ACTAACTCGCAATGAATTAGTTGCCTTAAATTTTATTATTTTAGGAATATCCCTATTTATTGAATACTATTCAGTAAATCAATTTTTCCTTCGTTTACTAGCTTGAGTATCAGTTCGCCGAACAATGTATTCTGCCATGCAAACCACGCACGTGTGAACTTCTCAGGATTATCTTTATGGAAAGATTCGTGCATGAATCCTGTGCCTGCATCTGTATTTATTAGCATTTGGATGCATTCTTTGATTTCTTGGTCATCTTGGCTTGTAAAGGCTTTCATCATAATACTCATGGGCCATATCATATCATAACCAATATGCGGCCCCCCGATACCTTCTCCGGCTTTTCCTTTAAAGAAGTAAGGATTGTCTTTACTCCATACAAAGCGGCGGGTATTTTGATAGATCGGGTCGTTCACATCTACATCGCCCAAATATGGCATTGCCAGCAGGCTTGGTACATTGGCATCATCCATAAGGAAATGATTTCCGAATCCATCGACTTCGAAAGCGTAGATTGTGCCGTATTTGGGATGATTATAGGTTGCATATTGTTTCAGAGCCGTTTCCACTTCCTGTGCCAGTTCGCTGCATTGTGTTGCCAATTCGGTCTTTTGATTGACAGTCTCTAATATTTCAGCAGCTTTCCGGAGTGAAGTAACTGCAAAGAAGTTGGAAGGAACCAGAAATTGAAGGGTGGTAGCATCATCGGAAGGACGGAAAGCCGAAACGATTAATCCTACAGGATTTACCGGAGCGCCCAGCCCGTCGTTGTTCAGCGTATCAAGCGCACGTTCCGTTTTTCTCTGGAATTTATAAGGACCTACTCCCTCTTTTCTCTGTTGCTCTTTGAATGTTCTCAGGATATTGATGACGGCTTGAATCCATTCATTATCAAAAATACTGGCGTCTCCCGTCTCTTTCCAATACTGATAAGCCAGGCGGAGGGGATAGCAGAGAGAGTCAATCTCCCATTTACGTTCGTGCAGTTCCGGCTTCATGTCCGTCAGGTCTGTCATCCAGTCGCCCCCTTTAGCTCCGTCGTTGAAAGCATTTGCGTAAGGGTCGATATTGATACATTTGAATTGGCGGCGGATAACGCCCTCGAGCATTTTCTTTAATTCCGGGTCTTTATGAGCTAGCTGGATATATGGCCACACTTGAGCTCCCGAATCACGAAGCCACATGGCATGGATGTCTCCGGTATAGACAAAAGTATCCGGTTTGCCATCGGTGGTGCGATAGTGTACGGTTGTTTCCAATGTGTTGGGAAAACAGTTCTCGAACATCCAGGCAAGTTTGCTGTTGGTCAGCAGGTTCTTCACTCTCAAGATTTCAGCTTCTACTGCCTGTGAAGTGAATAAACGGTCTTTTTTAGCCGGACGCTGGCTTTTATACTTTCCGGTAATTTCTGCTTGCTTGGCAATCATGGTATTGTCCTTAGGACAAATGAAAGTGGAAGCGTTCATATTGCTTCCGATAAATAGAACTGTCGCAAGGGTGCAAAGTCGTGCGTTTCTTTTTATCATATTTCTTTTTATCATTTATTAATGTTCTACAGTAGTTTATTCAAAGGCAGAAAGCCGACTGTACATCTCTATCATGGCAGCTTGTGTCAGCAGCCATTTTTTATTGTCTTTTTTATTGCCGCTGAGGTCTGTATGGAACAGTCCTTTTTCATCACGTGCGTTCTCCCAGGCATAATCGAGACTTTTGTTAAAGGCATCGAGATATGTTTTATTCTTGTCAAGATGATAAAGTTCGATGAATCCTCTGAGCATCACGGCAGTAAACCAGATATCTCCTTTCTTTATCATTTTGAATGGTTCTCCGGATACGGGTGTAAAATCATAAAAGAAGTAGTTGTAACACTCTTTGGCAATGCTTTGAGCTTCTTTCAGATAAACCGGATTGTTCGTCAGTTGGTAAAGGAGGGCAGCGGACTGCATCATTTGTCCGCTGTTGTAAGCGAATTTGGCTTTTCCGATTTTTCCATCCAAACGAATATTGTCGAAATATAGATAATCTGTACTATCTTGCAAATGTTCTTTAGTCCATTCGTACAACGCTTTACCTTTTTTGAAATAACTGCTGTCGTTTGTTGCTTTGAATAGTTTTAGCGCAAAAACAGAACCAGGAGCATTTGAACAGGTGTTCTTCGATTCTTTTTTCTGCTCGCACCAATAGATCCCGCCTCCGAGCACACTATCTGTTCCGCTTTCTATAAAATCCCATATAAGTGTGGCTTTGTCCAAATATTTTTTGTTTTGGGTGAGTTGGTAAGTGTCTGTAAAATCAATGCCTAACCATACATTGTCGTCATAAAAACGGTCTGACACAGGAGCGGTACGCACATACGACGAATAAGCATTGGGAGTGCGTGCAGTGTCAAAATACTCATCAAGTCCCGGTAATACCCGTTCGTCCAGTAGTTTTTGAAATTCTTTGTTTTGAGTGGCTTCGAACAGTGCATTTACTGCGGAGAATGTTCCGGAGTAAGGCCAGAGATACGAATAGGCGTTTGGCACGTTAGCTTGTTCTTCTGATGCCAGATAAGTGACTTTGTGCTTCTCGTCAAAAGGAAAATTTTCGCGAAGCAGACAAGTGTTGGGTACTGAATAGTGAACATAGAGGGAGTCCAGCGTTTGCTGGGCTCTCTCTAAATTGATGTTTGGATTACTATTCCCCTTTGGTGCGCATCCGGTGAGGAAAGCAGCACACAGTACGGTTTCAATAATTCGCATGTTTCTTGTTATTTTTTATATTTTTCGTAATAAGCTTTTGCTTCTATCAGGGTGCAGCCGCTTGTCTGTATGGTCAGTTGAGTGCTGCCTTCGGCTCCTTTAGCCCAACTACTTCCGTAGAGAAGGTCGGACTTGTTGACGCCTTTTCTCCATAATATATCCGCATTGTTATTGAAGAAGGTGATAAACTTCTTCTGATAAATGGGTTCCAAATTATCATCTAAAATGAGTTTCACAAAATAACGGATGAATATTCCTTTGAACAGTCCGCCATCACCGTTTCCTTCGTCTCGGAGAAGATTGTTTCCTGCGTCAATCATACTGCCGTCACTGATTCCGAAATAAGCGGCTTTACGGGCGTCTTTCAAATATGATGCTTCTCCTGTAATCTTAAACAGTTCGTGGGCTGTTCCGAGAAATGTCCCTTGGTTATAACTCAATGTCAGAGTATTTAAGTTATCCGTTCTTCCGTCTATATTGTCGTAGACAGCTCCTGTGGCAGGATTGAACAGATGTTCTCTTTCCCATTGGTAAATCTTGATAGCCCATTCTTTGTATTCCTCCACTTTTTCTATTTGATATAAGCGACAGGCGATGAGGCCGGCAGGACCGTTGGAACAGGCATTCTTGCTCCATACATCACCGTGGTTCCATGCGATACCACCGTTGCAGTATTCTTCATTCCAACCTTCCTTAATCCAATTCCAAAGTTGCTTGGCTGTATCCAGATATTTAGCTTCATCGGTGACTTCATACAAACGTATCATGGTCAGGGCAATCCATTCCATGTCATCGTAGAAGTTATTCCAATAACTTCCGCCGTTTTTGGAATTGATGCCAGCATACCACTTGTCGAAGCAGTCTTTATATTTAGCATCATGAGTACGAATATAGGCATCAATCAATACGTCCATAGCATGCGCTTGCGGCCAGTAATGAAAAGTTTCGTCATAACCGTCGCTTTCATAGTTGAAGTAATTGCCCGTTTCATTCCAGAAACGGTTAATTATGGTGACCGAGCTACTGTCTGCTGCTGCTTCCCAGTTGATTGTATAAAGCCCCTTGTCGTACATATACTCGTCTTCGATGTTGCTGCAACTTTGGAACATCAGCGCGAGGAACGGGACACATAATAATAGTTTTTTCATACATCTTCTTAATTAACTGGTTCTATAGAATGGGTGTAATTTTCACCGGTAAAAATAACACGAACTTTTGTATTATTTCCTATGATTCCATCATTAAATTTCCATTTACGATCCCATTGACCTGCTTCTGCATTATCATTTGTTTCCATGATATAGAAATAGGATGGATCTGGGTTTGCTCCTGGTACTACGTCTGTGTCGTTTTTGGTGCCCCAAATCAATTCGCTATCGTCCGCATATACCATTAGGAGTTTGTAACGATTGTCATTATTACTAGGACTTATTGTACCTGTTCCCTCAAATACTCCATTTCCTATATAGGGTAAGTCAAGAAGGACATTTCGATCCCAGCAGTGCCATAGTCCCATTGATTTAATTTCTTTTGTAATGACTGATTTGTTGGAGAAATCTACCTTAACACGATAAATTCCGTCTTTTTCGACAGTGGTAATTCCGTCTCCACTTTTAATCTCTCCATCTTCTATATAGAAGAACTTTGCATCTGCTTCTTGAGAAGAAGCCATCTTATAAGTCTTTCCTCCTTGCAGCCGGGTGAATATTTCAAATATGCCTTCTCCCAGTTTATTGTATTGCACGGCTTTACTGATATCATTTCCCCCTTCACTGGCTTCACCTGTCAAGAATAAGTTTTTAGGAGTTGTTTCCGGTTCTTCAGGAGATACACCGTCTCCGAGAGATACAAAATGTGTATAGTTTGCTCCGTTGAATTTAACGGTGACTTTGGTCATGCTACCATCAAACTGATTGTCAAATTTCCATTTGTGATTCCATTGCGGTTCATTACCTTCATTGATTCCATATTCTTTGATAAAGTAATATGAATCTTCTTGACCAGCTCCGTTCGGAGATGAATCTACGTCATTCAATGTTCCCCAATACATATCTTTATCGCTGTAAGACATCAACAGTTTGTAACGTTGGTCTTTTCCCCAGCTTTCCTGTTTAAACGTTACTTTGCCTTCTCCTTCAAATATTCCGTTACCTTTGTAAGACAGCTCGAAAATAACCTTGTTGCTCGGGCAGAAAAATACTCCTACTGATTTTACTTCCTGAATAGAGACTGAAGCAATAGAGAAGTCCATAGTGATGCGATAGATTCCGTCTTTTTCTACTGTCGTTTCGCCTTCGCCTTCTACAATTCTATTTCCATCAATGTAGAAATAGTTTGCGTTGTCATTGGTTTTATCTACCAGCTTATAGCTTTTTCCTCCTTTCAAACGGGTAAAGATTTCAAATGTTTCCTGTTCGGGTGAGGAACAAGGTACTGCTTGACTGATATCACTTCCCCCTTCGGTTGCTTCACCGGTGAGAAATAATTGAGATGGAACCTCTGCAAATCCGAGCATACGGGTGATCGTCAGTTTATGTGAGACATTGCTCATTGCCGTGCTCAGACCGCGTGATGCGATGACCGTCCAGATAATTGTACCTGTCTCTCCACTGTTCAATCCTGCTGCTGCACCTATTTTATTCAGTGTTTTATGACTGATAGTCGCGTAATTGCGCGCCCCGTTGTTGTCAGACAATACTTTGTAAAGAGGATTAGAAAAGTTTCCCCCTTCTTTGTCGAAAACGATTTCGTAGAGCGGTGAGCCACTGTCTTCAGCTTTCGCTGCTTCCCATTCGAAGAATAGGGAAGCGGTAGCAGATGCTACTAGTTCTACACTTTTTCCGCTGATTGGTTCATAAAGTTGATTCACCGGGCTTACTGCCGTATCTCTGTATTCCATATCTTCCGTACATGAGAAGATGATTGCTAATGTAGTGAATAAGGCGACTACTTTTGTTATTTTTGTTTTCATATTAATTTCCTTTTAATAGGGTGATTAGTTAGAATATCCGGGATTGTTAGGGGCTAGATTCGGATTCAGGTTGATTTGGCTTTGAGGAACTGCCCATAAATAATCTCTGTTTTCGTCGAACTGACGTTTATCCAGTCGGATAGGATTACCGTTGTTGAAGTTTGCGCCATAAACATATCCTTCAAGGTATTCTTTTCCGGCTTTCCAGCGTTTGATATCATACCATCTCAATCCTTCGAGGGCTAGTTCGCAACGGCGTTCGTTACGGATGATTTGTCTCATTTCCGCTTCTGTCTTTTCGGTAGGATAAGCTTTTGCTTCTTCTGTGAATCCAGCTCTGTTTCGGAGTGGGAGTATGGTCTGATTCCAGATAGTAGCATCCATGTTTCCTTTCTCAAATTGAGCCTCTGCATACATTAACAAAATATCGGCATAACGTATGATGCTAAGATTTACCCCAGAATTCATATCACCTTTTGCTTGTGGGCTATAGTATTTGCGGGTGTAATATCCGGTAGCAGTTTTGTTACTTCCGGCTTCATACTTATCCACTGTGTTGGATTGCGGATTGATTTGAATGATAGTTCCTGTACTGCCGTCCGAAACATTCTTACTCCAGTCATAACCGTCATAAACAACAGTGGCGGTCAGCCGCAAATCGCGGTTGGCATACGGAGTACTTGGATTGTATAACGGGCTATTTTCATTGAATGCTTTGCCATCTACCATTAAATAACTGTCTACCAACGATTGTTGCGGAGCGCGGTTACAAAGACGTGCACCAACTGATAGCGGAGCCATATCTGACATCTCACCCCATGTCAGTAGGAAAGGAACGTATGCACGGTCTAGAATAATCTCCTGATTATATTCGTTGGTTTCTTCAAAAACACTACGATAAGTGGGGAGAAGGCTGTATGTGCCATATTCATTCTGTTTCTTTATCAGATTATCGCAATATTTGATAACGTTATCCCAGTCACTGTCCATTAGGTAGACTCTCGCCTGTAGAGCACTGACCGCTCCTTTGGTAATCTTGCCTTGTTCAGCATCTTGCAATTGGTCACGGGTGGGAAGTGCGTTTGCTATATCTTCTAATTCCTGATGGATGAAGCTGATGATGGTAGCACGTGGAGTACGGGCAATGGAGTTGGATTCATCAATTGTAATATCTTTGTCAAAGAATGGCACATCTCCATACAGATTAGTTAGCCGGAAATAGATAAAGGCACGGATAAAACGAATTTCGGCAATCATGCGTGCTTTGACAGCTACATTCATTCCCGGAACCAGATCTACTTTCTCCAGAAACACATGGCAGGTTTTGATACCACCGTATAGATCCTTCCATTCATTTTTAAAGAGTTCTAAAGAAGGAGTGCCCATACCTTTGCGAATGGCACGCGGGTCGGTTACATTTCTTCCGTCGAATACATTGTCACTCAGACTTTCGTCCTGCCACATTCTTCCGGCATTGTACATTTGGCTGTAGGCCATGTTAACTACGTATTGTGCTTTCTCTGTGGAGTTCCAGAAGCTGTTGTCCGTGAATTTGTTGGACGGGGTATTTTCCATATCGTTGCAACCGGTCATCAGCACGGAAGCAACCCCAGCCACTAAATAGAGAAGTTTATATCTTTTCATACTGTTGTTTGATTAAAATTCAATGTCTACACCAAATCCGAAATAACGCAGAGTAGGATACGAACGCCCACTATTGGCACCGCTTGTGCTCATTTTGGAATCAAATTCGGATGATTCCTGGTCTATAAACGAGTTGTTGCTGAATGTCAGTAAGTTCTGACCGTTTATATACAAGCGGGCTTTTTGCATTCCCAAATGTTTAGTCCATTCTTTGGGCAGGGTATAACCAATCGTGAGGTTTTTCAACCGCAAGTATTTACCGTCTAGCAAGAAGAGGTCGGAGCCGTTTCCATTGCCGTAGTTGTTTCTGTTGGAGTCAGAACCTGGCGCTGCTAATCTTGGCCAGCGGGCCTCGGTATTGGTTGGTGTCCAGAAATCCAGTTGATGTTTATAAATGGTATAAGAGTAGTTGGCGTGATATGGTTCTATCAATTCACCACGCAACATCATGTCACGTTTGCCTACTCCTTGCCAGAACATACTGAAATCGATCCCTTTCCAGTTCAGACCGTAGGTGAATCCGAAAGTATAACGTGGGAAGGCATTACCAAGAATAAACTTATCTTTTGAGTCGATGATACCGTCGTCATTTCGGTCTACAAATTTAATATCTCCGGGTTGTACCTTAGCTCCTACTGGTATGGCAGACGCTTCAATTTCATCGTAACTTTGGAAAAATCCTGCCATCTTATAGCCATAATAAGAGTTCAAGGGAACACCGACCCGGATGATACGGCTTAACTCTTCCACTTGGGTAATTTGTTCGTCTCCGGGGAATTCCAATACCTTGTTCCAAGAATCTCCCAAATTAAAGTTGAAATTGTGAGTAAACGCCCCAGTTTTCAATCGATAGTTGACAGATAGATCCCATCCCTGATTTTGCATCTTGCCGATATTTGCCATATCCGTACCGAATACGGAAGAAATCAGCGGTTTCATTAAGATGTCATTCGTTCTTTTATGGAAGTAATCGAAAGTGACAGTCAGACTGTTTTGTAGGAAAGAGGCATCGACACCGATATTGAATGTTTGGGTTTTTTCCCAAGTCAGATTTTCTAGTCCCAGTTTGAATCCGGCTCCCGATACCGTTTTGTTATTGTAGGCATAGCTGTTGTCATACACGTCATATACGGTAAAACGATCGTAAGTACCGATTGCTTGACTGCCCAAGATACCATAAGAGGCTCGTAACTTCAAGTCGCCTATCTTTTCTTTATAAAACTCCATGAAGGATTCTTCTGTAGGGCGCCACCCCAAGGAAACTGAGGGGAAAAAGCCCCAACGATAATCCTTGTGGAACTTAGAAGCTCCGTCGTAGCGAAAACTGAATTCTGCATAATATCTGTCGGCATACGAATAACCTGCACGTCCAAGGAAAGAGGTTATGCTGGTGCGGTTACTGTCGTCAACGGAAGTTTTTCCTGTGATGTTTCCCGGCTCACTGGTTGTTTCGTCAGTAGCAATACCTAAATCGGGGTCTACATACTTCTTTTCTATTTCGTTACTGCTTTGTGTGTATGACTCGTTGGTCAATCCTACTAGACCGTTGACCGTATGCTTGCCGAATGTTTTGTTGTAATCCAATAGCAGTTGAGTATTGATAAGATAGGCGTTACTGTTCCAGTTACTGGTTTTGTTGTTCTCTTTTTTGATTGGACGCGGTTCTGTGGCTTCTTCGCTACTATAATAAGCCACTGCATGATTCCTGGTAAAACGTGTGTCGTTCATGATGTCAGCACCGAACACTCCTTTCAATTTTAATCCGTCAATAATCTTCATTTCGGCGGAAACGTTTGTGTTGATGTAGTTATTACGGTATTTATTTCTTCCACCCGCTTCCAACTGTCCCAGTGGGTTGAACTCGGACAATATATCATTCAGTAGGTATCGTCCGTCTGCTGATTTCATTTTATAGTAATAGTAGGTCGGGGTGCGGGCGGCATCTACTTCCAGGCTTCCTCCGGTAGTGCTTACACTGTTGTTGCGGGCATAAGCAAGGATTCCGGTCAGTTTGAAGCGTCCGAGCTCAGTACTCAGACTTGTGCGGAAGTTGTAGCGTTGAACACCGAAAGAGTCGTTTCCTACATAGTTGCTTTCCTGATCGTAATAACCCATTGAAATCATGTAAGTAGAGTGTTCGCTACCTCCGGATACGCTTAGGTTATAATTCTGTTGCATGGCTGTTCGCATAATCTGGTCAAAGAACCAGCTCTCTTCATTCTGATGAGCGGCTAAATCGCGGATTTGGTCAGGAGTATACTTGGGAGCATTGCCTGCATTGGTTTCTGCAAGATTTCTCAGTGTTGCGTTTTGATAGCCTGCTACCGGAGAGAACAGGATGTCCGGATTTTCCCAACCTATCATGCCGCTCAAGCGGACTACCGGACGCTGGTTCTTTTTCCCTTTTTTGGTGGTCACCACTACTACACCGTTGGAAGAACGTGAACCGTAGATAGCGGCCGTTCCTGCATCTTTCAAAATAGAGATGTTTTCGATGTCCATCGGATTCAGCTTATTGAAGCTTTCACCGTCAGCTACCAGTCCGTCTATCACAAATAGAGGGCTATTGTCATTCAGCGTACTGATACCACGGATATTGAAATTCGTTTTGTTATCATTCGGGTTGTGGTTACGTTGCTGTATGATAACGTTCGGTGCTGCTCCTTGCAATGCCTGAGTCATGTTTGCCACCGGACGGTTTTCAATCATGTCGGCTTTTACTTGGTCTACCGCACCTACCGCACTTTTACGGGTTGTTGTGCCATATCCTACTACAATAACTTCATCGAGGACTTTCGTGTCTTCTTTCATGCTAATGGAAAGAGAACTCTTTCCGTTAACCGGAAACTCTAGAGTAGCATAGCCGATGTACGAAAAAACTAGTGTATCATTGGCGTCACATTGAATGGAGAAGTTGCCGTTGATGTCTGTAATTGTTCCGATTCCCGACTTGCCTTTTACACTTACGCTTACTCCGATGAGAGGTTCACCGGATGCATCTTTTACCGTTCCTTTTACGAGGGTATTCTTCGTTTGCGAAGTGCTCAATATGCTCGCCTGTCCGGCATTAATGTCGGGCGCCAGAATAAATAAAGAGGCTATAGCGAGACTGAAAAACAAAAGTTTATACTTTCTACAAGTCATACCTTGTTTTGATTTAAGGAATTAAATTAAATGATTAAAATTCTCTGATGCTAGTTTTGATTTTGAATGGAGAGTACTTTTAGGTCATACGTATTAGTGTTTAATGGTTAATATAAAATAGTGTCTTGACCGTTATGAAAATCAGACGTTGCAAATATGGGGGTGGTGCTGAGGAATGTATGTACGAATTTATGCCATTTATGTCTTTTCTTGATAAAATGGCAGGAATTGAGGAGGAAATGGCGGAAAATCGTGCAATTTATTATCTGTTTATTATTGGTGTAAGAAGTTTCTTTATTACTTTTGTATTAATGAACTGCATCCTTTGCTATTGAATGAAATACTTTGTTGCTTATGGGAAAAACATATCTTTCTCGATTTTTCTTTTTTCTCGTTATCGGTTGGTGGAGTCTGTTGGATGTTGAGGCTACAGCATATAGTTTGCGTCAGTTTTCCAGCAAAAACGGATTGTCTAATAGCGCCATTCTTTCTATTTGTCAGGATTGTGATGGATTGATCTGGATTGGTTCGTGTGATGGATTAAATGTGTTTGATGGGACTGAACTCCGTTTGTATAAGCCTGTTGATGTCCGGAACAATTTGTCAGGTAACTTGATTGATAATATAATGGAAGCGGAAGACCATGTTTTATGGATACAGACGAATTATGGACTCGACCGTTTCGATACTCATTTGCAGACTGTTCAGCGGTTTAAAGACTTTCAGGATATTAGCTGTATGGCAAAAACGCGGGAGAATGATGTCTTGGTCATTAAGGATGACGGTTATATTTATTATTTTGATCGGAAAGGACTTAAATTCCACCGTTTGAATGCAAAGCGGTTAGCTTTTGAGGATATACAGTATATATGTGTGGATAGTGCGAATGTTCTATGGATTTTTTCTTCTAGTGGTGATGTCCGTAGTTATGTTATTGAAAAGAAGGAAGATAGTATCCCGGAACTTATTCTTCAGTCGTTGTTTGAGCAGGAGGGAGAGTTGTTTTGGACATCAGGAGAAGGAGATTTGGTTTATTTTATTGACGGTGCTTATGATCTTTATGAGTATGATTTGCGTAGCCGGAATAAATATTTCATAGCTGATTTGAAAGAGGAGATAGCTCAGCGAGGGCAGGTCTCTTCTATTGTCAAGCAAAGAGATGATTATTATGTCGGTTTCAAAAGCAGTGGATTGATTTGCTTGAAATATCAGTCCGACAGTAAGGTTAAATATGTCATGCAATCAATCGGCATTGAATCCGGCATTTTCTGTCTGTTTAAAGATCGATTTCAGGATATTATTTGGGTGGGAACTGATGGACAGGGGGTATATATGTATTTCATCGACCATTTTTCTATTCGGAATACTTTATTGGATACTTCTGACTATCAAATTAACACTCCGGTGCGGGCTTTGTTTTTGGATGATGAACAAACGTTATGGGTAGGGACTAAAGGAGATGGAATTTTGCGTATGCTCCGTTATGCTCCAGATACGGGAGGAAAGTTTGATGTGGAACGGTTGCATACAGGGAATAGTTCGTTGACGGATAATTCCGTTTACTGTTTTGCTCCTAGTTGTTGGAATCGACTGTGGATAGGAACGGAGCATGGGATGAACTATTATTCTTATCGGGAGAGAAAAGTAAAAGAGTTTCCTGTTATGGTTGACGGTAAGACGTTGAGATATGTGCACTCTATATGTGAATTGAATGACAGTACGATTTGGGTGGCTACTGTAGGTGAGGGAATTGTGAAAATTGTACTGAACGTTTCTGATGGAGAACCTAAAGTTATGTTTACCCGAAGAATTGTGTTAGATGGAGGGAGAAGAGCTTCTAATTACTTTTTTACGTCTCATCAGGAAAATGATTCCATTCTATGGTTTGGTAATCGTGGTTATGGTGCTTACCGGATGAATGTGAAGACGGAGGTGATGATGCCATTTCGTTTTGACCAGGAAGTCAGTAACCAGGCTGTAAATGATATTTTTGCCATTCTTTCAAATAAAAAAGGCTATTGGTTGGGTACTAGTTTTGGGTTGACACACATGCAGTCGCCTGGTAATTATCGGGTATATAATGAGGCAGATGGATTCCCCAATAATACGGTTCACGGCATTTTGGAAGATGGCGAACATAATCTTTGGCTAAGTACCAATCAAGGGGTGGTACGGTTTAATATTGAGGCAAATACTGTCCAGGCTTATAATCGGCAGAATAATCTGGAAGTCACAGAGTTCAGTGATGGTGCTTTCTTTAAGGACGAGCGTACAGGGACTCTCTTCTTCGGTGGAACAAACGGATTTATTACTATCAATGAAAACGATCTTACGGCTATGGAATATATGCCGAAATTGCAGTTTTACCGTCTATCTATCTTTGGAAAAGAATATAATATTTATCATTTTTTGCGGCAAGATAAAGATGTGGAAGTATTGGAACTGGATTATAGCCAGAATTTTTTCAATTTATCTTTTGTAGCTGTCGATTATATCAATGGTAATAATTATACTTATTCTTATATGATAGACGGACTAAGCAATAATTGGATAGAGAACGGCTCTTCTACAACGGCTGTTTTCTCCAATCTTCCACCCGGTCAATACACTCTTTGGGTGAAATGCCGGAGTAATATTATGGGTAAAGAAAGCAAGCCGTACTCTTTGGTCATTCGTATTGCTCCTCCTTGGTATATGACACAATTAGCTTATTGGGGATATTTCTTGCTGTTTCTTCTTTTGCTTTGGGGGCTTGTTTATATGGCTATTCGTCGCTATCGTCGGAAACGGGATATTATTATTGAGAAACTGAACCGACAAAAACGAGATGAAATTTATGAATCTAAATTAAGGTTCTTTACAAATATCACACATGAATTTTGTACGCCTCTTACTTTAATATCAGGACCTTGTGAGAAGATTCTGTCTTATGCCGGAACAGATGGATATATCCGTAAATATGCTGATTTGGTTCAACAGAATGCACAGAAACTGAATTCGCTGATTCAAGAATTGATAGAATTTCGTCGGTTAGAAACAGGGCATAAGGTATTGGATATACAAGAGGTAGCTGTGGATGAGCATACTCGGGGCATTGCCGAATCTTTTGGTGAATGGGTGGAAAGTAGAAAGGTGGATTATCAACT
>OGEP01002994.1_pt1 | contig 13663 bp, 11 predicted proteins | sample 1570721 | NCBI WGS metagenome assembly OGEP01 (sample SAMEA2582131, study PRJEB24529) | metagenome | biome: Human gut stool | place: China | collected 2011 | reverse complement strand
ACCGCACCTTTCGGGAGGGGTGGAAAAATGAGCCTAATGGAAACCTTTTCCCTCGCCATCAAAAATATCTCTGGCAGCAAAACGCGGACTTTTCTGACCATGCTGGGCATCATCATCGGGGTGTGCGCCGTCATTGTCATCGTGGGCCTGGGCAACGGCATGGCCGGATATATGGAGGACAGCTTCGCGGAGATGGGGACCAATTCCCTTACGGTGTCCATTATGGGCCGGGGGCCCTCACGCACCGTATCTGAGGAGCAGATGTATCAAATCGTGGAGGACAACGCCGACTATCTGGATCAGATCTCTCCCACCGTGTCCATGACGGGCAGCGTAAAGATCGGCAGCAGCACATACAGCTCCACCTCCGTATCCGGCGTCGGGGAGACATGGTTTGAAATGAAGGGCTACGAGATTGCTCAAGGCCGGGGTATCGAGTATATGGACATTGTCGACCGGAAAAAGGTGTGCGTAGTAGGCAGCTATGTGGCACAGACCTGCTTCGGCGGGGATGCCGTGGGACAGAGTCTGAAGGTGGGCGGCACTACATTTTCCATTGTGGGCGTTATGGCCCAGGAGGCGGAGGAGATGGAGGAGGGCGGCACGGATGACTGCGTCTATGTCCCCTATTCCACCGCAGCCCGCCTGTCCTTTACCGGCACCATCAGCAGCTATACCATTACTGTAACAGAGGAGGACTACGCCGCATTGGGCAAAGAGTCCATCGAAACAGCCCTCTACAAAATTTTTCAGGACGAGGACGCCTATACGGTGGTCAGTATGGCGGAGATGCTGGACACTATGACCGGTATGGTCAATATGGTCATTGCGGTACTGGCGTCTATCGCCGGCATCTCCCTGCTGGTGGGCGGCATCGGTATTATGAACATTATGCTGGTTTCCGTGACGGAGCGTACCCGGGAGATCGGCATCCGAAAGGCCCTGGGGGCCAAGGAGGGCATCATTCTGCGGCAGTTTGTGATTGAAGCGGCCACCACCTCCGCACTGGGAGGCGGGCTTGGGATCGCACTGGGCTATCTCATGTCCGCTGCGGCCACGCAGGCCATCAAGCGGCTGACGGAGACGGCCATTACTGTCTCCCCATCCGCCACGGCAGTTTTGGTGGCATTTGGGATCTCCGCCGGCATTGGTATCCTGTTTGGATATCTGCCCGCAAAGCGGGCGGCACGTCTCGACCCCATCGTAGCGCTGCGGTATGACTGATTGGAGGTATCTGATGAATATGAAGGCAAAAATTCTTTCTCTTTTCCTGACCGTGTGTATGCTCTGCTCCCTACTGGCAGTTCCGGCCTCTGCAGCGGTTGGGGACAGCGCCGTCCAAATGGCTCGGGCTCTTGGTATTCTGGACGGCGCTAACCTGACCGGAGCTGTGACCCGGGCTGAGTTTTCTAAAATGCTGGTGGCTGCCTCATCCTACAAGGACAGCATCAGCGGCGAGGGCAGCGGATATTCCCTGTTTCAGGATGTGAAAAGCGGCCACTGGGCTTCGGAGTATATCCGATGCGCCGTGTCAGAGGGCTGGATGACCGGCTATACCGACGGGACCTTCCGGCCGGACAGCACGGTGAAGCTGGAGGAGGCGTGTGCCGCAGCACTGAAGCTGCTGGGCTATGACTCCGCCTCTCTGGCTGGCTCCTTCCCCAGCGCCCAGCTGAGCAAAGCGGCGGCGCTGGGCCTGCGGGATGGGATCAGCCTGAAGCAGGGTGGCGCCATGACCTATCAGAGCTGCGCCTGTCTCTTTTCCAATCTGATGACAAGTAAGACCAGTGGGGGGCAGATCTATGCTGAAACGCTGGGATATACGGTGGCCAACGGCGAGGTGGACTATACCGCCCTAGCCCTGGAGAATCTCAGCGGACCCTATGTGGCCCAGAGCAGTTCTGTTTCCCTTCCCTTACAGCCCGTGACGGTCTATCGAGACGGAGAGGTCTCTTCTTCCGCCGTGCTGGATCAGTATGATGTCTACTACTACAATCAGGGGAGCGGGACTCTGTGGATCTATACGGACCGGGTTTCCGGCAAGATCACGGAGCTGTCTCCCGACGCCGCATCTCCCACCTCTGTGACGGTAGCCGGCGCCACATATCAGATCGGCAGCTCCTCCGCGGCCTATCAGCTGTCTGCCCTGAACGGGGGCAAAACTGGCAGCGTTGTGACGCTGCTGCTGGGCATGGATGGCTCTGTGGTGGATGTGATCACCGGAAGCGATGTGGAATCGGTCTACTACGGAATGGTGGAATCCTCCGAAAAGGTGGTCACGGAGGATGGAGACGCCGCGGTCCAGACCAATGTCACTGTGATCTGTACAGACGGTACGGCAAAAACCTTTACTGTGGACAAAGCCGTGGACTATAAAGCCGGACGTTTGGTCACAGTCAAGGTCAGCGAAGGCAGTGTGACCATAAAGGCTCTGACAGAAAAGCATACCAGCGGCAAGGTAGACAGCGCCGCGACCAAGTTGGGCAGCCTTTCCTTCGCGGAACATATCGAGATCCTGGATACCAGCGATGAGGGCGCTGCCACCTCCGTAGATGTGTCTCGCTTGTCCGGAATGAGCCTGGACAGTGATGATGTCCGCTACTATGGGCTGGATGGAGATGGCAGGATCGAGTATCTCATCCTGGATGATGTGACGGGAGATCTTTGGACCTATGCCTATCTGACCGATTTGGAGGATCAGTCCCAGGGAATGTCCATCAACGTTACCTATACCTATTTGGTGGGTGGAGCCGAACAGACGCTGAATTCTACCTCCGCTCAGTATCCTGTGGAAATTGGCGGTATTGCGGTCGCCTATGAGTCTGATGGCAGTATCCGGACCATGCAGCGGATGAAGTCCACAAAGTTGACGGGCCTGTCCAGTAGCTGGGCCGTGGCATCCAACCAGAAATATGCGGTCGCGGATGATGTGCAGGTCTACCTACGCAGCAACGGTTCGTACTACCTGACCACCCTTTCCGCTGTCAATACGGAGGACTACACACTGACCGGGTGGTACAACAACTCCGGAAACAGCGCTGGAACTCAGATCCGGATCGTGATCGCAGTACCGCGGGAGGAGTGAGTCGAAACAAAAGTTAGAAGCAGCCCGATTTTGAACATAGAATGAGCGCCCTTTATGGGAGCTTCTGCTGAAGAGAACGCCGGCGGCCTGAATTAGTGAGGCCGCCGGCGTTCATGCAGCCAGCCGGACAAGTCCTGAAAGGCTGGGCTGCTGACAGGCTGGAAGCGCCCATGTGTTCACAGCTCAGGCTGTCCTTTTTATTGGACAGGTCTTTTGTTAATATAAAACTGTAAAATAACGAAGGATGGGAGTCTTGAGGTATGGCTGAAACAAAGAAGATACATGACGCAATTATTTTTGCCGCAAAAGCGCATGAGGGCCAACGGAGGAAAGGTACGGACATTCCATATATCACGCATCCGTTTGAGGTGGCGCAGATTCTGATGGAGGCTGGCTGCGATGAGACGCTGATCATTGCCGGTCTTTTACATGATACCTTGGAGGATACTGAGGTGACCGCCGCAGAGATTGAGGAGCAGTTTGGACCCGAAGTTCTTGCGCTTGTCGACTCGGATAGCGAGGATAAATCCCTCAGTTGGGAAGATCGAAAAAAGCATACCATAGAGTATTTGCGGGATCGCGCATCGCTTGAAGAGCTTCTGCTTGCCTGCGCGGACAAACTGGCAAATATGCGCAGCATCAAAGCGGATTATATGGTGCTTGGGGACAAGGTGTGGGACCGCTTTCATCGTGGGAAAGAACAGCAGAGCTGGTATTACAGCAGCCTGATCGACGTGTTTGACAGCCTTTCGGACTATGAGATGTACTGGGAGATCTCAAACCTCTATACAGATGTTTTCGTCAGCTATTATCTGGGCGGAGAACTGGGCGATCGGATCTACCAGAGCAGCGGGATCGAGACCTATTGCTACACAGAGGAGGAGTGAAGATGGACGCCGGTCAGCCCCCGGGCATGGAAGAAGCTTGAACCAAAACTCAAGGTCATTTCCAAGAAAGAGGCGATCGCCTTGGAGGATGCCTGGCGTGATCAGTATCCATCCCTGATGTGCCTGGTTCACCATCGGCATGACACAGACGTCATTGTGGACTGTGCCAAACGGCTGCTGGACGAGGGAAAGGATCCCTCCTGGTTTGAGGGGATGTGGGACAACATGGGCGGCGGAATTCCCGCTGATACCTTGCGTGCTCTTGAATGTGCATTCGTGGCGCTTTACACCCGGAACAGAGGCCTGTCCAGGTGATCCGCCCGGAGAAGCAGCTGCCTTTTCCGGCCTTTTGAGGGGTCAAAAGGGGATGCGGTAAAACAGACAGAAGAAAAACGAGTGCAAACTGTCAAAACGGCAGTTTGCACTCGTTTTTTATGGCCCGATCCCTGCTTTGGAGCCAAAGTCTGTAGCTGCAACGGCCCCTTTCTGACAGGCTGGATCTCCTGCCGACGATACAGAAAAAGCGGCGTTTGGTGCTTTGACCGCTCTGTTCACAGCGTCTGCGGCGGAAGGGGGTCAGCGGCGGCGGCGTCCGCTGTAATGGCCCCGTCTGCCCGCCCCCATGCCGGCGCGGTAGCGCCGGGACCGGCGGAACACCAGCAGACGCAGCAGGACCACCGCCCCAACGATCAGCACCACTGCCAGGATGAGCTTGACCCCGGAGTTCTGGAAGAAGTGCTCCACCTGAGACTTATAGTACAGCAGCTGGGACCGCTCCACCGAGGTGTCCGCCACCAGATCCAGAGTTCCGTACTCCGTCCCCTCATAGCTGAGCACCATGGTTCCCAGCACCTGCCCCGCCTCCACAGGGGCGTCCACGCTTTCGCTGAACAGGCGGGGGACCATCTCCACCCGGTCCAGGTCCACATCCTTGGGCAGGGTGCGGGTGACCTCGCCCTGGGGCTTGACGTTCACCTCGTCCGCCTGGGTGGACAGGTTGACCTTGACCTTGGCCACCAGCGTGCCCTCCGGGGCCAGGGTGACCCGGCGGAAGTTGTCAAAGCCCCAGTCCAGCAGGCGGATGGTCTCATAGAACTGGCCCTGGCGCTCCTCTCCATTGGCGTCCGTCACCGGACCGGAACCCAGGATGACTGAGATCAGATAGGTGTCCCCGTCCTTCGCCGTCTCAACCAGGCACTTGCCCGCCTCGTCGGTGGAGCCCGTCTTGCCCCCGGTGCCCCGGCGGTAGAGATAGCCGGTATAAGTCCAGTTGGAGGTGAGGGCGTTGGTGTTGCGGACGGTGCGCTCCTCCGACAGGTTGGTGGCGGGGATCACATAATTGGGGCTGGTGATGATGGTCTGAAACAGCTCATGTTCCATGGCCGCCTGCATCATCAGGGCGATGTCATAGGCGGTGGTATAGTGATTGGGGTCGTGGAAGCCGTGGACATTGACAAAGTGGGTCCCCTGGCAGCCCAGCTCCTTGGCCCGCTGGTTCATGTGCTCCACAAAGGCCGCCTGATCCCCGTCCACCGCCTCCGCCAGGATCTGGGCCGCCTCGTTGGCCGAGGGGAGCAGCAGGCAGTACAGCAGCTGTTCCACCGTCAGCACCTCTCCCGCCTTGATATTGGCGGTGGAGCTCCCTTCCGGGATCTGGGCGGCCGAGGCGGAGGCCGTGATGGGGGTATCCGGAGCGAACTTCCCCTCCTGGATGGCCTCCAGCACCAGCAGGGCGGTCATTACCTTGGTGATGCTGGCGGGATAGGCCTTCTCATAGGCACCCTTCTCGTACAGGACCTCATTGTAATTGGCGTCCAGCAGAACGGCGTGGGTGCAGTTCAGCGCCGGTTCCTCCAGGGCGGAGGCGGACACCGGCAGGAACAGGGCCGCCAGCACAGACAGCGTCAGGACCAGCGACAGAAAACGTGATTTTTTCATTGGGCAATTCTCCATGTATATGGTATAATAAAAAGATGAATTGGAACCGGCGGGACGGGCGTTCCAATAATATGTAAACTTTATTATAACAAACGCCCCACCGCTCCGCAAGCGTCAGGAGGGAGAAAAATATGGCGGATCTGCCCCGGTATGAGAAGTGGGCCCTGCTGCTCACTGCCGGCTTCGTCCTGTTCACAGGCGGCTGGTTCCTGGCGGGACACAGCAGCCCGGAGCCGTACACCATCACCGCCGCCCGACCGGACGGCAGCGTCCCTCTCCAGCCCGATGGGAGCCGGAGCGATGAGGGCGGCCGCCCGGACAGCCTGCTGGAGGGCGAAATCATCGATCTGAACACCGCCGCCCCGGAGGATCTGGAGCGTCTGCCGGGTATTGGCCCGGCCAAGGCGGAGGCCATCGCCGCCTACCGGACGGAGCACGGCCCCTTTCGGACGGTGGACCAGTTGATGGAGGTCTCCGGGATCGGGGAGGCCACCCTGGAGGCCCTGCGTCCGTATATCACGGCCTCCGCCCCGGCCTGACCCGGCCGCCTACCGTTTTCAGAACAAAAGGAGTTTCAAGCTATGGCAAAAATATTGGTCGTGGACGACGAGCGCGTCCTGGTAAAGGGGATCACCTTTAACCTGAAAAATGAGGGCTATCAGGTAGAGACCGGCTATGACGGGGAGGAAGCCGTGGAGCTGGCCCGGGAGGGCAACTTTGACCTGATCATCCTGGATCTGATGATGCCCAAGATCGATGGGCTCCAGGCCTGTATGCGCATCCGGGAGTTCTCCAACGTCCCTGTCATCATGCTCACCGCCAAGGGGGAGGACGCGGACAAGATCATGGGCTTTGAGTGCGGGGCGGACGACTACATCACCAAGCCCTTCAACATCCTGGAGCTGAAGGCGCGGGTCCGCGCCCTGCTGCGCCGCTCCGGCGCGGCGGTGCAGCGCCAGGCGGCCAAAAGTCCCCTTACCGTGGGCCACATCCGTCTGGACCCCAATGAGCGTTCCGCCTGGAAGGACGGGGTCCCGGTGGACCTCACCGCCAAGGAGTTCGACCTGATGGAGCTGCTCATGCGCAACCCCGGCCGGGTGTACAGCCGGGAGAACCTGCTCAATGTGGTGTGGGGCTATGAGTACATCGGGGACTACCGCACAGTGGACGTCCATGTCCGCCGCCTGCGGGAAAAGCTGGAGCTGGACCCCGCCAACCCCGAATACATCCGCACCAAGTGGGGGGTGGGCTACTACCTCAGCAGCCGCCCCGTCTCCGCCGCTCCATCCAAATGACCGAAGCCCGCCAGAAAGGGGAAGTCCCTTGAGCACAGAGAAGGAACAACAGAAGATCCCGTTTTTCGCCCGCCTCCAGGTCAAATATGCCATGAGCTATCTGGCCATCCTGGCCCTGGTGCTGGTGCTGCTGAACACCTACCCGCTTTTGGCCGCCCAGGACCTGCTGGTCTCCTCCAAGAAGGACTCCCTGCGCAGCCAGGCGGCCGTGATGTCCTCCGCCCTCATGGAGCTGGAGTCCCTCTCCGCCGACCAGGTGGCCCGGGTGATGAACCGGCTGGACAGCATGGGGCTGGAGCGTATTCTGGTCACCGACCCCTCCGGCCTGCTGCTCTATGACAGCCTGACCCAGCAGGAGAAGGAGGAGGACGGGGGATCGGCGGAACAGCCAACCTCCCCCCAATACCAGTACGCCCTCTTTCAGGAGGTGGTGCTGGCGCTCCAGGGCAATGACGTCTTTTACTCGGCCTACAAGGAGGGCACCCTCCTCTCCACCGCCGCCGCCCCCATCGTGTACCGCGACATGACCATCGGCGCCATTTATATCCGCGACCGGGACGAGACCCAGGGGGCCCTGCTGATGAACCTTCAGCAGAACCTGCGCACCATCTCCCTGGTGCTGGCGGTGATCGCCCTGGCGGTGAGCGCGCTCTTTTCCAGGGTGCTCACCGCCCGCATCGGGGCGCTGCTTGGGGCCATCCGGGTGGTGGGCGAGGGGGAGTACGGCCACCGCCTTCAGCCGGCGGGGAAGGACGAACTGGCCCACCTGGCAGAGGAGTTCAATCAGCTCACTGACCGCCTTCAGACCACCGAGGAGGTCCGCCGCCGCTTTGTCTCCGACGCCTCCCATGAGCTCAAGACCCCTCTGGCCTCCATCCGCCTGCTGGCCGACTCCATCCTTCAGAGCGAGGAGATGGACCGGGAGACTCTGCGGGACTTCGTCTCCGACATCGGGGAGGAGGCCGACCGCCTGACCCGCATCACCGAGCATCTGCTCTCCCTCACCCGGCTGGACAGCCTGCCGGTGGGGGCGACCCAGATCGTGGACCTGGCCGCTGTGGCCAGGCGGGCCCTGTCCATGCTGGCCCCGGTGGCAGACGCCGCCCAGGTCACGGTAGAGGCCAGTCTGCGCTCCGGCTGCACCCTGCGGTGTACCGAGGACGATTTGTACCAGATCTGCTTCAATCTGATGGAAAACGCCATCAAGTACAATCTGCCCGGCGGAAAGGTGTTCGTCTCCGTCTGCCGGGACGGGGACCAGGTGCTGCTGGAGGTGGCCGACACCGGCATCGGCATCCCGGAGGAGGAACTGCCCAAGGTGTTCAACCGCTTCTACCGGGTGGACAAGAGCCGCAGCAAAGCCACCGGCGGCACCGGTCTGGGTCTGGCTATCGTCAAACACATCGCCCGCATCCACAATGCCCGCATCAAGCTGGAAAGTCAGGTAGACGTTGGAACCACCATCACCGTTACCTTCCCCACTGCCTCTTAATACAGCATGAAATGCACGTCTGTCCGCAATTGCGGGCAGGCGTTTTTTGTTGGGTCAAAACTTGCGCCGCTGCCGTCCCGCAGCGCTGCCCGGGCTTGCAGGTGCAGCACATCCACGCCCTGCTGCCAGCAGCCTTGCAAAAGCGCCGTGCACTGCGCCGCAAGCTGTTGCTGCTGCGCCTGCGTGGGCAGCAGGCTGTGGGCGGCACGCTGACAGTCCAGCCGCACAAGTACCTGCGCCTTTTGCAGGGTGACCGAAACGGTGTAGCGCCGGATGCCGATGCGCTCCCCTTCCAGCCAGAGCTGCCGGGTGCCGCCTTGTTCGGTAAGCAGACGGTAGATCTCGGCCTGCTCCGGGGACAAAAGCGTATTACCCACCACAGTGTGCAGAACACCGCCCTCCTGCAAAGACACCTCTTCCGCGCTCCACCCGAGAACTGGCAGAAGTCCCGGTTCTGCGTGCTCATACAGCCGGGGCGCGGTGGGCGCTGCGGCCTTTAGCTGTGCCATCAGGGCGTCCGGTAAAGCGGCCTGTGCGGCAAGGCGGTCTATCTCCCCTTCGGCGCAAAGCAGCCTTGCCGCCGTGCGTCCGCAGCCGCGCCGTACTCTGTTAATAAGGGTTCTTCCGCTTTAGACAGCAGCAGGTAATCACACAGGCGGTAGCTTGCGGTTTGGGGCAGTGCCTGCTCTGCCGCATCCAGTGCCCGCTCCATCGTTTGGCCCTCTGCCTGCACAAACTGCAATGCAGCAGTGGCATCGGCAGCATCGGCGGCGGCCTGCGGTGCCTGATAAAGCAGCCCTGCCTGATACCCCTGTTCGCTCTGTGCCAGATACACTGCCCGCACCATGCTTTTCTCGGTGCTCTCGCACCGCAGGAACAAAAGGCACCACCCTATCAGCAGTAAAAACAGCAGCGGCTTGTAAGATTTTGCATTTCTCATGGCTGCACCTCAGCTTCCGGCTGCTGCCAGAGCAAGCGGATGGCGGCACACAGCATGGCCGCCCGGTAGACAGCGCACAGCAGCCACAGCAGCAAAAGCAGCGCATCCATGCGGGAAAAGCTGCCGCCGCTCCACGCCCGCAGCAGCTCCAACCGACTGCGCGCTGCACAAAAGGGCTCCTGCAAAGTATTCTGCATAGACCGGTACGCTCCAGTTTGTTCCAGTCGGCTGTGCCGGGGTGAACAGCCGGTACCAGTGCAGCTGTCCTGCAAGCCCAAGCAGGCAGATAACGCCGCCCACGGTGGCAAACCACCACAGCACCCGCGCCGAGGAGTTCCAGCTTGCGGGGCGGATACCCCACCCCGCCCAGAGCAGCAGCGGCAGAAAGCCCAGCAGCGCCATGGAGGAAAACTCTGCCGCGCACAGCCCTTGTGCCTGCACGATGATGTATGCCAGCTCCATAAAAAGCCCTGCTGTCAATGCCAACCGTACCGCGAAGGAGGGTGCTTTGTTCAGCAGCGCCGCCGCAGCCAGCGCTGAAAGGATGCACAGACACACCGTGCTGACTGCGCCCAGCCACAGTGCCCGGCGCACCGGGACACCCTGCGGGATGCCATCTGCCAGCGCTGCCGTGACCACGCTGAGGGTCAGCGCTGCTGGGGTAAAACGTTCTGTGTGCTGTTTCATGACTGCTTTCTCCCCCTCTCCCGTTTTTGCCAGATATTGAACCCGTGCCGGGACAGCTGTCGGTAGTTGCGGCGCAGAACGCCGTCATCGGAAAGCGGCTGCTGCGGGAACGGATGCGGCGCAAGGTATGGCACGCCCAGTGCTTCGGTGCTGACGATACTGAGCAAAAAGCCGAAAAACGCCGCTGCCAGCCCTACCGGCCCGGCAAGCCCTGCCAGCAGCACCGTGCCGATGCGCAAAAGGGTGGCGGGCTCATACAGTCCCGGGGTGACAAAGACCGCAATGGCCGTAATACTAGCCACAAAGATGACCGGGGTGCTCATAAGCCCGGTGGCAATGGCGGCGTCTCCGATGATGAGCGCCGACACCAGACTGACCGAATGCCCCAGCGACTGCGGCATCCGCAGCCCCGCCTCCCGGATGATCTCTAAGATCAGGATCACCAGCAGCATCTCGGCAAAAAGGGGCAGCGGCGTAGCCTTTTCGGCTGCTTCGATCTTATACAGCAGCTGCGGGGGCAAAAGCTCCGGCAAATACACCGCCACGCACACAAAGACCCCCGGTAAGAACACCGTAAGGTAGAAAGAAAAATATTTCAGCACCCGCAGAAAAGAGGAAAACGCCGCCGTAGAAGCGTAATCATCCAGACACTCGAACTGTTCACTAAAGAGCGCCGGCAGCACCAGCGCTGAGGGGCTGCCGTTGACCAAAATTACCAGCTTGCCCTCGCAGAGCTTCGCGGCGGCGACCGCCGGGCGCTCGGTATAGTGTACCGGGGTGAACAGCCGCGCCTTGCCGGGCAGCAGCCACGGCACAAAATAGCTGGAATCCAGCAGCAGCTCCGGCCTTGCACTTTGCAAAATGGCACGCACCCGGCGCACCATGGCGGGGTCGGCACGGTCCTTGCAGTAGCAAAGGGCGTACTCTGTATTGCAGCAGGTGTGCGCCTGTGCAGCCTCCTGCACAAGGGTGTCGGTGCGGACAAGACGGCGCAAAAGGCTCAGGTTCACCCGCAGCAGATCGGTAAAGCCTTCCCTGCTGCCGCGCAGATTGCCCTCGCCGGATGGCTCTTCCACAGAGCGGAACTTGAGCCCCTGCACCGAAAAAACAATACCGCTGCTGCATCCCTCTAACAGCAGCACAGCCATGCCGGCTGTCAGCCGCGCTACAAGCTGCGGCAGATCCTGCACTGGGGCACTCTCAGCCGGAAAAGCCGACCCGTGCAGGATATACGCATAGGCCTGTGCGCCGGTAAGCCGGACAGAAGCAGACTGGCGTCCGGCAGCGTCCAGCAGCAGTTCCCAGAGCGAATCTAAGCTTGCCATGCCGTCAAACATTACGATACATCCCGGACAGCCATATAAAACGATCTTCTTCGCATAATAATCTGCCGACTTGCCAAACCTAGCATCAAGCGCGGACAGGTTTTCCGCAAGGCTTTGCGAAAGCTGCTGCACATCTATCACTCCTTTGTATGTGCAGTATGCCCGCTTTGCCGCAGCGGAATACGCCGCGCACACCGCACCGGGAGGGTTTGTGCATGAAACTGCTGCTTTGCCGCACCATTATCCTGTATCTCTGCGTTTTGTTTGCCATGCGGCTGATGGGCAAGCGTCAGCTGGGAGAGTTGCAGCCGGAGGAGCTGGTATCCACCATCCTGATCTCCAATCTGGCGTCCATCTCCATTGAATCGGAGGATGTGCCCATCACCGCCAGCCTCATCCCGCTGTTCCTTATTGCGGCGCTGGAACTGCTGGGTTCAGTGGTGAGCTTCCGCAGCCAGAAATTCTTCAATTTTCTCTCCGGGCGACCCAAAACGGTCATTCTGGATGGAAAGATCGATCAGAACGCTTTGCGGATGCTGCGGCTGACCACCGCTGACCTGATGGAGGCGCTGCGCGGCAAGGATATCTTTGACCCGCGCAGGGTGTCTTACGCCGTCATTGAAACGAACGGCACATTGTCGGCGGCGCTTCGCCCGGAGCAGGAAGCAGCCACCCTGTCCGACTTGCAGCTGAAGGTGCAGCAGACACAGGCCACCATCCCCTTTGTGCTGGACGGACAGGTGCTGGAGGATAATCTGCGCTGGTGCGGCAAAGACCGTGCATGGCTGGAACGCACTGCCACGGCAAACACCGTTCTACCACAGGAGATCTTACTGCTCATCGGTAACGAGACCGAGGACTATTTTCTGCTGAAAAAGGAAGGCCGTCAGCCGGGAGGGAAACGATGAAGCGGATCTATGCGTGTATCCTGATCGTAGCTGCGCTGCTGGGGATATCTCTTTATAGCAGCGGACGGGTGCAGGGCTTTGCGCAGGACATCTCGGCTGACTTGGACTGCGCCCTTGAAGCGGTACGGCAGAAAGACTTTCCCACTGCGCGGCAGGCGCTTGCCGAGGGCGCAGAGCTGTGCGACACCATGCGCCAGACCATGAGCCATCTGTTGCGCACTGCTGACTACACAGAGCTGGAAGCTGCACTGCGGGCGGCGGACGGATACCTTGAGCAGCAGGCCACCGAGGATGCGCTGGGCGAGCTGCGCCGCGCACAGGTAGAGGTGGAGCGGCTGGAATGGCTTGCCCGGCGGCTGGTGTAAGCGGCACGCAAAAAAGGAGAGCGGCTCCGAAGAACCGCCCTCCCACAATTCAGGCTATGCTATTGTAAATATGCTCGGGGACAGATGATCACAGAGCAGCCTTTGCTGCCTCGATCTGCTTGATCAGCTCGGGCACGACCTTGAACAGGTCGCCCACGATGCCGTAGTCTGCAACACCGAAGATGGGAGCACCCTCGTTCTTGTTGACGGCGATGATGCACTCAGAATCCTGCATACCGGCGGTGTGCTGGATGGCACCGGAAATACCCAGAGCCACATAGATCTTGGGGTGCACGGTCTTGCCGGTCTGACCGACCTGATGGTCAGCGGTCATCCAGCCTGCATCGGTGACGGCACGGGAAGCGCCCACGACACCGCCGCCCAGAGCGGCTGCCAGCTGCTCGGCCAGCTCAATGCCCTTGTTGACATCCTTGCTGATACCACGGCCCACGGAGACGATGACATCTGCGCCGATCAGGTCGACCAGCTTCTCAGCGGCCTTCTCCACGCTCAGCACTTCGGTCTTGATGTCCTCAGCGGTCAGGCTGAAGGCGGGCTTGACGATCTGGCAGGCATCAGCCTTGGCCTGATCGAAGGGAGCCTTCTTCATAACGCCGGGGCGGACGGTGGACATCTGCGGACGGAAGCGGGGGCAGATGATGGTAGCCATCAGATGGCCGCCGAATGCGGGACGGGTCATCTTCAGGTTGCGGTCTTCCATATCGAACTTCTGCTTGGACA
>OGEP01002980.1_pt1 | contig 13724 bp, 15 predicted proteins | sample 1570721 | NCBI WGS metagenome assembly OGEP01 (sample SAMEA2582131, study PRJEB24529) | metagenome | biome: Human gut stool | place: China | collected 2011 | reverse complement strand
CCCAGCCGGTAAACCAGCCGCTGACCGGGAAGCCTTATGCAGGTGGCCGGGGTGAGCCAAAGACAGGACGTGCTTCTGATGAATACCGCAGGGCAATGCTGAATGCACTGAGAAGCAACTTCCGCCAGGTTTCCAATACCCTTCAGGAGGGCGTGGATGCCGACGGCGGTTATCTGGTTCCGGAAGAGTATGACAGAAGACTGGTTGACGTTCTGAATGAAGAGAATATCATGCGCCGTCTTGCTACAAGGATCGTGACTTCCGGGGAGCACAAGATCAATATTGCGGCTACCAAGCCGGCAGCAAGCTGGATCGAGGAAGGCGGGGCGCTGACTTTCGGGGATGCGACCTTTGACCAGAAGATTCTGGATGCACATAAGCTTCATGTGGCAATCAAGGTAACTGAGGAACTGCTTTATGACAATGCCTTTAATCTGGAAAATTACATCATTGTCCAGTTTGGAAAGGCACTTGCTAATGCGGAAGAGGATGCCTTCCTGAACGGAAACGGAACAGGGAAGCCGACCGGTATTTTTGACGGAACAGGCGGCGGACATCTGCTGAATACACTGGCGGCGGCTTTGAAATCAGATGACATGCTGGATCTGGTGTATGGTCTGAAGCGTCCGTACCGTAAAAATGCGTCCTTTATCATGAATGATGCAACACTGCCTTCCCTTAGAAAGCTGAAGGACAATAATGGTGCTTATATCTGGCAGCCGGCTTACCAGGCAGGGGAACCGGACAGGATCCTGGGATACAAGGTGGAGACTTCTGCCTATGCACCGAAGGACGGCATCGCTTTTGGGGATTACAGCTATTACAACATTGGTGACCGCGGAAACAGATCCTTTAAGCAGCTGAATGAACTGTTTGCAGGCAACGGAATGATCGGTTTTGTTGCAAAGGAACGTGTGGACGGAAAACTGGTTCTTCCGGAAGCCGTGCAGATCATGAAACTGAAAGCTGACTAATAGAAAAACATGGGAACTGGCAGGAAAAAGCAGATCTGCCAGTTCTGCTTTTGAGGTGATGCAGTTGGTTGTGACAGTAAAGGAAATGAAGAATTACCTGCGGGTGGATTTTGACGATGATGATGTGCTGCTTTCTGATCTGATCGAACAGGGGAAGCAGATCTGCATGGACGTGGCAAGGATCACGGATGAGGATGAGTTTGAAGATCTGCAGGGGACGAAGATTGCCGTGCAGTATGCGGCTGCATATCTGTATGAACACAGGGAGGAAGCGGATCATCATCAGCTGGTGATGGACCTGCGGAGCCTGCTGTTTGGAGTGAGGAAACCGGGATTCTGAGGTGGTTGTTTTGAATATTGCATTGATGAATGAAAAGGTGATTTTTCAGAAGTGTTCTGTTGTGAAGGACGGAATTGGGAATCACAGGAATGAGTGGACAGAGGATTACTGCTGTTTTGCAACGATAGGCGGTGAGGGGCTTGCCAGTTCCAGGGAAGCGGAAACCGCAGGGACTGTGGTGGAAGATGTGGGAATGATTGTGACGGTGCGGTACTGTAAAAAGACTGCAGGCATCCGGTCTGTTACCCACAGGATTCTGTTTCGTGATCAGGTGTATGATATCGTGAGTGTGGATCATCTGAATTATAAGAAGAAGTGTCTGAAATTCACATGCAGGAAGGTCCGGAGGTGAGAGTATGGCAGGGGACAGATGTACGGTCAGCCAGATGGCAGATGTGATCATGGAAGGCCTGGCAGAGTATGCACAGCTTGCAGCTGAGGACATGAAGAAAGCTGTGAAAAAAGCCGGGGCAGAGGCGAAGAAGGATATTCAGGCTGGTGCGCCGGTGAAGACGGGAGCATATAAAAAAAGCTGGACGGCGAAGACTACGAAGGAAACTGCCAATGCAATGGAAATCGTGGTGTATTCCAGAAACAGGTACCAGCTGGCCCATCTTCTGGAGTTTGGCCATGCCCTGCGGAAGGGCGGCAGGACAAGGGCGTTTCCGCATATTGCACCTGCGGAGGAGCGGGCTGCACAGATTCTGGAACAGGAAGTTGAGAAGGCACTGCGGTAACTGCAGGAGGTGAGAATGTATGACGCTGGAGGAACTGGCAGGGATGCTGGAAAAGACAGGGATTCCTTTTGCTTATGATCACTTTGCAGAAGGGGAAAGTCCGGATCCGCCGTTTATTTGTTATCTGCTGCCGGGCAGTGATAACTTTGCAGCGGATGGCCGGGTGTATTTCCGGATCAGTGAGGTGCGGGTAGAGCTTTATACGGACCGGAAGAATCCTGAGGCGGAAGCGGAAGTGGAGACAGTGCTGGATAATGCCGGGATTTTCTATAATAAGTCGGAGGTGTGGATCCAGAGTGAGAGGCTGTATGAGGTGCTGTACAGTATGGAGCTATAACTGAATGGACGTGCGGATGGAGAGTGTCCGCATTTTGTTTTGGATGGAGGTATGAGATGTCTGAGAAGAATAACAAGGTTAAATATAATCTGAAAAATGCGCATTATGCCCTGCTGACCATCGGGGAGGACGGAGCAGTGACTTATGGCATGCCTGTGGCTCTGCCGGGTTCTGTTTCGCTGTCTCTGGATGCCAATGGCGAACCGGAGAATTTTTATGCGGATGGGATTGCCTATTATGTGATCAATAATAATATGGGTTATGACGGGGATTTGGAACTGGCATTGATCCCAGAGAGTTTCCGGACGGATGTGCTGAAGGAGAAACTGGATTCCAAGGGGGTTCTGGTCGAGAACTCGGATGCGGAACTGGCACAGTTTGCACTGCTTTTTGAGTTTGACGGGGATGTGCGGCATATCCGCCATGTGATGTATAACTGTTCTGCTTCCCGTCCGAAGATTGAGGGTAAGACTAATGAGGACAAGAAGGAAGTGCAGACGGAAACACTGACTATTAAGGCAACACCGTTGGCAGACGGAAAGGTGAAGGCAAAGACCGGAAACACTACAGATGCTGCGGTTTATGCAGGATGGTATAAAGCTGTATACCTGCCGGCTGCGGAGACGGAATCCCAGGCTGCAGATGACAGTGGGAAGCAGGTGTCTGATGAGGGGAAAACCGGGAAGGATTTGAGCTGAGGAGGATTCTGATATGAGCATGATGAAGAAGATTGATATTGACGGAAAGGCAGTTGCTTTTAAGGCATCTGCCGCCATTCCGCGTATTTACAGGATTAAATTTCAGAGGGATATTTATAAGGATCTGTCTGCTTTGGAGAAGGCAATAGGGAAGGACAGCGGGAACAGTGAGGATGTGAGCAGTCTGGATCTGTTTTCCCTTGAGATGTTTGAGAATATTGCGTATGTGATGGCGAAACATGCAGATCCGACTATTCCGGATAATCCGGAGGAATGGCTGGATGAGTTCAATACGTTCAGTATTTACCAGGTTCTGCCGAAGCTGATCGAGCTGTGGGGGATGAACATCAGGACGGATGTGGAGGCTAAAAAAAAATTCATGCAACAGACCGTGAAATGACAACTCCCCTGTTTCTTCTTCGGTGTGTGCAGCTGGGGATTTCCATCCGGGATCTGGATCTGCTGACTATCGGGATGGTAAATGATATGTTTGTGGAGAGCAGGAACGATGAGTATAAGGGATGGAGACAGGTTGCCACACAGGAGGATTTTGACAGGTTCTGATCCGATGAAATGTGATGACAGGATAAGCGAAAAAAGGTATAATGATTTCATGAAATCAGAAGCTGGAGGAAACATACATGAAAATCGTAATTATTAACGGAAGTGCCAGAAGAGGAAACACGCTGACGGCGATTGATGCATTTATAAAAGGGGCATCAGAAAAGAATGAGATTGAAATCATCCAACCAGACAGACTTCATATAGCACCTTGTAAGGGATGTGGGGCCTGTCAATGTTATAAAGGATGTATTGATCAGGATGATACAAATCCCACGATTGATAAAATTACCGCTGCAGATGTGATTCTTTTTGCTACTCCGGTATATTGGTGGGGAATGTCTGCGCAGTTGAAACTTATCATTGATAAGTGCTACTGCCGCGGTTTGCAGCTGAAAAATAAAAAAGTTGGAACAATCGTTGTGGGAGGATCCCCGGTGGACAGTATCCAGTATGAGTTAATTGACAAACAGTTCGACTGCATGGCGAAATATCTTTCATGGGATATGATTTTCCAAAAATCATATTATGCAACAGCCAGTGATGAACTTGCAAAAAACAAGGATTCTATAAAAGAACTTGAAAATATTGGAAAAAACTTATAAAGCATATTTAAAGTTCCAGATTCCAGGAAAAAAATAAAAATAATGATGAAAGCATTTGTCAGGGATGGCAGGTGCTTTTTTTGTGTCTTTTTTATGGGATTTAGGGGGTGAGCCGTATGGCAGGGAACAGAATTAAGGGAATCACTGTCGAGATTGGCGGCGATACCACGAAATTACAGACTGCCCTGAAAGGGGTTAATACGGAGATCAGGAATACGCAGAGTCAGCTGAGGGATGTGGAGAAGCTGTTGAAGCTGGATCCGGGGAATACGGAGCTGATCGCGCAGAAGCACAGGCTGTTGGCACAGGCGGTTTCTGAGACCAGGGAGAAGCTGGAGACTTTGAAGACTGCGCAGCAGCAGGCGGATGAGGCACTGCGGAACGGGACGATTTCCCAGCAACAGTATGACGGGCTGCAGAGGGAGATTGTTGAGACGGAGCAGAGACTGAGGAGTCTGGAAGAACAGGCGAACCAGTCTGCGACTGCTTTGCAGAAGATCGGGGCAACCGGGGAGAAGCTGCAGGCAGTGGGGGATAAAGTCTCCGGTGTGGGACAGAAGCTGCTTCCTGTGACGGGAGTGGTAACAGGGCTTGGAACGGCGGCGGTGAAAACTGCCGCTGATTTTGACTCTGCGATGAGCAGGGTGGCGGCTGTGTCCGGGGCAACGGGATCTGATTTTGACAGTCTCCGGGACAAGGCCAGGGAGATGGGTGCCAAGACAAAGTTCTCTGCGACTGAGGCGGCGGATGCCATGAATTACATGGCGATGGCCGGATGGAAGACAGAGGATATGCTGTCAGGTATTGAAGGTGTTATGTACCTGGCTGCTGCATCCGGGGAAGACCTTGCAACGACTTCTGATATTGTGACGGATGCGCTGACGGCTTTTGGGCTTACTGCAGGGGATTCGGGACATTTTGCAGATGTGCTGGCGGCTGCTTCCAGCAATGCCAATACCAATGTGTCCATGATGGGCGAGACATTCAAGTATTGTGCGCCGGTTGCAGGGGCTTTGGGATTTTCGGTTGAGGATACGGCAGAAGCCATCGGTCTGATGGGTAATGCAGGTATCAAGGCTTCCCAGGCTGGTACTTCCATGCGTTCCATCATGACCAACCTGACCGGGGATGTGAAGCTGTCGGGTGCGGCGATCGGGGATGTGACCATTGCTACCACAAATGCGGATGGTTCCATGAGGAGCCTGTCTGCGATCCTGGCTGACTGCAGGGTGGCTTTTGGCGGAATGACTGAGGCAGAGAAGGCGAATAACGCGGAGACTCTGGTTGGAAAGAATGCCATGTCCGGGTTCCTTGCACTGATGAATGCGGCTCCGGAGGATATTGCAAAGGTGTCCGGGGCAGTGAATAACTGCAAGGATGCGGCAAAGAACATGGCGGATACCATGCAGGATAATCTGGAAGGACAGCTGACTATTCTGAAGTCACAGCTTCAGGAGCTGGCGATTTCTTTCGGGGATCTGCTGATGCCTGCGGTGCGGAGTATTGTTTCCGGACTACAGGGGATGGTGGATGTGCTGAATGCCATGCCGGACGGGGTGAAGCAGGTCATTATGATCATTGCTTTGTTGGTAGCCGCACTGGGACCGGTACTGATCATTATCGGGAAGGTAATCTCGGCAGTGGGTACGATCATGACGATCGTGCCGAAGCTGGCAGGTGTGATCAATACGGTGAAGACGGCTTTTGGTGCCCTGAATGCAGTGATGCTGGCAAATCCCATTGCTATTGTGATCGCAGCTATTGCAGCCCTTGTGGCTGCTTTTGTTTATCTGTGGAATACGAATGAGGAGTTCCGGCAGTTCTGGATCAGGCTGTGGAATGAGATTAAGGAAGTCGCTGTTCAGGTATGGACGGCGGTTTCGCAGTTTCTGGTTTCTGCCTGGAACGGGATCCGGAATACGGCGGTGGCTGTATGGAATGGCATCAGGGATTTCTTTTCCGGTCTGTGGGCTGGGATTAAGACGCTGTTCACAACGGTTGTCACTGCAATTTCGACGTTCCTTGTGGGAGCGTGGAATGGAATCCGTGCAACGGTTATGGCAGTGTGGAATGCGATTTCAGCATTTCTGGGTTCTGTCTGGAATGGGATTAAGTCTGTTATTACGAATGTGGTAAACGGGATCCGGACATTTTTGCAGACAGCGTGGAATGGAATCAGAACAACTATCACCACGGTGATGAATGCGATCCGGACGGTGATTTCTACGGTATGGAATGGAATCCGGACAATTATTTCTACCGTGCTGAATGGAATCAGGGGTACTGTCAATTCCGTGTGGAATGGGATCAGGAATACGATTTCTTCTGTGGTAAACGGGATTAAGAATACAGTTTCTGGTGCTTTTAATGCCATGTGGAATGGGGTTCGGAGTACCATTTCGGGGATTTACAATACGATCAGGGACGGACTGGGTAATGCGGTGAATTATATTACGGGTCTTGCGTCTGCCGGATGGCGGTGGGGTGCGGATATCATCAATGGCATTGTGAACGGGATCCAAAGCTGTATTAACTGGATTTCTGATGCCTGTACAGATGTGGCGGATACCATCAGAAGCTATCTGCACTTCTCTGTACCGGACGTAGGTCCGCTGACGGAATACGAAAGCTGGATGCCGGACTTTATGCAGGGGCTGGCTGAGGGCATTGAGAAGAGCCGGGGCATGGTGAAGGATGCCGTGAACGGTGTGGCTGCGGATCTGGTGGTGTCACCGCAGATGGCAGTGGCAGATGGCGGTGTGATGACCAGCACAAGGATGTCCGGCAGTGCGGATCTGACGGCGGGCATTGTGTCGGCGTTGAAGGATGTGCTGGGTGATCAGAAAGGACAGCAGGGGGATCTGGTGATTCCGGTTTATCTGGGTAACCAGCTACTGGATGAGGTGATCGTGACGGCACAGCAGAGAATGAGTCTGAGGAGCGGGGGTAGATAGGATGGCTTTTTTTCAGTATCTTGTATTTGACGGGGAGAACCTGCCGCTTCCGGATTCTTATGAGGTGGAGCTGGAAGATGTGGAGGCGGATTCCGGCGGTGAGACAGAGGCGGGGACGACACAGAGGGATGTGGTGCGGCATGGCGTTGTGAGCATTCCGGTGTCGTTTTCTGTTACGGCGAAGTGGCTTAAGAAGCTGGCGGTGTATGCGAAGAAGGATAAGATCAGTGTGCAGTATTTTGATGTGGAGACAGCGGAACTGAAACTGGCGGAGATGTATGTGACGGGATATAAGGCGAAGCTGAAAAAGGATACCAGTTATAAGGGGCTGTGGACGGTGAGTTTTACACTGAAAGAGTTGTAGATATTTTTATGGGTGGTATAATAAAAACATACAATTTGCGGCTATAACAAGTGAGGAAATGAATATGAATAAAGCACCTAAATGGGGATTTGGAATGGCACCATTAAAATCAGAGACGGAGGCTAAAAATAGGAAAGCTGTTTTGTCTGTGAAACATTTTGTGGAAGGAACAGGAACGTTTGAGTTAGAAAGCCTTTTAGAGAATATCAGCTGGGTTAAAGGCATTTTTAATAGAGTTGTTAAACAGGATCAATGGGACTGGTTTACTGTAAATATGTATTTGGATTATCCCCGATATTCAGACATCAGAGTAATTGTCTCTGAATTAGCAACATTGCGTAATGCGATTAAGAAAAAAGATAACGCACTTGGGGTAGGAAGTATCCGGCGATTAAAGAATAAACATTTTATTGAGTATTGTGATAATTATTTGAACTTTGATATTCATAATGAAACAGAGGCGGATTATTTGTACATATTATCGCGAAGAGAAGAAAAAGATATTTTGAAAATAGGAATGACAACTAGAAATGTGCAAAAACGTGTTAATGAGATTAATTCTGCTACGGGGGTATTATATCCTTATTCTGCACGAAAAGTATTTAAGGTAATAAACTGTAAAAAAGTTGAAAAAGAAGTACATGAATTGCTTTCAGAATACAGAATAAGACCGGATCGTGAATTTTTTAAGATAGGATATAAAGAGGCTTGCACTGTGATTGAAGATTATTTAGAAAAAACAAAACAATATTATTATAGCGAATTATTATGAATTTAAGAAGGCATCGGTCATTCAGTTGGCTGGTGCTTTTTCGTGGGGAAATGGAGGTGGCGGGATGTATCCGGTGTCGGAGGCTTTTCTGAGAGCGGTTAAGAGTAATACGAGGAAATATTTCTGGACGGGTACGATCGTTACCAAGGGCGGAATGACGTATGAGTTCGGGGCGAAGGAGATTGTGAAGGGCTCCGGGTATATTTCCAGGCAGTGCTGCGGGAGTACGGAGATTGAGTTGGGGACGGTGTATGCGGCGGAGATGGGGATTACTCTTCTGAGTGATATTGACAGGTATACGCTGGAGGATGCGCTAGTGACGCTGGTGTTTCATCTGGTGCTGGTTGATGGTTCGGTGGAAGATGTGCCGATGGGAGTTTTTGAGGTCAGCGAGGCGAACCGTCTGGCGAAGTGCCTGGAACTGAAGGCGTATGATTTTATGCTGCGGTTTGATAAGAGTTTCAACGGGTTTGAGACTGTGGGGACTGCTTATGATTTTATTGCTTTGTGCTGTAAGATGTGCAGGGTTGAGTTTGCACATAAGAGGGCAGAGATTGATGCCATGCCGAATGGCGGGGTGACGCTTTCTGTTTATACTGAAAATGATATTGAGACCTGCCGGGATGTGCTGTTTTATGTGGCACAGGTTCTGGGAGGTTTCTTTATTATTAACAGGGAGGGGAAACTGGAACTGAGAAAGTACGGGAAGGATCCTGTGATGAAGGTGGAGCAGAGACACCGGTTTTCTTCCAGCTTTTCGGATTTTATTACCAGATACACGGCAGTGAGTTCCACCAACAAGCAGACGCAGATTGCAGAGTATTATGCTCTGGATCCGGATAATGGGCTGACCATGAACCTGGGTGTGAACCCGCTTCTGCAGTTTGGGTTAAAGGAGACCAGGGAGATGCTGTGCAGGAATATCCTGGAAGATCTGTCTGTGATCCGGTATGTGCCGTTTGATTCGGATACCATCGGGAACCCTGCCCTGGATCCAGGGGATGTGCTGACATTTGCGGGAGGACAGGCTGATGAGGGACAGATCACCTGTATCACTTCCATCAGACAGAAAATCGGGGGAAAGCAGAGCCTGAAATGTGTGGGGAAGAACCCGAGGCTGGCTCAGGCGAAGTCAAGGAACGACAAGAATATTTCGGGGCTGCTGAATCAGATTGAAGACAATGCGAAGACTGGGAAGATCGGGATCCACACGTTTACCAATGCTTCCGTACATGAGATCGGGCAGACAAAGGTGAAGTTGATCAGTATCCAGTTTGCTTCTTCTGAGGAAAACCATATGCAGTTTTTTGCACAGGTTGTTGTGGATGTGGCTGCGGATTCGGTGGAACGGTCTGCGGAGGCTTCCGGGACTGTGGTGATTCCGTTTCCGGGCGGAACGGGAAGTGGTACGGGTGGTTCTGATGGAACCGGGGAGGCATCGGATGCAGGAAGCTCTGAAAATGATGCGGCAGGGAATGGGGCTGGAAATACTTCCGGGAATGAGAATACAGGAAGTGGCGATGAGGCTTCCGGTGGAGCAGATGCAGGATCTGGGAGTGGTTCTGAAATTTCTGTGGATGTGAGCCTGCCGGTGAAGTGGCAGGAAGACGGACAGGCGGTCTGCCATGTGGTCTTTGAATTTAATAATGAGGAGATTGTGGAGCATTGTCCGGTGGAGACCTGGCATTCCGGGAAACATATTTTGTCGCTGTATTATCCCATTGAGAAGATTGTTGCCAATTATACGAATACATTCAATGTGTATCTCTGGATGGAGAATGGAAGCGGGACAGTTGATGTGGGAGACTGCATTGCTTCTGTCAGCGGACAGGCAATGGCGGCTGGGGAAGCATGGGACGGAAAGCTTGAGGTGGAAGATTATACCAGGAGATTTGCCATTGGCGGAGGACTGGATGTGAATGTTTTCCGGGATTCGCTGTCCATGCAGATGAAGGAGACAGTGAACAGAGGCTTTGAGGTGTATTTTACTGAGAGAGCGGGAATCAGCGGTTTCTGCAGACCGGTAGAAATGGAGGGCGTGTGATGAGATTAAAAGGTGAGATGGTCATTGAACTGACCGATACGAATACGGGTGCGGTGGAAACCGTGCAGGAGACGAATATGATCACGGAGGCAGTGAATAACATTCTGGGGCTGAATCCCATGGGGATTTATCTGAAAGCCAGCGGAGAGTATGACAATTCTGTTCTGTGGAACGGGACGCTGCTTCCCATCTGTCCGAACATGATCGGGGGGATCCTGCTGTTTCCGGCAGTGCTGGAAGAAAAGGCGGATCATATTTACGAGCAGGGGAAGAACCTGCCGGTGGCTTATGCTTCCAACAATGTTAATTCCGGTTCCAATGTGGCGAGGGGAAGCCTGAACCAGACGGAGAGCAAGAAGCTGGACAATGGATATAAATTTGTGTGGGAGTTTACACCCAGCCAGGGAAATGGAAATATTGCGGCGGTGGCACTGACCAGTGCCCTGGGTGGGCAGAATGCTTTTGGCAGTGCGGCAGGGGATGCCAGCACGTTCCTGCTTCTGAAAAAGGTGGATATCGGGGATATCCCGAAGGCGAAGCAGATGACACTGTTTGAGGCAGTGGAGCTGGATTTTGAAAAGAACCTGCTGTATTCCATCACCTTTGGAACTTCCAGTGTGACCATTACGAAGATCCGGATCCCGGTGTTTAACATCGGGCTGAATGAGAAGCTGGATGATACCACGTATACCGTACTGGAGGAACAGACACTGACAACGGAAAGTTTTACGTTTCTGGGGGATTATACGAAGTACGGGGAATTTATGGACGGACATGACGGATACTGGTATGGATTTTCCAATGAGCCGAATTCCTCCGGGGATGCGAAGATGGTATGGATCCGGATCTCCAAAAAGGATTATTCCTTTACGGAGGGAAGCTGGATACTGTCCAAGGCGAAGCTTTCGGAAGTGGGAACAAGGGCAAAGGACGGTTCCTATCCGGAACGGAATGTAAAATGCTGTGTGCGGAAGGGGTATCTGTATGTGCCTTCTTATGATAAGAAGGGAGTTTATAAGATCAATACTGCAAATTCAGCGGATGTGACACTGATCCCGCTGGGCTTTACTTCCAAGCTGAAATCCCTTGGGGAGGCTGGTTCGTGTGAGGTGTATATGACACTTCTCGGGGACATGATCGTGGCAGGGGATTTCCAGATCACGGCGGATGACAGGGTGATCAGGACGCAGGGGAGTGCAAGGTTTGAAGCCATGGCAACGCCTTTGTTCCAGTATAAGAACTTTGTGTTTATGTGGGGCGGCAGTTACGGGAAGGAGCACAGGTGTGCTTACCTTCTGACACCTTATCTGGCAAGTATCAATAATCTTTCGTCAGCGGTGGTGAAGAATACGGATAAGACTATGAAGATCACGTATACGCTGACAGAGGAAACAATGTAGGTCTTTCAGCCGCAAGGCATGAAGATAGAAAACTTATTTACGGCAGTTCTCAGAAATGGGAGCTGCTTTTTTCATGGGAGGAGGATTCTGTGTCCAAAGATAATTGCGAAACTCTCCCTCATCGTACAATGAAGGAATTTTGGAACTTTATTCAGATGGTTTTTATGGCTGTAGGCGGATGGCTGGGCTGGTTTATGGGAGGCTGTGACGGGCTTCTGTATGCCCTGATCGCTTTTGTGGTGATCGATTATCTGACCGGGGTGATGTGTGCTTTTGTAGATCATACGCTTTCCAGTGAGGTGGGATTTCGTGGAATCTGCAGGAAGGTGCTGATCTTTCTGTTGGTGGGAATGGCGAATATTCTGGATGTGGCTGTGATCGGGAACGGATCTGTACTGAGGACAGCGGTGATCTTTTTCTATATTTCCAATGAGGGTGTGAGTTTGTTGGAGAATGCAGGGCATCTGGGACTGCCGATCCCGCAGAAGATGAAGGATGTGTTGGAACAGCTGCATGACAGAGGGGAAGGGAGTGATGGGGAATGAGGATTGCAAGGGAGAAATTTATCGCAGATATTGCGGGATATGTGAAGAAGTATGCAGGGCAGTATGGGATTCTGGTGTACTCGCCTGTGATCGCACAGGCAGTGCTGGAATCTGGATGGGGTGAGAGCAGGCTGGCCAGTCAGTACCATAATTATTTCGGACTGAAATGCGGCACCAGATGGACTGGCAGGTCTGTAAATATGCGTACACAGGAAGAATACATGGAAGGGACGCTGACTTCCATCCGTGATAATTTCCGGGTGTTTGATTCCATGGAAGAGGGCGTGAAGGGTTATTTTGAGTTTATTCAGCTGGAACGGTACCGAAACCTGCAGGGAATCCGGGATCCGCAAGAGTATCTGGAAACCATCCGTGCTGATGGGTATGCCACTTCTTTTTCCTATGTGGAAGACTGCATGAAGGTGATCCGTCAGTATGAACTGACAAGATTTGATGAAGGGGGATGCGAGACTATGGCAAAGACTGCTGAGAGTGTTCTGGATGTGATGAGGGGCTGGCTTGGGTTCAGTGAGGCCAATGGAAAGTTTAAGGAGATTATTGATCTGTATAACAGTGTGAAGCCGCTTCCCAGAGGATATGCGGTGCAGTATTCGGATGAATGGTGCGATACCTGTGTGTCTGCTGCAGGGATCAAGGCAGGATGCAGTGAGCTGATCGGCAGGGAGTGCGGTGTTGAGGAGCATGTGAAGATTTTTAAAAAGCTGGGGATCTGGATTGAAGATGGTACTATTACACCGGAGCCGGGTTATGTGATTGTCTATAACTGGGATAAGGCAGCACAGCCGAATGACGGGTACAGTGATCATATTGGTTTTGTGGAGAAGGTTTCCGGCGGAATGGTAACTGCTATTGAAGGTAACCGGGGTGAAAAGGTTGACAGAAGGGTGCTCCCTCTGGGATGGGGATTTATCCGTGGATATGCGGCTCCGCGGTATGAGAAGGCTGCGAATGAAACCGGCGGGAATACCGGTACAGGAAAGAAGAGTGTGGAAGCTGTGGCGAAGGAAGTGCTTGCCGGAAAGTGGGGGAACGGCGAGGACAGAAAGAAGAGACTGCAGGCTGCGGGATATGATTATGGGGCAGTGCAGGCGAAGGTGAATGAGCTGGTGAAAGGCAGTGGGAAAAAGAGTGTGGATGCTGTGGCAAAGGAAGTTATTGCCGGAAAGTGGGGGAACGGCGCGAACAGGAAGAAGAAACTGCAGGCTGCGGGATATGATTATGGGGCAGTGCAGAAACGGGTGAATGAAATGTTGAAGAAATAGGGAATGGACCTGCTGTTGTCTGTAGAGAAATCTGCGGATGACGGCAGGCTTATTTTTTTGTTTGAGGTTTCAAACTTTTATGTGACAAACATAACTGTCTGTGCTATTAT
>OGEP01002972.1_pt1 | contig 13747 bp, 13 predicted proteins | sample 1570721 | NCBI WGS metagenome assembly OGEP01 (sample SAMEA2582131, study PRJEB24529) | metagenome | biome: Human gut stool | place: China | collected 2011 | reverse complement strand
CCCGTCGGATTGTCCAAACGTGGAAGAGACACGGAATCCGATGCAAACATTCAGCAGGAAGAAAGGCACACATTTTTCTCCAACGAATTTCCATTTGTATCTCCATCTGAAATCCCACGGTGTGGTCTTCTCATATTATTACTTATCACCCAAACGATCTATGCTTATTGCGGCAATTCCTTTTTTGTCCGCAAAAAAGAACACGTAGAAAGCGGGCGTCTTCTTGGAAACATCGCCAAAAGAGAGTATAATAGTCTGTGATGAATAAGAATAAAGGGGTGAAAGTGTGGGAGAACAGCAGAGCAGGAATGTTATGGATTATGACACCGTGCGGCTGGATGATGAGAACAATGCAGTGGTGATCATCGACCAGACGAAGCTGCCGGGAAAAATAGAGATCATTTCGCTTCACACGGCGCAGGAGATCTGGGACGCGATCTATCTGCTTCAGGTGCGCGGCGCACCGGCGATCGGAGTGGCGGCAGCATACGGGATCTATGTGCTGGCAAAACAGATGGATACCGAGGACTACGATACATTTTACCGTGAGTTTGTACGGCAGAAGGAGTATCTGGATTCTTCGCGTCCGACAGCCGTGAACTTAAGCTGGGCGTTAAACCGGATGCAGCGTGTTGTGGAGGCACACAGCGGGGAGACTGTAGCGCAGATCAAGGAGGCACTGCACCGGGAGTCTGTGGCGATCCAGGAGGAAGATATCTGGGTGTGCCGGATGATCGGAGAGCATGGCCTGACTCTGGTAAAGCCGGGGGACGGCATCCTGACGCACTGCAATGCGGGACAGCTTGCCACAAGCAAATATGGCACCGCGACGGCACCGATTTATCTGGGAGAGGAACGCGGCTATCATTTTCGTGTATTTGCGGATGAGACCAGACCCCTGTTGCAGGGCGCCAGACTGACAGCATTTGAACTGCAGTCTTCCGGGGTGGATGTCACATTGATCTGCGACAATATGTCGGCGACAGTCATGAAGAACGGCTGGGTCAATGCGGTATTTGTCGGCTGTGACCGTGTGGCGGCGAACGGAGATGCGGCGAATAAGATCGGTACTTCTGTGGTGGCGGCGGTGGCAAAGTATTACGGTGTGCCGGTGTATATCTGCGCGCCGACGTCGACGATCGACTTAAATACGCCGACCGGAGCCGGGATTACGATCGAGCAGCGTCCGGCGGAGGAAGTCACGGAAATGTGGTACAAGGAGCGCATGGCACCGGAGGGCGTCAAGGTCTTCAACCCGGCATTTGATGTGACGGATCATGAGCTGATTGCAGGCATCGTTACCGAATACGGTGTGGCGAGAGCGCCTTACACGGAGTCGCTGGCGGCGATTTTTGCAGAAAAGGAAAAGCGTGCCAGAGAGAAAAAAGAAGCTTGATAGAGAAGATGTAAGCGATTTAAGGAGGAAAGAATATGCCAGAGAACAGTAATTGCAGCGGAGCATCCAGCTGCTCAAAGGAGAGCTGCGAGGGATGTCCGAGCAACGCGAAGAATAAAGCAGGCGGCGGAATTGCCAAGGAGCCGATGAATGCGGCATCCAACGTTAAGAAAGTGATCGGTGTTGTCAGCGGAAAAGGCGGCGTCGGCAAATCATTTGTCACAGCATCACTCGCTGCAGCGATGAACCGCGCCGGATACAAGGTAGGCATCATGGATGCGGATATTACCGGTCCGTCGATTCCTAAGATGTTCGGAATTCATGGACAGGTATACGGAACGGACGATGGAATGGTTCCGATGGAGACGGAGAACGGCATCAAGATCATGTCGATCAACCTGCTGTTGGATGACGAGGAGGCACCTGTCATCTGGAGAGGTCCGGTGATTGCCGGCGTGGTAAAACAGTTCTGGAACGAGACAGTCTGGGGAGACGTGGACTATCTGTTCGTAGATATGCCGCCTGGAACCGGTGATGTGCCGCTTACGGTGTTCCAGTCGCTTCCGGTAGACGGAATCGTGATTGTGACGTCCCCGCAGGAACTCGTGCAGATGATTGTGAAAAAGGCGTACAACATGGCGGAGATGATGCATGTGCCGGTGCTCGGTCTGGTGGAGAATTTCAGCTACCTGAAATGTCCGGACTGCGGAAAAGAGATCAAGCTGTTTGGCGAGAGTCATATCGACGATGTCGCAAAAGAGCTCGGGATCCCGGTATTCGGAAAGCTTCCGCTTGATCCGGCGTTTGCGGAGCAGGCAGACAAGGGAGCGTTTGCAACGATGGAGAACGCTTATCTGGATGCGGGCGTAGAGAAGTTAAAGACACTTTAATGTGACAGGAACGGGAAAGTGTTACCACTTACCCGGAGAAAATGACCTCTTGGTGTAAAACTGTTTACACCGGGAGGTTCTTTTTTTATACTGGAACCATCAAAGGAGTTACAGAGATGAAAATAAAAATTGAGATTGACGAGAGCGCCGCGGAGGATGAAGTGATTATCCGCTGCCGCGGTCTGACGAAACAGGTCGCTGCCGTGCAGCGCGCCGTGCGGGATGTCACCAACGCTTCCGAGAAGATCCTGCTTTATAAAGGAAACACGGAATACTATGTGACATTGTCCAAGATTTTGTTTTTCGAGACAGACGAGAACGGGATCAGCGCACACACCCGGGATGAGATGTATCAGACCCGGTACAAACTATACGAGCTGGAAGATATGCTTCCGGGCGTTTTTATGAGAGTATCCAAATCCACGATCTTAAATACGGATCAGATTTACTCTATTGACCGCAATCTGACGGCGTCGAGTGTGGTGGCGTTTTTGAACACGCACAAGAAGGTCTATGTATCGCGGTATTACTATAAACCGTTGACTCAAAAATTAGAAGAAAAGAGGTTGCATCATGAAAAGTAGCAAAGTATTCTGGGGAATCTTTTTTATCCTCGCAGCAGTGTATGTCGTTATAAGCAAGTTTGGAATTCTGCCGGATATCGGCGTGTTCAGCATTATTCTGACCGTATTTTTCCTCTGGCTTTTTGTCGAGGGAATCCGCAATGTGAATTTCTGGGAAATCCTGTTCTCAATTGCGTTTATCTGTATCATATACGATGAGCCGCTTGGAATTACAGCACTCACGCCGTGGACGGTGCTTGGTGCGGCATTCCTTGGGAGCATCGGTCTGTCACTCATTTTCGGCGGGAAAAAGCGGAAATGGAAGACGGTGACCGGCAATGTCGGGACATCCAGCAGTGAACAGTATACCGGCGAAGAGATCCGGTGCGAGAACAGCTTCGGTTCCGCAATCCGCTACATCAACTCTGACAACTTCAGGCGCGCCGCCATCGAAAATAATTTCGGATCGCTTTCTGTGTACTTCGACAATGCGATCGTGCAGGAAGGTTCTGCAAATGTGAGTGTGGAGAATAATTTCGGGGAGACCAACCTTTACATCCCGAAAGAATGGAAGATTCAGAATAATCTGGATCGTTCGTTCGGCGCCATCCGTGAGACCGGCAACAGCATCGGAACGAGCAGCACGGTGCTGTATCTGAATGGTTCCGCGAACTTTGGAGAGATTCATCTGCACTACATCTGATAAATACCGCGGAAAGTGGAAGCAGCAGAGATCAAAGCCCACTCAAGAAAAAGCTTTTTGACGTTTCAGGATGCAACCGGAGACGGTCATTCTGATCGCGAAATCCGGTATTTCTAATCCGCACCGCGTTTGACATCCACGATGATCCGTGTCTTTCCAAGTTTTGAGCACTCCGCGAAATGTGTCCGCACTCCGCAGACAATTTAAGGACTTTCGTGTGTGCCCCTTGCGGCACCAGACAACAGATGACATAAATGCCATCTTTATGTCGAACAAAACATAACCGCGCGAAGCCGATGTCTGAGTTGGCATCTGCCCTATTTTCAATAGCAGATGCCAGCGAGTTTCGGTTCGCGCGGTTTTATATTGTCTGTGAAGTGGTGCCGCTAGGGGCACCAGGAAGTCCGCTCATTGTCTGCGGCGTGACGGACACATCCCGCGGATTGTCAAAACGTGGCCAAGACACAGAATCCGATGCCAAACGCGGTGTGGAAGAAATACAAGGATTTTGCTCAAAAGAATGAACCGTCTCCGGCTGCACTCTGAAACGCTGTAATTTTTTTTGATCCGGTTTCGATCCCTGCCGTCTCCGCTTTTGGCGGCATTTTTATTCCTCTGTATCCGTGTAGCTGGTATCTTCGTGAAGGTTCGGCTTCATGTCAATACCGCGGTTCGCATCGCCCGTGATATCTTTTCCGAAATGGTAGTCATTGCCCGGCAGGATGGCATTTAAGAAAATACCTGCGATCGCTGCGACTGCCAGCGCGGTGAGTGTGACGGAGGTTCCGGCGATCGTAAAGGTAAGACCGTCGGAGAAACCAAGACCGCACACGAAGATCACGCCTGCGATGATCAGATTGCGTGACTGCGTAAAATCAACATGATTTTCCACAACATTGCGGACGCCGATGGCGGAGATCATGCCGTAGAGCATGAAGCTGACACCGCCGATGATGGCGGACGGCATGGAACCGATCACAGCAGCCATCTTCGGAATAAAGCTTAAGATGATGGCGTAGCAGGCTGCGATGCGGATGACCTTTGGATCGTATACCTTGCTCAGCTCGAGCACGCCGGTATTTTCGCCGTAGGTGGTGTTTGCGGGACCTCCGACGAGAGCGGACAGGGAAGTGGCGAGTCCGTCACCGATCAGGGTGCGGTGAAGTCCTGGATCTTCGATAAAATTCTGATCAACCGTCGCGGAGATAGCGGAAATATCGCCAATGTGTTCCATCATGGTTGCGAGTGCGATCGGAGCCATGACCAAAATGGCGGACAGATTGAATTTGCAGAGGGAAAATGCCGGTACGCCGACCCAGGAAGCGTTTGCGATGTCGGTAAAAGAAAGAATGGCGGAGCCGTCTGCGTTTGTCATGCCCATGGCGTTGAAGAACAATGCGGCAATATAAGAAATAATGACGCCCATCAGAATCGGGATGATCTTAAACATTCCCCTGCCCCAGATATTGAAAACGATGATCGTAACCAGAGCGATGAGGGCGAGAAGCCAGTTGGTGGAAGCGTTGTTGATGGCAGAACCGGCAAGGCTCAGTCCGATGCAGATGATGATCGGACCGGTTACGACCGGCGGAAGAAAACGCATGACCTTCTTGACACCGACAAGCTTGATAATCAGCGCAAGAATCAGATATAAAAGACCCGCGACAACAATTCCACCGCAGGCATAGGAAAGCTTGTCAGCGTTGGACATGTCGGCGAATACACCGGAATCCATGTTTGCAATCGTGGCAAAACCGCCGAGGAAGGCAAAGGAAGAACCGAGAAACGCCGGGACCTTGAATTTGGAACACAGATGGAAAAATAGAGTTCCGATACCGGCACAGATCAAAGTAACCTGTACATGCAGAACATCTTTGCCGAAGTAACTGTTGACCAGAATCGGCACGAGAATGGTTGCGCCGAACATGGCAAACATGTGTTGCAGGCCAAGAATCAGCATTTTTGGTACGCCAAGTACGCTGGCGTCGCGGATTGCTCCGTCTTTTTCGTTCATAGTAAACTCCTCCTGATGTGATATGATTGATAGTTGCGTATATACAAATGGCAAATCAGAACTTCTGATTTGCCATAAGATATCAAAAAATAGAGCCGGTGAAGCGTCTTGCCTCCTGATCATAATCGCGGATGGGAATCTGGTCCAGTTCGCCGGTACCGTCGAGATAGAAAGTGAGCAGCGTCTGCGTCATATAAGGACTGATCCAGAGAGCCGCAATGCCAAAAGAGCAGATGGCAAGCGCGCCCCAGCCGAGAAAGCTAAATAAAATGTAAAGCAGCTTCCTGCGTCGTCCGCGCATAAATTTACGGCAGGTGCGAAAAGCATCCCGCACGCTTAAATGCGGATGGTCTAAAAGAAAGAAGAAAACCATGCGGTAGGTAAGCAGCACATAGAAAGTAAAAATCAGACCGAGGATGCTTCCGGCAGCAAGCAGGGCACCGGAGAGACCGGAGACACCGGTTTTATAAAAATAAAGAATGCCAAGAATGGCGGGAATACCTGCGATCACCAGAAATACATCAAAGAGAACGGCGCCGAGAAAAAAGCGCTCTGCGCCATTGCGAAACGGTGTAAAGACATCACGGATGCGGTACGCCTGACCGCGCGTCATATTCATATGAACCAGCATAACGCCGGTGTCGAGCATCTGGGCGATCAGAAGAATTAAAATATCTGCAATCGTGCTGATGATAAGCTGCGGAGTGCCGGGATAATCGCCGAGCGTCATGGAGAACGGAATCTCGATGAGTGTCGGAATTAAGGAGGCAGTCAGAAATGCTGCCATCGGTACGGAATAACGGTTATTTAAAATGTCGCGTGAAATACGTTTTAATTCGCTGGATGATCTTGACATGTGTAGACTCCTGTGGATGTGATAGTTGTGCAGTTTTTTGCGCATCCGAAGTTCCGCAGGAACTTCTAATATGAACTCGCCAGAGTTCATTATAACATGGAAGACCGTGATATGCTACTGGCAGTTAAAGAGATTTGGAATCCAGAAACGTGCGCGTGCTTTACAACCGAAAATGCGGCGGTTATAATAGCAGGGAGTAAGATAGGAATGGAGATCGGAATGTTTCAGACGGATAGACGGGTAGACCGGGATTTTTATATTATGGGCTGGTGCGCGGCGGTAATTTTCGCGGCGCTGTTTTTGTTTGTCAGAGTAACAGGAATTCCGGTCTGGAAATTTTTGCTGCCCTGCCCGTTTCATGCGCTGACCGGAGCGTACTGCCCCGGGTGCGGCGGGACAAGAGCCGTCAGGGCGCTGCTTGCCGGCAAATGGCTGCGCTCCTTTGTGCTGCATCCGTTCGTGCCGTATGCTGCGCTGCTTAGCGGCTGGTTTATGATCAGCCAGACCATTGAACGCGTGAGCGGAAGCCGGATACGGATTGCCCTGCGCTTTCGTGATGTCTATATATGGATCGCCCTGCTTTTGATCGTGGTCAACTGCCTGGTCAAAAATCTTGCCCTGTTTGTGTGGCATGTGGATTTACTGGCCTAGGGAATTCATCAGTGTATCAAAATCGATGCCGAGCGTGCCGTATACCTGACGCGCCATATTTTCCACACCGCCGTAATATAATTCGGCAATCGCAAACGTGTAAATAATCATGGCGAGGACAATGCCAAGGGCGATGGAGCCGAGGATTAAGGCAGCCTTCGCGCGGGAGGTCAGCGTGCGCTCGCCGCCCCGAGATAAAAGTGCAAAAACGATGGCAAGAGATCCGCAGATCAGTGCCGGATAGACCAGACAAAAAGTAGCTGCCCCGATCACGCCGAGAAGCAGAGCGGCATTTTCCATTCGCTGGGAACGTCGTTTGTTGTTCATGATAATCAGACCTTTCCCGATATGCCGGTATTGCCAGTATATCGCAGGATAACTTTGTCTATTGTAACATGGGAAAGCCAAAAAGACAATGAGGAAGGCACTTGAGATTACAGCGGATTTTCGGTATACTGGGAGCAGACTCGGTAAAATTTGGAGGACAGATATGGATATTATTGCAAAAATTTCTGAGGAACTGGGGATTAAACGCCATCAGACAGAGGCGGCAGTCAAGCTGATCGATGAAGGCAATACCATTCCTTTTATTGCGCGTTACCGGAAGGAGGCGACCGGCGCATTAAACGATGAGGTGCTTCGTAACCTGTCGGAGCGCCTTACCTATTTAAGAGGACTGGAGGAGCGCAAGGAGACGGTGCTCGCCAGCATTGAGGAGCAGGGGAAGCTGACGGACGAACTGAAAGCGCAGATCCTTTCGGCGGAGACGATGGTTCTGCTGGAGGATTTATACCGCCCGTACAAGCCGAAGCGCAGAACGCGCGCCACGATCGCCAAGGAAAAGGGACTGGAACCGCTTGCCGGTGTGATTACACTGCAGATGATAAAAACGCCGCTCATAGAAGAGGCGGCAAAATACGTGGATGCCGAAAAGGGAGTTACAACCGCCGAGGAGGCGATCGTGGGAGCGTCGGATATTATTGCGGAGTCCATCTCTGACGAGGCGGATTACCGTACGCACATCCGTGACCTCACGGTGAAAAAAGGCCGGATGACCTCTACTGCCAAAGACCCGGAGACGGAATCCGTCTATGAGATGTATTACGATTTTGACGAGCCGGTGGCAAAGCTTGCAGGGCACCGGATTCTGGCGGTGAACCGCGGAGAAAAAGAAAAATTCCTCACTGTGAAGATCGAAGCGCCGCAGGAGGACATTCTGCGCTATCTGGAGAAAAAGGTGATTGTACGGGACAACCCGCAGACGAATGAGGTGCTGCGCGATGTGGTGAGAGACGCCTATGACCGTCTGATTGCACCGGCGATCGAGCGCGAGATCCGGAGTAACCTGACCGAGCGTGCGGAGGACGGCGCCATCCGTGTATTCGGAAAGAACTTAGAGCAGCTGCTGATGCAGCCGCCGATTACCGGACAGGTGGTGCTCGGATGGGACCCGGCGTTTCGGACAGGCTGTAAGCTTGCTGTGGTAGATCCGACCGGAAAAGTGCTTGATACGACGGTGATTTATCCGACGGCTCCGCAGAATAAAGTGGCGGAGGCAAAAGCGGTATTAAAGAAATTGATTGCCAAATATCACATTACCCTGATTTCCCTTGGAAACGGAACGGCATCGCGGGAATCCGAACAGATCATTGTGGACCTGTTAAAGGAACTTCCGGTAAAAGTACAGTACATTATTGTCAATGAGGCGGGCGCGTCGGTCTATTCTGCCAGCAAGCTTGCCACGGAAGAATTCCCGAATTTTGACGTGGGACAGCGAAGCGCAGCGTCCATGGCGCGCCGTCTGCAGGATCCGTTGGCGGAGCTTGTTAAAATCGATCCGAAGTCCATCGGTGTGGGACAGTATCAGCATGACATGAACCAGAAAAAGCTCGGGGAGGCGCTCGGTGGCGTAGTCGAGGACTGTGTGAACAAAGTCGGCGTGGATTTGAACACTGCCTCGGCATCGCTTCTTGAATATGTTTCCGGCATCAGCAAGACACTGGCAAAAAATATTGTAACCTACCGCGAGGAAAACGGCAGATTTGTATCCCGTGCAGGACTTTTGAAGGTGCCGAAGCTGGGACCGAAGGCATATGAACAGTGCGCAGGATTCCTCAGGATCGGTGACGGAAAGAATCCGCTCGATGCGACCGGTGTGCACCCGGAGAGCTATGATGCCACGAAGAAGCTTCTGGAGCGGCTGGATTATACGTTATCTGACGTAAAAGAGCGGAAGGTAGAGGGCATTTCCAAAAAGATCCATGACTACAAAAAACTCTCAGAAGAACTGGGTGTGGGAGAGATGACGCTGCAGGACATCGTCAAGGAGCTGGAGAAGCCGGCGAGAGACCCGAGAGAGGACATGCCAAAGCCGATTCTGCGCAGCGATGTGCTTGAGATCAAAGACCTGACGCCGGGGATGATTCTGAAAGGAACCGTGCGCAACGTCATTGATTTTGGTGCGTTTGTCGATATTGGCGTTCATCAGGACGGACTGGTGCATATTTCACAGATGAGCGACAAGTTTATCAAGCACCCGCTCGAAGTTGTCAGCGTCGGGGATATTGTGGAAGTGAAAGTATTAAGCGTTGATCCGAAAAAGCAGCGCATCCAGCTGACGATGAAGCTGAACGGATAGAGAAAAAGGGTTGACAGTATGCCCATATGGGCATACAATATAGAAGCAAAATAAATATAGGAATTCTTCGGGGCAGGGTGATATGAGTTCACAGAGATGGAAGCATAGATTCCCGACCGACGGTGATTCTGGCAGACGCCAGATCAGTCCGTGAGCTGCAGTTGCAGTTGAGCCGGTGTGAATCCGGGACCGACAGTATAGTCTGGATGAGAGAAGAGAAGCATGTTAGGAGGACCTGCGGCAGCAGGGTCTTAAGAATGCAGTTTAACGCCCCGGATGTAGAGATCATCCGGGGCTTTTTGTGTGGCGGGAATAAGCGCTGTTCCGCTGCCGGAATGCAATCCGTTGAAAGACGGCTGACACGCGAGAATACCTCGAATTCCTGCAGAGAAAAGGAGACGAGTCATTATGGACACAAACAGTACAATCACAGGTAGGACAACAACAAACAGTATTTCGAGCGTTCGCTACATGAGCGTCACGGCAATGCTTTCCGCAGTAGCATTTATTTTAATGTTCCTGGATTTTTCCGTTCCGTTTATGCCGGCTTTCATCAAGATGGATCTCTCAGAGCTCCCGGCACTGATCGGTGCATTTTCCATGGGACCGGTATGCGGCATTCTGATCTGTCTGATCAAGAATGTGCTTCATCTGTTTATTACAACAACCGGCGGCGTCGGTGAGCTTTCCAACTTCCTTCTGGGCGTAGCATTCGTACTTCCGGCAGGATTGATTTACCGCCACAAAAAGAGCCGCAGAAGCGCATTGATTGGATCCCTGCTCGGTGCGGTGATCATGGGTGTATTTTCCGTGGTATCCAACTACTTCCTGGTATATCCGGTATACTACAACTTTATGCCGGAAGAAGCTGTGCTCGGCGCTTATCAGGTGATCGTACCATCCATGAAGAGCATTCTGCAGTGCCTGGTGTGCTTCAATATGCCGTTTACCATCGTGAAGGGACTGTTTTCCGTGGTAATCACATTCCTGGTATACAAACACATTTCGCCGATTCTGAAAGGAGCGAACCGCTAGAAAAGGGGCTGTCTTAGACGACAGCCCCTTTTCTTTTGGAATGAAAAATGCTATACTAGCTTAGATATAGACAGGAGGAACTGTTATGCCGCTAAAGTTTGATATTACATTGACAGCAGAAGATATGTACCGGTTTAATATGTACCAGACCTACTCCGGATTTCACGGGTGGTTTTCCATTGCGTTTTCCATCCTGATTTTTGTGGTGGCAGGAGTGACCCGCGGGAAGATCGAGGCGGCATACACCGCATTATATATTGTATTTGGCATCGTATTTCTGGTCTATCCTCCGGTGAGCCTGTACCTAAGGTCGAAGCGCACACTGGCAATGTCCGAGGTGCTGCGGGGAACGCTGCACTATGAGGTGGACGAGGAGGGGCTGCACGTATCGCAGAAGGAAGAGAGTGCGCTGCTTCCGTGGGAGCAGATCTATAAAATGGTCGCGACGAAGCACAACGTTCTGGTGTATAGCAGCCGGATCAATGCCTATGTCATTCCGAGAGCACAGCTGGGGGAAAGCTACGCGGCACTGCGGACACAGGCTGCGGCACATCTGCCGGCGTACCGTTTGAAGATGAAGTAGAGAATGGGGATTTTAAAATATGACAGAAAAGATCTATGAAACATATTCGCCGGAAGAGACGCACGCGCTTGGAAAACGTCTGGGCGCGGAGGCAAAGCCGGTCGCCCAGAAAATCTCCGGATGATCCAGCCGCAGCAGGAAAAATACCTGATAGAGATCCTCCGCCTCAAGGCGCGGCATCGGAATGGAATCCTCCAACGCCAATAGTCCCTGCAGCATCGCATGATATGCCGCCTGCTTTGTTTTGTCCATTTTGCTGTAATAATATGCTTCCATCGTTTTCTCCGTGTAGTTATATGGGCAGAGCTATGATCTGGATTTCCTGTTGGATTCCCGGAATTGGGCTTTTTCCTCGATCCGGTAGGTCTCCGGCATGTTTTCTGCCACTTTCCGCTGGGATTCCTGCCAATTCCAGACTCAGCCTTCCTGCCCGGCAGGCGTCTGGCTTCTCCGGTGCACTCTCCGTCTCACAAAGTAAAAGCAGACGACTTGTAAAATAATGGTGATAATCCATGACGCCGGATAAGAAATAAACAGAATCGCCAGTGATCTGTGATATGGGAAAATGCCAAAGATCCACACCACTCTCGTGCCGACCGTTCCGATGACCGACAACACCATCGGCACCGCAGAATATCCCATGCCGCGCAGCGCCCCCGGGAACAAATCCATCCAGCCGCACAGAAAATAGGTGATCGTCGTGTATGCAAGGATCTCCATACCGCACGCAATTACCTCGGCATCCTCCGTGTAGATCTTTAAAATTTCCGGTCCGAACCCATAGCAGATGCATCCCAAAACTACAGCGACCACGACCGATAAGATCATGCAGTCTGCCAGCACACGATCCATGCGCTTTAATTTTCCAACGCCGTAATTCTGGCTGGTAAAGCTCATGCACGCCTGTGTGATGGAGTTCACCGACACGTACAGAAAGCCGAGCAGATTGTTTGCCGCCGTGTAACCTGCCATCGCCGTCGATCCGAATGAATTCACCGAAGACTGCAGGAGCACATTGGAAAAGTTAATAACCGTGCTCTGGATTCCCGCCGGAACACCGACCGAAAAGATCTGCTTTAAGTAGTACCCTTTCATGCCAAGCTCGGAAAACCGCAGCCGGTAACTGCTCTCCGACCGGCAGAGGCAGCGCAGCACCAGCACACAGGAAATCATCTGTGAAATGACCGTGGCGATCGCCACACCGGCAACGCCAAGCTTAAATACGATGACCAGCACCATATTCAGGCACGCGTTGATAACTCCCGCAATCATCAAAAACAGCAGCGGGCGCTTCGTGTCCCCGACGGCGCGCAGGATCGCCGCGCCATAATTGTAGAGCATGAAAAACGGCATTCCCAGAAAATAAATCCGCATATAAAGTGCCGACAGCCCGATGACGTCGTCCGGCGTCCCCATCAGCGCCAGTGCTCCCCTGGAAAAAACAAGTCCCACAAGCGCCATGACAATTCCGCTGATCAGCGCCAGGGTTATCGCGGTATGTACAGTCTCCGACACCTCTTTTTCACGCCCCGCCGCATAGAAACGCGCCGTCAGTACATTTGCTCCCAGCGAAATTCCGATAAACAGATTCGTGAACACGTTGATGAGCGCACTGGTCGATCCCACCGCCGCCAGCGCCTGACTGCCGGAGAACCTGCCCACCACGATAATATCTACCGCATTGAACATCAGCTGTAAAATACCCGACAGCATGAGCGGCAGCGAGAAGGAAATCAATTTGTCCATAATCGTTCCATTGCACATATCAATCTCATATTTATTCTTTTTTACCGTTGTCCGTTCCACCTCTGTCACCGCTCCTGTTCTGTGTCTTATTTGTTTCAGCCACTGCCCGTTCTATCTTTTCTTAAATCCAGTTAAAGTCTCCGCCGGTAATCGCAAGGCTTAAGAGCACATCCATTTTCGCCACTTCCTCCTCGCCCTCGATTTTCTGCAGAAGCACTGCCGTATCTGTCACGTCCGCAAGCGTTTCATCCGGCCCGATCTCATAATCAACCTCCGATGCACAATCCGGACAGGGAATCCGCGTCATCGTCTGCAAGGACAGAAACCGATTCCCGCACTTTTTACATTCATAATATCCGCACTGCTTTGTGCCATCCGGTACATAATACATGGTAAAACCTCCTTTTGCCTGTCACTGTCTACCCCATTTTAGCATGATGGCTTTTAAAACACAAATGCAGGGTATGTCTTGAAGCAAGACATACCCTGCAGGGGGAATAAGGATTAAAAATTTTCAAACTCGTTTTTATTAGCTTCTATTACAGCTCCTCGCCTTTTCACTTTATTTGCATATTTCATTTTTTGTTTGCAAAGTTACTGTTGTAAATATGTTGCACAATGCAGATATGGGCAGAACCTGAAAAATCGGCTCTGCCCATTTGTAACTATTCA
>OGEP01002968.1_pt1 | contig 13771 bp, 15 predicted proteins | sample 1570721 | NCBI WGS metagenome assembly OGEP01 (sample SAMEA2582131, study PRJEB24529) | metagenome | biome: Human gut stool | place: China | collected 2011 | reverse complement strand
TAAAAGGCTGTTAGCAAACAGTAAGCAAGGCTGCATAGGAGAAAACCAAGACTTTCTAATATGCCAAAAGAAAACGCTAATCCCAGGAAAATACAAGATACGACCGCAACCGGAATGGTGATAAAAAGGTTTCTCTTGACCAGCAGTCCCTCCATATCTTTCTCCTCCATAGGCATAGATTCCATGATCCAATGCCGCTTTCCCTCCATGGAAAATCCGCAGTAACTACTGCTTCCCATACCGAGCAGTGCCAACAGTAGACAAAGGATCACAAGGTCAACACGTCCTCTGTCACAGTCAGCATATAAAAATTGCCTGATCTCCTGCGCCCTCAACAGGCAAAACGCACTCGACATAAGCGCATACATGGGGCCGATCAGCGTACTTACCATATAAGACCGCGAATGGATCCACTGACTCCATAGTCTTTCTTCCAAAGCCCGATGCTTGGTTTTTGCCTCCTGTGTGCCATAAGAAAACGTTTTATATACTTTTGGCGCGCGCAGTGCCAGCACGATTTCCTGATAGGCGACCAGCATAAATAAAAAGAAGAATAAAAACCAGACGGAGGAGGCTACCAAAAACAGGAAGAAAAAGGCTCCGTTATTTTCCACAACACCATTTTGATACATCCTGCCAAAGGAGTAGTTGGCACAGATTGCCCGGATGATCTCAGACTGATCTTTATGCATCGACACCGCATTGGATACATTTCCTATGGAATTTCCCACCAGAAGTCCCATGACAAAAAGCACTGCCAGCATGATCATCGAATGCAGTAAGTTGCTGTTTTTGACGGAACAAAGGATGAGTGCCAGGAAAATACCCGCCAGAGATGCGATCCCGGTGATCGGCAGACAGGTAAAACATAGCCCCACGATCCAACGTCCCAAAAAGCCCCCATCTACAGAAACTGCCATCAGATATGCCTGTAAAAAAGGAATATTGCTCAAAAGAACCAGTATGGTACATTCTACATACAATCGTAAAAAGATCAAAAACACATGCCAAAAGGTACTGATGGGCAAGGATAAAAGAAATAGGGCATTATCATCACCGGCTAAGAGTTCGTTGATCTTGATCATAGTAAAGATCAGCGTGAGAAGGCTTCCCAGCAGATAGCCTAAGACCGGTAAGACTCCTGCAAGCCCGCCCTTTGACAAAGTCTGTCCCAGATAATAGCAGACACCATACAGAACAAATGCCAAAAGCAGTGGCACCAGACTTCGCAAAAAGAAAGCGATTTTTGCTTTGCCGCTTTTTGCATAACGGAATTCGCTAAAACGAAAGATCCCATCCAACTGTAATTTCATCAAAAGTGCCAAACTACGCATGGCTTTCCACCTGCGCTTTCGCGAGTTCTAACTGTTCCAAAAAGACCTCCTCCAAGGAAGCCTCCCTGGTCAGTTCCTCTACACTTCCACTCACAACGATATGCCCATGATCGATCATGGCGACCTTGTCACACAACTTTTCTGCCACTTCCAACACATGGGTCGAAAAGAAGATAGCACTTCCCTGTGCACACAAGGCGCGCATCTCTTGCTTTAATACCGCAGATGCCTTGGGATCCAAGCCCACAAAAGGTTCATCTAAGACCAATAACCTGGGCTGGTGTACAAAGGCACTGATCAGGGCTACCTTTTGCTTCATACCATGGGAATAGGAAGATATCAGATCTCCCAAGGCTTCCTTGATCTCAAAGGCATCCGAGATCTTCTCGATACGTTCTGTCCGCACATCCGTCGGCACTTCATAAATATCTGCGATGAAGTTGATATAAGAAATCCCAGTCATATATTCATACAGATCGGGATTATCCGGGATATATGCCATCTTTTTCTGGCATTCTTTCTTGGCTTCCCAAAGTGTTTTCCCATCAATATAGATTTCTCCATTATGGGAGGATAAGATGCCAACAATCGACTTGATCGTTGTAGATTTGCCGGCGCCATTGTGCCCGATAAAGCCAAAGATCTCTCCTTCCTCTACCTCAAGTGACACATGATCCACTGCCGGCTTTTGTCCATCATAAGATTTTGTAAAATCTTTTAGTTGCAATACTGTCGCCATTTGCTTCCCCTCAGCACTCCTCTTTTCTATACATCCTGCACGTATTTTAAGACAGTCTCATAATTGAGATTGCCACCAAAAAGATCCAGTGCCGAACCGATCGTGATATTGATCCTGCCGTCACCGATCTCCTTGATGTGTGTAATGTCCTGATAATCAGAAATACCTCCCGCATAAGTGATCGGGATCTTGCCCCAGTCTCCCAAAAGACGAACCAGATCTTCCTCGATCCCCTGGCACTTGCCCTCGACATCCGCCGCATGGATCAAGAACTCATCACAATAGGAAGAAAGCCGATCCAGTAACTCTGTCGTGATCTTTTCCTTGGTAAAATGCTGCCAACGATCTGTCACAATGAAATAATCGTCATCTGCCCTGCGTGCAGAAAGATCTAAGACGATATGTTCCTTGCCAACCGCCTCCACCAATCTGCCTAAATTCTGGTAATTGACCTTGCCATCAGAAAAGACATAGGACGTCACGATCACATGACTGGCTCCTTCCGCCAAAAAATATGCAGCATTGTCCGCTGTAATGCCTCCACCGATCTGCATGCCTCCCGGGTAAGTATGGAGTGCCAAGAGTGCCTGTTGTCTGGTTGCCTCATAGTAGGGACTGTCCGACTTGTTCAGCATGATCACATGCCCGCCTTTCAATCCATCCTTTGCGTAAAAGTCTGCAAAAAAATCAGCATCCCGCTTAGATACAAAATTCTCATTTGCCTGATCGCCCTCATCCTGCAAAGAAGCTCCAACGATCTGTTTCACCTTGCCATTGTGTATGTCGATACACGGTCGGTATTCCATAATAATATGTAGTTTCCTTTCTTAAAAAATCATTTGGATTGAGCATAGCACACTTTGTACGAAAAAGAAACCTTTTGTTCTACTTGCCTATCCTCTGCTATTTTGTTAAAATATCATATTAAAGTAGGGCTTGGTTGTCTTGCCGAACCTGCTAAAATATGAAATACGAGTGAAAAGAAAGAGAGGAAAACACACAATGGGTACAATTATTGGCGAAGGCATTACTTTTGACGATGTATTATTAGTCCCTCAGTATTCTGAGGTTACCCCTAATATGATTGATCTGACTACCAATCTGACCAAAAAAATCAAGTTAAACATTCCTATGATGAGTGCAGCAATGGATACGGTTACCGAATCCAAGATGGCGATTGCCATGGCTCGTCAGGGTGGTATCGGTATCATTCACAAGAACATGTCAATCGAAGCACAGGCTGAAGAAGTAGATAAGGTAAAGCGTTCTGAGAACGGCGTTATCACAGATCCATTTTATCTTTCACCGGAACATACCTTAAAAGATGCTGACGAACTGATGGCTAAGTTCCGTATTTCCGGTGTACCGATCACCGAGGGAACCAAGTTAGTCGGTATCATCACCAACCGTGATCTCAAGTTTGAAACTGATTTTTCTAAAAAGATCAAAGAATCTATGACTTCTAAGGAAGACGGTCTGATTACTGCCAAAGTCGGTATTACCTTAGATGAAGCAAAAGCAATTCTTGCAAAGGCACGCAAAGAGAAGTTACCAATCGTGGATGATGACTTCAATCTCCGTGGTCTGATTACAATCAAGGATATTGAAAAGCAGATTAAGTACCCATTGTCTGCAAAGGATGACCAGGGTCGCCTGCTCTGTGGTGCCGGTGTTGGTATCACTGGAAACATGATGGAACGTGTTGAGGCTCTTGTAAATGCCCATGTTGATGTTATCGTTATGGATTCTGCTCATGGTCATTCTAAGAACATCATTGAGGCTGTTAAGAAAGTTAAGGCTACTTATCCGGATCTTCAGGTTATCGCAGGTAACATCGCTACCGGTGATGCTGCAAGAGCATTGATCGAAGCCGGTGCCGACGCTGTCAAGGTTGGTATCGGACCTGGATCTATCTGTACGACCCGTATTGTTGCCGGAATTGGTGTTCCACAGATCACTGCGATCATGGACTGCTATGCCGTTGCCAAAGAATATGGTATCCCGGTTATCGCTGATGGTGGTATCAAGTATTCTGGGGATATCACAAAGGCACTTGCTGCCGGTGGTAACGTATGTATGATGGGTAGCATGTTTGCAGGTTGTGACGAGGCTCCTGGTACTTTCGAGTTATTCCAGGGAAGAAAATACAAGGTTTACCGTGGTATGGGTTCCATCGCTGCTATGGAAAACGGAAGTAAAGACCGTTACTTCCAGGAAGGTGCTAAGAAGTTAGTACCGGAAGGTGTGGAAGGACGTGTTGCTTACAAGGGATCTTTGGAAGACATGATCTTCCAACTCGTTGGTGGTATCCGTTCTGGTATGGGTTACAATGGATGTCCTACCATCCCGGAACTTCAGGAAAGAGCAAAATTTGTCAAGATTTCTGCTGCTTCCTTAAAGGAAAGCCATCCGCATGACATTCACATCACAAAAGAAGCACCAAACTACAGTGTGGACGAATAATTTTCACTTCAAATAGTAAGAAAAAGAACAGCCATGTCCTATATGTGACATGACTGTTCTTATATTTTATGCAATTTTTACCTTTTCCTACTCGTCACGAAAATGACCTGCTATGATATCAAAGATACACCAGATACCTCCGCCTGCCGTAGATGCAAGAAATATCTTGATAATGCAGATCAATAGGGATTTCTTTGTCAATGTTCCTGCCATAAATCCAACATAAAGGAAACGCACCGGACGGATGAACAACCAGTAACCGCCTACATAAATGGCAAGAATTGTTCCCAGCAAGCCCAAAAGCACTGCTGTCACTTTTCGTATGTTTTTCTTCATATTTTACTCTCCCATATATGGCTTGCGTCATCTAAAAGATCACATAAAAACCTAAAAATCCGATCAAAATTCCGAGAAATGCTCCCGCGATCACATCATGCATATAATGCACACCACCGATCACGCGTATCAGGGCAAGAAATACACCCGCCACAAAGATCACACCTGCTATCACCGGAAAAATAGGCATAAAACTCATGCCGATCATAAAAATTGAAAAGACATGGCGGCTCGGAAAACTCTTTCCCTTTGTATCTTTTTGAATAAGTGGTCTGATCTGCATCTGCTCATAAGGACGTGGTGCGTTGTAAACACGTCGGAATATGCTGACAACCACAAAAGCAACTCCCGGCACTAAAACAGTGTGATATAGCATCTCATATTTTTCTGAAAAAAGCAAATACAAAAGAAGCATAGGATATGCTGCCATCGTAAGTAATGTGATCACACGGTTTAGCCCCAGCATAAGACCAAGCATTCCCGGATGCTTTCGTAAAGCATCTGCCATCTGATTATACTGCTCTTCGCGCATCCTACTCCTCCTGCACTTCACCATGCGTATCAATATATTGATTGACATCTGTCAAAAACTGTTGCCAGGCATCCTCATGCTCTACATAATAAAGTGGGCATTTTTTACCCGTCACATCATAATGACGAATGACATCATCCGTTGTCAACTGAAAACGTCCCATCAGATATGCCGTCAACTCCACAAGCGAATCGTAAGTCTGCTGATTAAACTTACCTGTTGCATCCGGGTGACAACACTCAATGGAAATCGTGTCGTTGTTTCTGTCATTGGAAGCATAACTGATCTCATTGGTTGGGATGCACTGCACGATCTCTCCGTCAAGACCCACAATAAAATGACTGCTGGCCATAGTCTCATGACTGTCTTTTAATCCTTCAAAATAATTACGGTTCTGGATCGCAGTGGAACCCGGATTGGCAGTATAGTGTATCACAATCCCCTTGACTTCATTCATCGCAAGTCCCGGTCTGGAATAATCATTGATGGATAAGAGTTCCACATCAAGTTGCGGCTGCTGACTCACTACCTTATGGGCTGTTCTGCCCGAAAATACTTCAACTACCTTGTGTCCGATTCCCAGAAGTATTGTGATGGCACCAACTGTTGCTAAAAAGAGAACCACGATCTCCAAGATCAATTTTTTCTTTTGTTTTTTTGTAAATTTATGTCTTTTCTTCTTCGTTGCCATAAATCTATTATAGCCTTTTTTTTCATTTTCTCAATGCACAATAAAAAAAAGGTGCCAGAAATAAACCAACACCTTCCTAAATGTACAAAGCCGGATATAAAACTCACTCTATGTATTATAAACTGTATATATGAACCTGGGCGGATATCGGTGGCATGTACTATTCTTTTGCCAACACTTTTTCCGCACTTTCCCTCTTTCTCGGCATGGCAATGATCACCTTGAAACTTTGGGAACTTGCCTCTTTGGCACTGCCACTCATCATCTTGCTGGCTGCACAGGTTCTACTCATGATCGTCTTTACCTACTTTATCGAATTCAACATCATGGGGCGCGATTATGATGCCGCCGTCCTGGTTGCCGGAACCTGCGGTTTTGGCATGGGCGCAACCCCAAATGCTATGGCTAATATGCAGGCTGTCTGTGAGGAATATGTACCTTCTGTCAAAGCCTACCTTCTGATCCCTTTGATCGGCAGTCTCTTTGCAGATTTTCTAAACAGTCTGGTCATAACCTTTTTCATCAATTTTGTCTGAAAGGAGATTTCTTTATGTTTGAAAAATTCAAAGAATATGTTGCAGGCAAAAAAGAAGGGTCTGCTTCGGACTACATTCTGACCTATGATGATGTCGCCATCCCGGAAGTTCATCTGCCCAAAAAAGAAAATAAGTAGTAAATAAATGGAACACCGCCTCTTTGATTATAAAGACCGGTGTTCCTTTTCTTATTCCTTAATTGGCATTTGTATTGTTTGGTTTGGTCGTTTTATTGTTGTCTGTCATATTGTCTGTGGCATTTTCCACACCATTGGTCACATCTTTGACACCATCGGATACACCGTCGGTCACATCCTTAACGCCGTCGCCTACACCATCGACAACATCATCAATGATGCCGCCGCCATTGTCCTCCGTCTTTGTGTCATCACTTGTGTCCTTCTTGTTGCCTCCGGTCGCGTCGTTGACATTCTGCGTTTCGTTCTTATTATTGTCGGTTGTGTTCTTGTTGGTTCCGCAACCTACAAAAGTAGCGAGTGCCAATACCGAAAGTGCCAATACCAGCAGAAGTTTTCCTTTTTTCATCGCGATATTCTCCTTTACACAATTTACCTCGTTCCTTGCAAGGCATTTATAGTATGGCTTGGATTTTCTGTTTTTATACCTAGTCCTATGCGTTTTATCGTTTTCGCTTGAGTGGGAAGATCAGGGCTCCCAAATAACCAAAGATGAGTGCCGCCGAAATCCCCACAGCCCCGGCCTTGAGCCCACCTGCAAAAGTTCCTAAGAATCCCTGTTCTTCCACGGCTTCTTTGACGCCTTTCCATAAGACATTGCCAAAGCCAAGCAGGGGCACTGATGCACCTGCGCCTGCAAATTCCACAAAAGGTTCATAGATGCCGATGGCTCCTAAAAGTGCTCCTGTGCAGACCAGAAGTACCATGATACGCCCCGGCAACATTTTTGTTTTTTCCATTAAGATCTGTACCATGGCACAGATCAGACCGCCAATGACAAATGCTTTTACATAGTCCATCATGCCACCTCCTCATGTTCGATCACGACACCATGAGCAATGCCAGGTACACTGTTGCCCTCATTGAAACTGACCGGAGATAAGAGCGCTCCCGTCGGAATAAATAAGATCCGTTTCCATTTGCCGGATATGACACGGGGCAGATAATAGGATGCCAACGTGACCGCTGAGCAGCCACAGCCGGAGCCTCCCGCACAGGTGTGCTGCTCGTCTGCATCAAAAATCTCCATGCCACAGTCATAGTGATTGTCTGTGATGTCGCATCCACCGATACTGCAAAGTTCTGCCAGGATCTCGCTTCCCACACTTCCCAGATCCCCCGTGATGATGGCATCATAATCTTTGGGACTCCGCTCAAAATCTTTCATGTGGTTTAAAATGAGGGCAGATGCTGCAGGAGCCATGGCAGCCCCCATATTCTGTGCATCCCGGATGCCCAGATCCATGATCTTTCCCGTTGTGATGCCTGTGATCTTTGCCCCGGATTTAACCGTTCCCAAAATATAAGCACCGCTGCCTGTGACCGTCCATGTCGAACAAAGTGGTCTTTGGTTGGCATATTCTATAGGGAAACGGAATTGCCGCTCTGCTCCGCCAAAGTGTGAGGAAGTGACCGCAGCAACAAGATCAGCATAGCCTGCCGCAACGCTCATGGCTGCCAAAGATAAGGCTTCTCCCACCGTCGAGCAGGCACCATACAAACCGAAAAACGGTCTTTGAAACTCCATCAAGCCAAAAGAGGATGCAATGGTCTGTCCCAAAAGATCGCCCGCAAAGAGATAGCGCAACTGCTCTCCGTCCATCCCTGCCTTACCCAGTGCCAGCGTCAGCGACTCTTTTTGCATCTCGCTTTCCGCACGTTCCCAGGAATCCGCGCCAAATCGGTCATCCGTACAGATCATGTCAAAACAATCCCCCAGTGGTCCCTCTCCTTCCAATTTTCCAACAACAGATGCCGTCTGCATGATATAAACCGGCTTCGGCAGACAGAGACTGTCCGCCCCCATTTGTATTTGCATACTATCCTCCTCGCCACAGGGACGTTCCTTTTGCCACAAGGAGTGTCCCCTTTGGCTCGTTCCCATGTTTTCGTTATTTTTCTATAGGATAGGATGCGTAAATTGAAGAAAAATATACTGGTGAAACACCATTGATAGAAAATATTCAGATTGAATATCTTTGATTTCAAAAAATTGATGCCAAAGGGACGCTCCTTGTGGCAAAAGGAGCGTCCCTAACGACCACTGCCCTGGCGAAAGAGGTCTGCCATCTGGGCATCGTACTCATCCGCCGGACGGTAGCGCAGAAGCAAGGTTTTCAGATAAGCCTTGACCGGCTCAGTCTCTTCATCCGGTGTATAAGACGCTAAGGCTTCATCCACGATCTCCTTCATGACAAGCGGTGCGGTTTTCTCATCCACCGCCAGATCCATCAGACCTTTTAATTTTCCACAGGCATAATAATATTCATAGTTTCCCACCAAAATGGATGCCTGCATATCCAATTTCTTTTCTACAGCATTGACTGCCAATTCTTCTACCATTAATTACCACACTCCACACTGATCTCGTTAAATACACCCATGATATCGTCAACTGCAAGATCCTCTTTCTCCTTCCCGGACTTATCAAGAATCGCCTGCCCCTGATGCATCATCAAAAGCCGGTCACCATATTCCACTGCATAACGAAGATTGTGGGTGACCATCATGGTGGTCAGATGTTTTTCGGCTACGATCTTACCCGTCAGTTCCATAATGATCTCTGCTGTCTTTGGGTCTAATGCCGCCGTATGCTCATCTAAGATCAGCATGTCGATCGGTGTCATGGTCGCCATCAAAAGTGCCACTGCCTGCCTCTGTCCGCCGGAGAGGGAACCAACCTGCGTACGCATCTTATCTTCCAGCCCAAGTCCCAGCGGAAGCAGCAACTCCCGGTAATAATCTTCCCGGCTCTTTTTGACGCTCATACCCAGATTGTATGGCTTACCCTTATTGTCCGCAAGTGCCATGTTTTCCAAGATAGTCATATGCCCGCAAGTACCCTTGGAAGGATCCTGATAGACACGCCCGATACTGCGATGGCGCAGATAATCTTTCTGCCTTGTGATATCCTCGCCCCCAATCAGGATCTGCCCCCGATCCACACCGATACTGCCACAGATGATATTTAAAAGGGAAGTCTTTCCCGAACCGTTACTGCCGACGATGGAAACAAATTCTCCATCCTGGATCGTCAGATTGAAATCGTCAAACAGGCACATTTCGCTGACGGAGCCTGCATTATAATATTTGTGAATATGCTTTAATTCGATCATGCCCGCTCCTTTCTACGCTTTCTGCCCTGATATTTCTCGATCCTTGAGGAAAGTACCAGGATCAAGAGGAATAAGACTGCCGTTACCAGTTTTAAGTCCGTGGATTGTAGTCCGATACGGATGGCTGCTGCCACACAGCCCTTGTAAAGGATGGATCCCAGGATCACGCTGATAGAAAATCCAAAAACGCTGATCTGTCCGAAAAGTGCTGTTCCAATGATGACCGATGCCAGACCAATGACTGCGGTTCCAACACCCATAGATGCATCAAAAAAACGCTGCTGCTGGGCGAACATGGAGCCACTGAGGGAAACCAGACCGTTTGCAATGGCAAGTCCTAAAATCTTGATCTTGCCCTTGTCAATCCCCATCGAAGTCACCAGTGTTTCGTTGTCCCCGACTGCCTTTAAAAGATAACCGGATTTTGTCTTTAAATACCAATCCAGCACACATTTTACGATCACGACAATGATCGCAATGATGATCAAATTCTTATAAGGCGACAGGGCACCGCCAAGCAAATGATTGGTCAGACTATTGTTATAAATATTGTCATAATTGTAGATCGGCAGATTTGCCTTTCCCGCAATACGAAGGTTGACCGAATAAAGTGCCGTCATCATGATGATGCTGGCTAAAATATCCCGCACCTTTAATTTTACATGAATGAGTCCTGTGATCGTCCCTGCCATAAGTCCTGCTGCAAAACTAAGAAGAAGGGTCAGATATGGGTTCATGCCCTGTGAGATCAAAACAGCAGACAAGGAAGCCCCCAAAGGGAAGCTTCCATCTACTGTCATATCCGGGAAATCCAGGATCTTGTATGTGATATACATACCAAGTGCCATGATCGCGTAGATCATACCTTGTTCAAAAACACTGATAACTAAAGTCATTTTATTCCTCGCTTACTGTGATCGTATCAAATACTTCTGCTTTTTCGGTAAATGTATTTGGTAAATCGATACCTAACTTATCTGCCACTTCTGTGTTTGCGTAGTAACTTGGGTCTGTGATCTTTTCAAATGGCATTTCAGAAGCCTTTGCCTGACCCTTTAAGATCTTTGCTGCCATTTTTCCGGTCTGGATACCCAGTTTCTTGTAGTCGATACCTGCTGCTGCAAGACATCCATTCTTTACCTGCTCTACTTCGGAACCGAATACCGGAATGTTTGCCTGATTTGCATGCTCAAGTACGGTCTGTAAACCGCTGACTACGGTGTTGTCTGTCAGGTTGGTAATGCAGTCTACCTTGCTTACCATGTCTGCTGCTGCCATATCTACATCAGCGATGGTGTTGATACCGGTCTCTACGATCTCAAATCCGTAATCCGGTGCATATTCCTTGTAAGTTTCAATGGTGCTGACTGAATTTGTCTCGCTTGTGGTGTAGATAATACCGATCTTCTTTGCATCAGGCATCAGTTCGCGGATCATCTCTAACTGTTCCTTGACCGGAAGTGCATCGGATGTTCCTGTGATATTTCCTACGGAATTTCCGTCATCATCTGCAAGCTGCGCTGCGACCGGATCGGAGATTGCCGTATAAACAACCGGGATCTCTGTATTCATTGCAGAATTGTATGCGCTCATGGCACAAGGTGTTGCAATGGCACAGATCATATCGACCTTTTTGGAAACATAGTTGTCTGCGATCGTGCTTGCTGTACCGGTATCGGTCTGGGCATTGTCATAAAGGACTGTCAGGTTCTCGCCCTCAACAATACCTTCTTCCTTCAGCCCCTCCAAAAAGCCTTCACGGCAATTATCCAAAGAGCCATGCTCCGCAAACTGGGCAATACCGATCGTGTACTCTGTGTCGGATGACTTCTTGCTGTCACTGCTTGCGTTTCCACAACCTACTGCTCCGATTGCCATCATTGCTACCATCATTCCTGCTACAATTCTTTTCTTCATTTTCTTTTCCTCCTAGAATTCAATACTTTTTCAAAGACATTTGCCATTCTTTGAATGATGTATGAATCGGATTCGGAATTTGGACTGGTAAATAGGATAATAAAAAAACCGCCCCAGAAAAACTCTGAGGCGGTAATAAAATCATTATCGCGGTACCACTCAAATTGGCTGCTATGCAACCCTCTCATTCCACATACCATCATACGTGCCAGTTTAGTAACGAGTCTGGTTCCCGTCATCCCCTACTCTGAAAAGATCATTTCAGGCATGCCCTCACAAGTCCATTCCTAACTTTTTGCATTGCCATCTTCCACCAACGATGACTCTCTGTGAATGTTCCAAGATAGTACTTCTCTTGTTCAACGGTTTCTCAAATATATGTTATTTATACTCCAATGTTGTCCCTCTGTCAAGAATTTTTTATAGGGATTTTTACAAAAAATCTTTTCGTACCCTGCTAAGGATTCCATCCGTCACCCCCGTATTGTGCCGCATCCGCCGCTCCAAAGAAGATAGGGTTCTTACCTGCAGATCCAGATCATAGGTCACTTTATGCTTCTTACAATCCAGCCAGGCGATCGCATCCATGACCATATAAAGTTCCAGATACATATTGCCCAAGAGAATGGTCTTGAGCAGATGATAATCCTCATAGACACATAAGAGCATTTCATAGAGATAGTATATGTAATACTTGCGGTATTTGTCATAAGTTCCCGGCATTTCCTCTTCCATTTCCTGCCAGATCTTTTCAAAAAAGGCTCCTGCTTCCTCTGCCGTCTTACCATTACAAAGACGATAATAAAGCCGGATACATTTTTTCAGGTAAGCGTTGTTGACCGCCAGATTTGGCAGATCCAACTGATGCGCAATGACCTTATCTACCAGATCCATAGGGAAAAATAACATCTGCCTTGGTGCACCTGCATCCAAATCCTCCTGTTCTCCTACCCGCCTGCTTTCCTGACACCGGTTCCTATAGGCATCTAACACGGTATTTGCCTCAGCACGCTTATCACGCATCAGACGCTCATGCATGGCATCGAAGCACCGGTATTGCCGGTATAAAAGTGCGACGTCAAAACGCTCCTGCGTCTGTGCCTCATCCACCATAGTCTGACGCAGTTCCTGTAAAAATTCTAAAAAAGGAAGATCCTCATTGCCTATCTTCCAAAGGATCTCTCTTTCTTCCTTTTGCCAAGGAAGCATGGAAAGCGGCTCTTTTTCCTCTAAAAACAGGCGTGCCACCTCCGGACAGGCAAGTTCTAAGGCGATCTCCGCAAATGCTTCATAAGAGATCGTGCGCCTCGGATATTCCCTGCATACACGCGGCATCAGGTCCGTCCTGCCCTCCTGCTGCAAACCGCACAATCCCTCCCCGGTATGATAGGGACAGGATCCCAAACGCTTTCTGATCTGGGGGCTATCTGTCTTTTGTCCTTTGATATTTCGCAGGAGAGTCTTTCTACGGTCTGCCGGCTCCTGCTCTATCTTTTCCATCGTTTTCGCATCCACCAAAATCTGCCAGCCCTTGCAACAAGTCTTGGGGCATACCCCCTTGCTGCAATGAAATTTATCTAAAAAGGAAATCCCGAAATACTTCATACTATTTGTCCTCATCCGTCTCCTGTGCTATACTGTTCCGCGAACGAAATCATTTACGCTACGAAAAAGGAGATCTTCATGAAATTAGATGCCGTAATCTTTGATATGGACGGAACCATTACAGACACCGAAAAATTTTATAACCGCACCTGGCCACTCGCTTTTGCCGCCTGCGGTTATCCTGATTTTACCAGAGAAGATGCCCTGATGCAACGAAGCCTCAATCACGCGGATGCACAAAAACTCTGGGGCAGCCGCTACGGGGAGGATTTCTCCTTTGAGACCGTGCACCAATACAACACAAA
>OGEP01002967.1_pt1 | contig 13774 bp, 8 predicted proteins | sample 1570721 | NCBI WGS metagenome assembly OGEP01 (sample SAMEA2582131, study PRJEB24529) | metagenome | biome: Human gut stool | place: China | collected 2011 | reverse complement strand
AGAGAGACTATTACGAGGTCCTCGGTGTAGATAAGAATGCAGATGATGCTGCAATTAAAAAAGCATACCGGGTACTGGCGAAAAAATACCATCCCGACATGAACCCCGGAGACAAGAATGCAGAACAGAAATTTAAAGAAGCTTCCGAGGCTTATGCCGTGCTGAGTGATCCCGAGAAGAGACGTCAGTATGATCAGTATGGCCATGCGGCATTTGACGGTGGCGCAGGAGGTGCCGGTGGATTCGATTTCAATGGAGCTGATTTTGGAGACATTTTCGGAGATATTTTCGGAGATATCTTTGGCGGCGGCAGAAGCAGAGGTGCCAGAAATAACGGCCCCATGAAAGGTGCCAACATCCGTACCAGTGTTCATATCACTTTTGAAGAGGCAGTTTTCGGCTGCAAGAAAGAGATCGATCTTACGGTAAAGGAAACCTGTAAGACCTGTAACGGCTCCGGTGCGAAGCCCGGAACCAGCCCTGAGACCTGTACCAAGTGTGGTGGTAAGGGTCAGGTGGTATTTACCCAGCAGTCTTTCTTCGGTACTGTGCGTAATGTACAGACCTGTCCCGACTGTCAGGGTACCGGTAAGGTGATCAAGGACAAATGCCCGGATTGCCGTGGTACCGGATATATTCCTATGAAGAAACGTTATGCGGTGGATATTCCCGCAGGTATCGACAACGGACAGTCTACCCGTATGCCGGGACTGGGTGAGCCAGGTGTCAACGGTGGCCCCAGAGGCGATGTGCTGGTAGAAGTGATCGTAGGTCGTCATCCTATCTTCCAGAGACAGGATTTCGATATTTTCTCTACCGTACCTATTTCTTTTGCAGTAGCGGCATTGGGCGGCGAAGTGCTGATCGATACGGTAGACGGCAAGGTGGTATATGATGTAAAGGCCGGAACCCAGACCGACACCAAGATCCGTCTGCGCGGCAAGGGTGTTCCTTCCTGGAGAAATAAGGATGTCCGCGGTGACCACTATGTAACATTGGTGGTACAGACACCCGATAAATTAAAACCGGAGGCAAAGGAACTGCTGAAGCAGTTCGATGCACTGACCGGAGATTCCCTGAATGCAGTGAAGAAAGCAACGGAAAGCGGAGAGGGAGAGACCAGGGAGAATGACTCCAGGGACGGCAAGAAGAAAAAGTTTTGGAAGTAAAAGTTAATAAATAAAATTCCCCGTAGCCTCGGCTGGGGTAAGAAACGCGGCACGCTCGCGCTCTATCGCAGAGCGTAGCGGCACTGCTTATTCTTACACCCAGCCGGGGCTACTGGTTTGTTGGGAAAAAGTGAAAGGTATCTTTGAAGGCCAATGATATAGAATACAGTTTGTTTTTTTTGTCAAAAGGCAGGGTGAACGGTTTGACAGAATGGGCAGAAACGCTTACAATTCAAGTAGTTATGCTGTCTGTGACACGAAGGAGCCTGCAGGATGGAGAACCGGAAAGAGGAATTTCTGAAAATTGTATGTCAGAGTTATCTGATCGTTATTCTGGCAGTGCTGCCTCTTTATTATATTCCCTGGAATGGATATTATAAACTGGGTGATACCAAATATTACCTGTATCGCAATGTTTCACTGCTTTGCCAGGGGATCGCATTGCTGGCAATGTGTGTCTTTGCTGTAAGCAGCCGGTGGACAGGGGAACATCGGATTTTTGCCAGATCTCTGGCTGAAGTAGTGAAAAAATCGGTCGATAAATGCAGAACACATGCGGTAACGACGGCGGTCTGCCTGTACGGAATCTGTGCGTTACTCTCTGCAATCTGCAGCCCCTATGGCAGTATCGCGTGGAACGGAGAGCGGGAATGGTACATGGGAGCTGTCACGATCTGTTTGATGATCGGAGGTTTTTTACTGACGGCGAAGTACGGAGGTAGTTGTAAAACGGCGATATGGTTAGGAGAGGCGGCTTTTGTGGCGGTCACCCTGATCGGTCTGTTGCAGAAGCTGGGCTATGATCCTCTGGGACTTCTCAAGGGTTACGTTGTGGGGGACTGGGAATTTACCAATATGTTGACCACGCTGGGGAACAGCAACTGGCTCAGCGGGTATTACAGTGTGATGTTTCCCTTTTCCATGACGCTGTTTCACCGGGCAGTGGAAGCAGGGAAAAAAGGTCCCACACTGCTGGCAGGAACGTGCAATATGTTGGCCATGATGCTTCTGCTTTTACAGGGAAGTGACAGCGGTGTGATCGTGGCATGCACAGTCATGGGGTTGTGCTTTTGGCTCGACCGGAAGCAAACCGGACATTGGGAAGTATATTTCCTTTTTCTTGCAGCGGTGGCGCTGGGAATGTGCCGTTGGGGTAAATGGATGTTATATCTGGGAACGTTTGACATTCTCCTGCAGGATGGCATCGCCAAAAAACTGGCAGCCTGGCAGGGATGGATTCCGGTTGCAGCAGGGTGTCTGCTGCTTTGGGGAGCCTGTCGCAGGATTCCGGAGAATAAGAAAAAAATATTGCAAGAGGGAGTATTGTGTTGTGCACTGGCAGGAATAGCGGTAGTGCTGGCATGGTATCTGCATCGGTTGTCGGTAATCGATTTTGCGGAATGGGGCAATCGCCGGGGAAGATTGTGGCAGATGGCATGGATGGGTTTCCAGAAAGGAAATCTGCATCAGAAGCTGTTGGGAGCAGGCCCGGATTGTTTTGCATCGTATCTGGGAGAACTGTTGCCGGGAGGCACGGTGCTTTTTGATAAAGGATATTTTGAAGGCTCTGTTTTTACCAATGCACATAATGAGTGGCTCACCACACTGGTCAATATGGGACTGCTGGGTGTGGCTGCCTATGCAGCTGTTTTTATCACGGCGCTGCAGACATACAGGAAGAATTTTCTCGCAGTATTGTTACTGCTTACCTACGGGATACATTCCCTGATCAGCTTTCAGCAGGTGCTGAATGCGCCGCTTTTCTTCCTGATACTGGGATTGTGTGAAGCGGCGGCCCGGGGAGAAAAGACCAAAACCAATCAAATGGATACGGATGAGGAGTTGTTAGAAGCTATATGAAAAATATTTGGAAGATTTTTACCCGAGATCTGAAAAAACTGGTGAAGCAGCCTTTTGCGCTGGTTATTATTATCGGGTTGTGCGTGATACCGTCGCTGTATGCGTGGTTTAATATATTTGCCAACTGGGATCCCTATGCCAATACCGGAGGAATTCCTGTGGCGGTAGTATCCCTGGATCAGGACTATACGCTGAAAGACGGATCGGTGGTAAATATGGGAGAATCCGTACTGGAAAGCCTGCATTCCAACACCAGTGTAAAATGGATCTTTCTGGATACCGAGGAAGAGGCAAAAGAGGGCGTGGAAGCCGGAAAATATTATGCAGCCATCGTCATTACCGATAAATTTACTTATAGTATGTACAATGTATTTTCGGATGATTTTGAGAATCCGGCGCTGATCTATTATCAGAATCAGAAGAGCAATGCCATTGCCACCAAAATCACGGATACGGTGGCAGGAACTCTGCAGAATACCATCAATGAGACCTTTATCAAGGTGGCGGCTACCACGGTATTTGAAGAGGGCAATACGGTGTCGGATCAGGTACAGGGGGACAGTTATGTAGAGAAATTCTGTTCCAAACTGGAGGAACTGAATGACAATCTGAAGGAATACAGTGCCATGATCGACTCCTTTCAGGCAGGCAATGCGCGGCTGGAGTCTGCCATCACCCATGTCAACTATGAGATTCCCGCGATGCAGAAGAAACTGGACAGCACCACAGCCAGTCTGAACCAGAGCAGTCAGGATCTGTCTTCTACCAGAGACACCCTGGGCAATTTCAGCAACAACATCGATACTTCCATGAGCAATATCAATAACTCTCTGGAAAGTATCAAAAAGGCTCTGGATGAAAGCAAACTGGCGGAGGATACCGCCCAGATGACGAGAGATCTGAACCGGGTGGCAAGAGATACCAATACGCTGAACGGACAAGTAAATACACTGCTGGCGGCACTGATCCAACAAAAGCTGGAAAGCGTCTCTGACGGTAATGCTGCGAATGGCGGCACCGGCAGCAATATCAACGCAGCGGCAACTGATGCGGCTATGGAAGCATTGAAAGCCATGCAGAAGGAACTGGATCTGATGAATACCGTAGTGGGCAGCGTTCTGGAATCCACGGACGACAAGGCTGCGGAGAATGCAAAGGTCAATGTCAACAATGCCATGAATAATTTAAGGAGCGCCATTGACAGCTGCGAGACTTCTGTAAGTAATATGCAGGGAATCTATAAGAATAATCTGGTGCCCCAGATGCAGAAGGTTCTGACAAATATGTCAGATTCTCTGAATCAGGTGACCAATCTGGTAAATACCCTGAGCAATACGGTGAAAAATGTCGGAGTTGTCATGGAAGGTGTCGGTGACACTGTGTCCGGAACCAGTGAGAGTCTGGGACAGATCAAAGATGTGGTAGATAATATCAGCGCCAAACTTACAGATCTGACAGAGAAGCTGGACGGTGCATCCGAAGAGGAAATGATGGATATTCTGGTGCGTTTCCTTGGAGGAGATCCGGATAGTCTGGGGGCATATTTTGCATCTCCCGTAACCATGGAGACCATAGCCATGTATCCGGTGGCTACATATGGTTCTGCCATGACACCGTTCTATTCCACACTGGCGATCTGGGTAGGTTCTACGATCCTGGTGGCACTGGTGAAAGTAAAAGCCTCTCCGAAAGGGCTTGAAAATGTACAGAGCTATCAATTGTATTTCGGCAGATATTTGCTGTTCTTCTTATTGGCACAGATTCAGGCAGCCATCATTGTGGCCGGAGATCTGTGGCTGTTAAAAGTAAACATTGTGGAACCGGGGCTGTTTTTCCTGGCGGCAAGCTTTACGGCTACGGCATTTTCCCTGTTGATCTATTCTCTGACACTGGCATTCGGAGATGTGGGCAAGGCCGTCTGCGTTATTGTTATGGTATTGCAGATCGCTGGTTCCAGCGGTACCTTCCCGATCGAACTGCTACCGGACACCTACCAGAAGATTTATATTTTCTTTCCCTTCCCCTATGCCATCCGGGCCATGCGTGAGGCACTGGCGGGTATGTACGGTACTGCCTATATGGAAGCACTGGCAAAATTGAGCCTGTTTATGATCGAGGGACTGTTGATCGGCCTGGTGATCCGGATCCCGTTCGTAAAACTGAACCATTTTGTGGAAGAGCGTATGGAAGACACTGAGTTAATGTGACACCTGTTCAGAACCATGAAAACGAAAACTCCGCAGGAGTGGGTTTGTGAATGAAGTTCCGAACAGGCAGAAAGGTAAAATCATGGAGAGAAATTACGAAGAAATTTTTCAGAAGGTTATGGATTACGAGCAGGCCCTTCATGAGAAGAATAGAAAAAGAATAAAGATCGGTCTGAAATGTATCTGGATCGTCCCCTTGTTTTTTCTGGCACTGTTGTTCCTGACTGGCAGCAACAAAGTGATCTTCCTGATCCTGTGGATCGTGTCGCTGTTTGCCCTGTCAATCTATCTGATCGTTGTGGAATATATGGATTATAATCTGCAGGAGAAGATCATGGAGCTCAAAGGAGAAGAAGGCGATCTCAAAGCGGTGACTCCGACAGACTTTGACCGGGCGGCGCAGATCATCCGGGAGACCCGGAAACTGATTGGTGAAGGCCTGAATTCCCCGGCCGAGACCGGGACCGAAGAGGATCCGGAAGATGAAACCGAAGAGAATCCGGAAGACGAAAGCGAAGAGGAAAACGAAGACGAGACCGAAGACTGGGAGGATGGTGAATAGTATGTATAATATCTGGAAAATATTTACCACCGACATCCGTCGGATCAGCAATAATGTGGTGGCGGTCGTTATTATCATGGGACTCAGCATCCTCCCGGCACTGTATGCCTGGTTCAACATTTTCTCCAACTGGGATCCTTACGAGCCCGCAGCTACCAGTCAGCTGAAAGTAGCCGTGGCTTCCGATGATGCCGGGGCGGAGATCATGGGGCTGTCTCTGAACGTGGGAGACAGTGTGCTGGAGGCTCTGGGAGCCAATACCACTATCGGCTGGGTGTTCCCGGAGACCACGGAGGAAGCACTGGAAGGCGTGAAGAACAGTGATTACTATGCGGCATTGATTATTCCGGAGACTTTTACTCAGGAAATGCTGGGATTTATCGACGGTGAAGTGGATCATCCCACCATTTACTACTATGAAAATGAGAAAAAGAATGGTATTGCCCCCAAAATCACGGGCAAAGCGAAAAATGCTGTGCAGGAACAGGTAAATGCCACCTTTATCAGTACTGTGGCAGAAGCGGTGATGAAAGCGGGAAATGCCCTTTGGGTGGTGAATGCCGGCGGGCAGACCAGTGTGGAAGAATCTCTGGATACCATGCAGGCACAGTTGCAGGACTATGTGGTTATGTTACAGTCCTTCCAGAGTATTATGACCTCCGCGGAGATGATCATGGAGACCAGCCAGAATATGCTTCCGGATATGGATAATATGCTGGAGAATGGACGAAATACCATGATCGGTATGCAGACCATGATCAATTCCAGCGTCGATGCGGTTGACGTTATGGGAGATATGGTGAGCAGCAGTATGGATATGGTCACGGAAGCGTTGCAGTATCTGTCGGTCTTTTCTGATGGATTGCTGGAGCAGATGGGCAGCAACAATGTGGGAAGCACCACGGACACCGGATTGGGCACGGCCATCGGACTGGTACAGGGCATGCAGGCCAATATGGATGTGCTGGGAAGCCTGATCACCGGACAGGATGCTCGGATTCAGGAGATCAACCAGTCTCTGAAAACGATCGAAGCGGATCTGAAACAGCTGCAAGACAGCAAGGGAGATGTGGATCATGATATCAATACTCTGCGGGCACAGATCCGGGAACAGATCCAGATCTGCAACAAACAGCTGAATAATCTGATGAGTGATTACAATAACAATGTCAGACCTTCTTTCCGGGCTACCGGCAAATCCATGCAGCAGGCTTTCCTGAATGCCGCAGCGATGATGAACGGTACGGATGTGAATATGGATGAAATTTCCGATATTCTGAAAGAGTATCAGCAGACTTTGCAGGAAGGTAATGTCAGCCTGCAGGATTCCCTGGTGATCGCACAGGAACTGCTGGACAAGGTCAGCAAAATAGCAGATAATATAAAACGGATCACCGGTGCGGAGACCTATGAGGATATTTTAAGCGCTATGGCTGCCGATCCGACGGCGGTGGCAGACTTCGTATCTTCTCCGGTCAGACTGGAGACGGTACCTGTTTATCCGGTGGATCATTACGGCTCTGCGGCATCGCCGTTCTATACGATCCTGGCAATCTGGGTGGGAGCGCTGTTCCTGGTGGCTATTATTCACGTGGGTGTGAAACCCATTGAACCGGGGGATCATTATAAGGCGCATGAGAGATATTTTGGCAGATATCTGCTGTTTTTCCTGATCGGACAGGCACAGACACTGCTTATTGTTCTTGGGAACCTTTATTATATTGAGATACAGTGTCAGCACAGGTTTTTATACTGGCTGGCGGCAGCCGTGGCCAGTGCGGCATTCAGCTGCTTTATGTATTCTGTGACTTTCGCTTTTGGAAACGTGGGTGAGGCACTGGCTATTGTAGTCATGGTCATCCAGGTGGCGGGAAGCGGCGGAACGTTCCCTATCGAGGTTCTTCCGCAGGTATTCCAGTGGATCTATCCTTTCCTGCCGTTCCAGTTTGGCATGAAAGCGTTTAAAGAATGTATTGCAGGAATGTACGGCGTGGATTATTGGATCAATGTAGGAAAAATGACACTGTTCCTGATCGTAGCATTGCTGCTGGGACTGGCACTGGAGCCGCCGTTCCGCAAGCTGAATCATATGATAGAGAAGAGTAAAGAGAAGACAGGATTGATGATCTGATGAAGATGAAAAAAATGACTTCGGAAAAGAAACATAAAATTGCAACCATTGGCTTATGGCTGATCCTCATTCTGTGCACGGCGGTATTGTTCTCCCTGTGTCTCAGTGAGGGGATCGACTATGATGAAGCATACAGTTATCGCACCGCCCATGACAATACGATGATGGGAATCATTCGCGTGGTACTGGCGGCTCATGATACGGATGTGCCGGTATGGTATATGGGATTGCGGCTGTGGTCGTTTCTGGCAGGAGACGGCATTATTGCCTACAAAATGTTTGCATTGCTGGGAACGGTATTGTCCATGCTGCTGGGGCCTGTTGTGATCCGCAGGCAGTGGGGAGCGAAGACAGCAGCCCTTTATATGATCATGGTAAGCCTGACACCTGCAATGATGAAGATCAGTGTGAACAACAGAATGTATTCCTGGACGGTGTTTGGAGTTACCGTCTGCGGACTGACCGCTTATTTCCTGCGGGAGCGTCTGAACAGTAAGGCCCTGTGGACGATATTGTTTCTGACGACCTTCTGCGGTATTTTCAGTCATTACTTTACCGCGTTCAGTTACCTGTTTATCTACCTGTATCTGGTGGCGGTGATTTGGCAGCAGGACAGAAAACAGATCTGGAAGCCGTTTGTCTGTGGTGGTTCCGTTGTATTGCTTTTTGTGGCATGGCTGATAAAATCCGATTTCTTTCATCTGCTGGTTTCTGATGGAAACCCGACGAACCGGTCCAAATTCGGTATTTACGAATTTTTTGATTTCATTTTCGGAACCGGAGTGAAGTATGCGACCAAAATGGGAGAACTTCTTTTTGTACTGACACTGGTCTGCGCGATCCTCTTTTGGAAGCGGCTGGGGAGAAGAAACGGTGTTTTTGCGGTTCTGTGTACCTGTATTTTCCCAGTAAGCTATTTGATGGCGGCGCTGCTGGCATTACACGCGTCCCACTTTTTTACCTACCGCCATGTTATGCATAGCATGGGATTGTTCTGGCTGGGAATGGCGATCATTTTATCCAGGATCAATTTACAGGAATGGATCGCCTGTCTGTCCTTCACTGTGTGGATGGGAGTGTCGGCCTACGGAATCTCTTATCATGAAGAATATGGTACAATCTCATATCTGGAAGAGACGAAGGCATTTATAGCGGAGAATATGGAGCCGGGAGATGTGGTCGTCTACGATACGGATTCCCGCTTCGGACAGCTATTCGGATGCTATATGCCGGACCAGATCTTTTATACCATGGAAGAGGTGCCGGATCTGGAAGAACTGGTGGGGAAAAGAGTCTGGTATTTCCAGTGTTTCGGACATCTGCTGGAGGAATCGGATAAATATACCGTAACCTATGAAAATATGGGACATTATGGATTTCAGTATATGGACGGGAATACGGATTTTGATATTTTAAAGGTGAACATAACGGAGGAAACGGGAAATGATTAAATGGGTGGAAAGAGGAGTCCTGCTGGCAGCGATACTTTCCATGTTGTTTGTATGGCCGTATGGAGGAATCCGTGAAGATAAAAAGGACAGTTCCTTAAGTGAGGATTATGGATATACAGAGCCCCTGCAGGTGGGAGAATATGCTTCGCAGTATTTTGTTGCGGAGACAGATTTTCTGAAAACACTGGAAATCGCGGTGAACTATAATCAGGAGGAAGAACGGAACGGACTTCTGGGTCTGGAGATATGGAAAGAGGATCAGAAGATATATGAAGGTGTGATTCCTTATGATGCCATGGAATCGACAACATTTTTCCCTGCCGCCATCGAGACCCGGCTGAAAAGGGGCGCTGTATATGAATACCGGATCGTGAATCAAAGTATTTCCGAGAATCTGCCGCAGGTAGTATATACTACTACGGAAAAGGCGCATGTACTGGAAAATCAGCAACTGGTGGTACATGAAGCAACTGTGGACGGACAGGCATTGAACCGGTACACCTGGAGAGAGAAGCTGGATGCGGTCAGCGTATTGGAAATCGACAGTTTTATTGCAATCGTGGCTGCAATGATATATGCTGTGTTGGAACAATGGAAAAGAAAGGAAAAAAAGAACAATGAAGTGGGTTAAATTCAGAATAAAGACGGTAACGGAAGCGGAAGATATTATTATCAGCACCCTGTACGATCTCGGACTGGAAGGGGCACAGATCGAAGACAAGGTGCCCCTGACCGCCATGGAGAAGGAGCAGATGTTTGTAGATATCCTGCCGGACGGACCGGAGGATGACGGCATTGCCTATTTAAGTTTTTTTGTAGAGGAAAAAGAGGACGGCAGTCTGGAAGTGGCCGGGGAGAAGACCACGACCGAAGCTGTACTTGCGGATGTAAAGCGGGAACTGGAAGACTTACGCCAGTTTATGGATATCGGCGAGGCTTCTGTTGTGGTAGATGAGACGGAGGACATTGACTGGATCAACAACTGGAAACAGTATTTCCACCAGTTCTATATCGATGATATCCTGGTGATCCCTTCCTGGGAAAATATCAAACCGGAAGATACTGACAAGATGGTGCTTCATATCGATCCCGGTACGGCATTTGGCACCGGTATGCATGAGACCACACAGCTGTGTATCCGTCAGCTGCGTAAGTTCATCACTCCTGAGACAGAGCTTTTGGATGTCGGCACCGGCAGCGGTATTCTGGCAATTTTATCCCTCATGTTCGGGGCAAAACATGCCGTGGGAACCGATCTGGATATCTGTGCTGTGGAAGCTGTGGCACAGAACTGCGAAGTGAATGGAATCGATCCGGCACAGTTTGACATGATGATCGGCAATATCATTACAGACAAAGAAGTGCAGGACAAGGTAGGCTATGAGTGTTATGATATCGTGGTGGCCAATATTCTGGCAGATGTACTGGTACCGTTGACTCCTGTCATCGTACATCAGCTGAAGAAGGGCGGTATCTACATCACCTCTGGCATCATTGATGACAAGGAGCAGACCGTGGTGGAGGCTGTGAAGGCCGCTGGATTGGAAGTACTGGAAGTGACCTACCAGGGAGAATGGGTCAGCGTTACCGCAAGAAAGAATTAAGTGCTTAAAATAGGAGTTTCTATGTATCAGTTTTTTGTAGAACCGGAACAGATCGACGTGGCAGCGAAGAGCGTTATCATCCGGGGAACCGATGTGAATCATATCAAAAATGTACTGCGGATGCGCCCTGGCGAAGAAGTGGCTGTCAGCAATGGAATCGACGGGAAGGAATATCGCTGTGGGATCCTTGCACTGGAAGAGGACTGTGTCCGTCTGGAGCTTCGTTTTATCAAGGAAGACGGAGTAGAGCTTCCGGCGAAGATCTACCTGTTCCAGGGACTGCCCAAGGCGGACAAGATGGAGCTCATCATCCAGAAGGCCGTGGAACTGGGAGCCTTTCAGGTGATCCCGGTGTCCATGAAGCGCTGCGTGGTCAAGCTGGATGAAAAAAAAGCGGATGCAAAAATCAAACGCTGGCAGGGAATTGCGGAGGCAGCAGCCAAGCAGAGTAAGCGTGGCGTGATCCCCACGGTGGCACCGGTTATGAGTTATGTGCAGGCGGTGAAAACGGCTTCTGAAATGGATCTGAAACTGGTACCTTACGAGCTGGCGGAAGGAATGCCACAGACGAAACAGCTCATCGAAAGCGCAAGACCCGGACAGCAGATCGCTATTTTCATCGGCCCGGAGGGCGGATTTGATCCGGAGGAGATAAGACTTGCCACGGAGGCGGGAATTCAACCGATCACTTTGGGAAAACGGATCCTGCGGACGGAGACGGCCGGATTTACGACTATCGCATGGCTGATGTATCAGTTGGAAAATTAGACAGCGGACGGCACGGATCGCCTGCCTGCGGCATATTTTAATCATAAGAAGAATATAGTAATTATTCAGAGCAAAAGGAAAGCCCGGAAGAGTCGATTTGGCGAATAGGGCGCTGAATAGTTACTGAAGAGATAGATAGCAAGGAGAAGAAGAGAATGGAAGTCTATATGGACAATTCCGCTACCACAAGGACATTCCCGGAAGTGGCAGAGTTGATGACGAAGATCATGTGTGAAGATTACGGTAATCCCTCCAGCCTGCATATGAAGGGAGTGGAGGCAGAGAAATACCTCCGCTATGCCAAGGAGACTCTGGCAAGGATTCTGAAGGTGGAGGAGAGAGAGCTTTTATTTACTTCCGGGGGAACGGAATCCGATAATATGGCACTGATCGGCTGCGCCCTGGCGAATTGCCGCAGAGGCAATCATCTGATCACGACGCAGATCGAACATCCCGCTATCCTGCAGACCATGCGTTATCTGGAGACCCAGGGGTATCGTGTCACTTATCTGCCGGTGGATCCCTGCGGACGTATCCGGCTGGAAGACTTACGCAGAGCCATGACACCGGAGACCATTCTGGTATCTATCATGCACACGAATAACGAGATCGGAGCCCTGCAGCCCATTGAGGAAGCCGGAGCTCTGATCAAACAGATGAACCCGGATACGCTGTTCCATGTGGATGCGGTACAGGGATTCGGAAAATCCCGGATCTATCCCAAGAAGATGCACATTGATCTGCTGTCCGTCAGTGGACACAAGATCCACGGACCGAAGGGCGTCGGACTGCTGTATGTAGGGGAACGGGTGAAGATCCAGCCCATCGTATTCGGTGGCGGACAGCAGCAGAACCTCCGCTCCGGTACCGAGAATGTGCCCGGTATTGCGGGACTTGCAAAAGCAGCGGAAATGCTCTATAGTCATTTTGATGAGGATCATGCCAGACTCTGCGCCTGCAAGAGACGATTTATCGAGGGCGTAAGAGAACTGGATCAGGTGACGGTCAACGGACTTCTGCCGGATGCACCGTACGGTGAGGGAACGGCGGCACACATTGTCAGCGTATCTTTTGCCGGCGTCAGAAGTGAAGTGCTCCTGCATGCACTGGAGGACAAGGGAATCTATGTTTCTGCAGGAAGCGCCTGCTCTGCACACAAGCCGCAGCCTTCCGCTACACTGAAAGCCATCGGCATCGATAAATCCCTGCTGGATTCCACCATACGTTTCAGTTTTTCCGTATTTACCACGGAAGAAGAGATTGACGTATGTCTCCAGGCATTGTACAATATAGTACCTATGTTACGCAGATACAGTCGCAGATAAGCGATTTGAGAAACACTCAGAAAGGAAACGAACGTGTTTACATCATTTTTGATAAAATATGCCGAGATTGGCATTAAGGGAAAGAACCGTTACCTGTTCGAAGATGCTCTGGTACGCCAGATTAAGTATGCACTGAAAAAGTGTGAGGGAGAATTCCTGGTGCACAAGACACAGGGCCGTATCTTCGTAGATGCAGAGTCAGAATTTGACTACGATGAAGTTGTGGCACACTTACAAAGAGTCTTCGGAATCTCCGGAATCTGCCCGGTAGTGCACGTACAGGATGAGGGCTTTGAGAAGCTGTGTGAGACCGTGATTGACTACATTGCAAAAGTATATCCCGATTGCAATCAGACGTTCAAGGTGGCAGCGAGACGTGCCCGGAAAAATTACCCCAAGGATTCCATGACCATCAACATGGATATGGGAGAAGCTATCCTGAAGGCTTATCCCAATATGAAGGTGGATGTACATCATCCCGATATTATGCTGAACATTGAGATCCGTGAAGAAATCTATATCTACTCCGTGATCCTGCCCGGTCCCGGAGGAATGCCCGTAGGTACCGGTGGCAAGGGAATGCTGCTTCTCTCCGGTGGTATTGATTCTCCCGTGGCAGGTTATATGATCGCCAAGAGAGGCGTCAAGATCGATGCGGTATATTTCCATGCACCGCCTTACACCAGCGAGCGCGCAA
>OGEP01002956.1_pt1 | contig 13812 bp, 8 predicted proteins | sample 1570721 | NCBI WGS metagenome assembly OGEP01 (sample SAMEA2582131, study PRJEB24529) | metagenome | biome: Human gut stool | place: China | collected 2011 | reverse complement strand
GGGCGTAGAGGACTACACGGCAGCCATTTTGAGTCTCCTTCCTCTCTACAAACAGATTTTTCAAGAGCTTGTTGCTGCGGGTGCGACCTATATTCAGGTTGATGAACCGATTTTTGTAACCGATGAAGGGCACAGTTTTCTAAATGCCGCTAAGAATGTCTATGATTATTTTGCTAAGGAGGTTCCTGAAGCCAAGTTGATTTTCCAGACTTACTTTGAAGCATTAGTGGATGCTGAGACTTTGTCAAGCTTACCAGTTGCGGCTTTTGGTCTTGATTTTGTCCATGGTTTAGAGGAAAATGTGGCTGCGCTAGAAGCTGGCTATTTCAAGGACAAGGTCATTTTTGCAGGTCTTATCAATGGTCGAAACGTCTGGGGAACTGATTTAGCCCAAGCACAAACCTTACTTGGCAAAATTCAAGATCAAGTCAAAGAAGTCATTATCCAGCCATCATGCTCACTTTTGCATGTGCCAGTAACTACCAAAAATGAAACTGGCTTAGACCCAGTTTTGAAAGATGGCTTAGCCTTTGCCGATGAAAAATTGCAGGAGTTACGTCTTTTAGCTGACCAAGTGGGACAGGCAGAGCATAGTCCAGCATTTGCTCAGAAGCTTCTAGCCTATGAAGCCTTGCAGGCAGCTGATTTCCGTCATGTGGCTTTAGAAGATTTGGAAACTGTTGCTAAGGAGCGCCAGCTTCCATTTAAAGAACGTTATGCCCTTCAACAAAAAAAGCTCAACTTACCGATCTTGCCAACGACAACCATTGGTTCCTTCCCTCAATCTGCTGAGGTGAGAAGGACGCGTCTGGCTTGGAAGCGTCAGCAAATTTCTGACCAAGATTATGAAGACTTTATCAAATCAGAAATTGCGCGTTGGATTAAGATTCAGGAAGACTTGGACATTGATGTTTTGGTACACGGAGAATTTGAGCGCGTGGACATGGTAGAATTCTTCGGTCAAAAATTAGCTGGTTTTGCAACAACAGCAGGTGGTTGGGTGCAATCTTATGGCTCTCGTGCTGTTAAACCTCCGATTATCTATGGGGATGTGCAACATATTCAGCCCTTGACGGTTAAAGAAACTGTTTATGCACAAAGTTTGACTAAGCGACCTGTCAAAGGGATGTTGACTGGACCAATTACCATTACCAATTGGTCATTTGAACGGACAGATATTTCACGTCAGGAGCTTTTTAATCAGATTGCACTTGCCATTAAGGATGAAATCAAACTCTTGGAAGATGCAGGTATTCCGATTATTCAGGTGGATGAAGCAGCGCTTCGTGAAGGCTTGCCCCTTCGTAAAACGAAACAAAAAGCTTACTTGGATGACTCGGTTGCAGCATTCCGATTAGCAACTTCATCTGTTAAGGATAGCACTCAAATTCATACGCATATGTGCTATTCTAATTTCGCTGAAATCATTGATTCCATTCGTGACTTGGATGCTGATGTTATCTCTATTGAAACTAGTCGTAGTCATGGTGATATCATTGAAGCCTTTGAAACTGCAACTTATCCGCTAGGAATTGGTCTTGGAGTTTATGATATCCACTCACCACGTGTTCCGACTTTGGAGGAAGTTGTGGCAAATATTGAACGCCCATTACAGCAATTATCAGTGCAACAATTTTGGGTCAATCCAGATTGTGGCCTTAAAACAAGACGTGAGCCTGAAACAATCGCTGCTTTAAAAGTCTTGGTCGCAGCCACCAAGCAAGTCCGTCAAAAATTTAATAACTAAGCTAGAAAGGAAGAACTATGGCCCAACTATTAGAACGTTTAAAAACTGATATTCTCCTAGCAGATGGTGCTATGGGAACCCTTCTCTATAGTAATGGCTTAGACAATTGTTATGAAGCCTATAATTTAACAAATCCGCAAGATATTAAAGCCATTCACAAGGCTTACATTGATGCAGGGTCTGATATTATTCAAACCAACACCTATGGTGCCAAGCGTCATAAGTTGAAAGGCTATGGCTATGACAGCCAGGTCAAGGAAATCAATGTGGCTGGCGCTCGCTTAGCAAGAGAGGTGGCAGGCGAGGAGACTTTTGTACTGGGTACCATTGGTGCTTCCCGTGGCGTTCGTCAATGTGACCTTTCCTTAGAAGAAATCGTTGAAGAAACACTAGAACAAGCGACTTATCTCTTAGACACAGGACTGATTGATGGTATTCTTTTAGAGACTTATTATGATGTTGAGGAGTTGGAAGCGGTCTTAACTGCCTTGCGTCCTCTGACAGAGCTTCCAATCATCGCCAATGTTTCTCTCCAAGAAGTAGGCGTTACAGCGTCTGGACAATCAGTCGTAGAAGTCTTTAGCCACTTAGTCATGTTAGGTGCTGATTTGGTTGGTCTCAATTGTCATCTTGGCCCTTACCATATGATTCAATCCTTCAAGCAAGTACCGCTCTTTGCTCAGGCCTACCTAGCGGTTTATCCTAATGCCAGTCTTTTATCATTAGATACAGGAGGAAACAGCGCCTACCAATTTTCTTCCAATGCGGAGTATTTTGGAAAATCGGCGGTGCTTTTAGCCAAAGAAGGGGTGCGTCTGATTGGTGGTTGTTGTGGGACGACCCCAGCTCATATCAGAGCAGCAAGACGTGCCCTGAATGGCATGAAACCCATCAGTAAAAAACATGTTACTCCACTTGTGGCAGAAGCGGAGCTATTTCCCCAACCAATCGGTAATGAAAATTTAGTTGATAAAGTAAAGCGAGAGATAACCGTTATTGCTGAGTTAGACCCTCCTAAGACCTTGGACATTACCAAGTTCAAAGAGGGGATAAGAGCACTAGATGCTAGCACTATCTCAGCTATTACGCTAGCCGATAATTCTCTAGCAAGAACTAGGATTTGTAATCTAAGCATGGCAGCTTTGATGAAAGAAGAATGTCAGACTCCGTTTTTATTACATATGACTTGTCGTGATCATAATATGATTGGTCTACAATCGCGTCTTTTAGGGATGGATTTATTGGGGATTGATCATATCTTAGCTGTGACAGGTGATCCATCAAAATTGGGGGATTTTCCGGGTGCGACAAGTGTTTATGACGTGACCAGTTTTAAACTGATTGAGCTTATAAAGGGGCTCAACAAGGGGCAAAGTTACAGCGGAGCAAGCTTAAAGAAGGCGACCAATTTCACCGTTGCGGCAGCCTTTAACCCTAATATCAAAAACTTGGACCGCTCTAGTCGCTTGATTGACAAGAAAATCGCTTCAGGGACAGACTGCTTTATAACGCAACCGATTTTCAAGGAAGAAGTTATTGAAGAGTTAGCCGCAGTAACTGCTAATTACGACCAGCCATTTTTCATTGGTATTATGCCTATTACAAGTTATAATAATGCGGTCTTTTTACATAATGAAGTGAGAGGCATTGATTTATCAACTGATTTTTTGAAATCTCTAGAAGCTGTTAAGGATGACAAGGAAGCCTGTCAGCAACTCGCTCTAGCAGAAAGCAAGCGCCTGATTGACCGTGCTCTCAAGTATTTCAATGGCATATACCTCATCACACCATTTACAAGATATGACCTCATCTTGGAGTTAAATGATTACATCAACCAAGTTAAGGAAAACCGATAAAACCTGACCAATAACCAAAATCAATCAAAGTAGTAACGTAAAAGTGACTAACTACTTTGATTGATTTTTTCTGTGTTGGATTGATAGTGATAAAAGTCTATAGTGAAGTTAGCTAACATCATTAAAAATACAGGGGTATCGGAGTGATTTTAGCCAACATTACTAAAAAACCATGCGTATCGTAGTGAAGTCAGTCAACATCATCAAAAATTCATGAACACCAGAGTGATGCAAACCAACATGATAAAAATTAAGTGAACGTCGAGCTAAAACATTTCAACATGACGAAAAATTAGCGAACGCCGATCTGAAACAAGTTAGCACGACAAAAAATTCATAAGCAATAGAGTAAATCCATCTGAAATTGAAACCACACCATATCATTCAAAGTGAATCTGATTGGATTTAGAAAAATACCATAGTCTCAGGAGTGAATCTGACTAGATTTAGAAAAATACTGTAGTCTTAGGAGTGAATCCGATAGGATTTAAGAAAATACTGTAGTCACAGGAATGAATCTGACTAGATTTAGAAAAATACTGTAGTCACAGGAATGAATCTGACTGAATTTAGAAAAATACTGTAGTTTCAGGAGTGAATCTGACTGTATATAGAAAAATACCATGTTATCGCGAGTAAATCTATGATATAGTAGAGAGCGACAAAACAAAGACGCTTTTACTACAGATATGAATTTTGAATAGCTTATCTGTCTAAATAAAAAGGAGAAAACACAATGAATGAATTATCTTTATCTTTCCAAGATACCGAGTGGCCTAATAAGGGCATCACTCATGACCGTTTGATTGCTAGAGCGATTGTTTTTGATGATGAGGGTCATTTCTATTTTGTTCGGGTGGAGCGGGACGATGATTTTGGCAGGGCTACTTTGATTGAAACGGCAGGTGGTGGCGTGGAGAGTGGTGAGGATTTGGAAGCTGCTGTCCATCGTGAGTTGAAAGAGGAGTTGGGTGTTCAAGTTGCGATTATCAAGAAGCTTGGGCTGGTTAGTGATTATTACAATTTGGTTCATAGGCACAATCTCAACCACTATTTTCTCTGTCGGATTGTGGGGAAGGGAGATAAATCGCTGACGCAGGCAGAAGAAGAGGACTTTCACTTATCCACCTTGAAACTAAGTTATGAAGAGGCAGTGGCGGAATATGGAAACTCTTCGCAGACAAAACTCGGCAAGCTAATTGCCAACCGAGAATTACCTGTATTAAATGAAGCCAAGAGATTCTTAGATATCTTGCCCATTGATTGATTTAATAAAAGATTTCTAAAAGACGCAACCATCCCTGTCGGGCAAAGGCAGTGACTGGTTGCGTCATTTTGTAAGTATCGAAAAGTTTAGCAATGCTTCCTGATTAAAAACTGATAATGAAAAAACAAGCTCACCAACAATCTGTGAACCTGCTTTTAACGATTTTATTTAACAAACATGGCATCGCCAAAGCTAAAGAAGCGGTATTTTTCATCAACAGCGTGTTTGTAGGCGTCGAGAACAAACTCGCGTCCTGCAAAGGCTGAAACCAACATAACTAAGGTTGATTTTGGCAAGTGGAAATTGGTTGAAAAGGCGTCGACAACCTTGAACTCATAGCCTGGTTTGATGAAAATATTTGTCCAACCTGAGTCAGCTTGAATCTTGCCGTCAAATTTTGAGCCGATAGTTTCAAGGGTACGGATAGAAGTAGTTCCTACAGCGACAACGCGCCCGCCAGCAGCTTTGACTTCATTTAGAGTTTTAGCAGCCTCTTCAGACAAACTGTAAAATTCAGAGTGCATTTCATGTTCGTCAACGTTATCAACTGAGACAGGACGGAAAGTTCCAAGTCCAACGTGGAGGGTGAGGTAAACTAATTTAACACCCTTTGCTTCGATTTTCGCAAGAAGCTCATTTGTAAAGTGGAGCCCTGCAGTCGGAGCAGCGGCGGAGCCATTTTCCTTAGCATAAACAGTCTGATAACGGTCACGGTCTTCCAATTTTTCGTGTATGTAAGGTGGGAGGGGCATTTCGCCAAGGCTTTCGAGGACCTCAAGGAAGATGCCGTTGTAGCTAAACTCGACGATACGACCGCCGTGGTCAAGCTCTTTGATGACAGTTGCGACCAGGCGACCGTCCCCAAAGGAAACTTTGGCACCGACACGGAGGCGTTTAGCAGGCTTAGCCAAAACTTCCCATTGGTCGCCCTCCGTATTTTTGAGCAGAAGTAACTCCACATGACCGTGCGTCTCAGGTTTTTCACCGTAAAGACGGGCAGGCAGCACGCGCGTGTTATTCATGACCAGAGCGTCGCCAGGATTGAGCTCGTCCAAGATGTGGTCGAAGTGCGTATCTACCATAGAATGGCTAGCGCGGTCAATGACCAAAAGTTTTGAGCTGTCGCGCTTCTCAAGCGGTGTCTGAGCAATCAGCTCCTCAGGCAAATCAAAATCAAAATCGTTAGTATTCATATCTTCTCCTTATTCAAAAACTTTAGCCTATCTATTATAACACGATAGCAAGGAAATACCCTAGATAATCTTCGGAATCTCCCACTTGGAATCCTTTTCAGAAATCTCTTGACAGAAATTGGTATATACCATATAATAAAATTAAGAAAAAAATAGACCGAAAGGAGCTCCTCATGAACATTATCACCGTTAAAAATCAAGAAGAAGGCGGCAAAATTGCCTTCGATTTGCTCAAAGACAAATTAGCAGCTGGTGCTAAGACGCTAGGTTTGGCAACGGGCAGCAGCCCCATCACTTTTTACAATGATATAATCGCAAGTGACCTCGATTTTTCACAAGTGACCACCATCAATCTTGATGAGTATGTCGGTTTGCCAGCTGAGAATGACCAAAGCTACGCTTATTTTATGAATGAGCATTTGTTTAAGTCGAAAGCCTTCAAAGCCAATTATCTCCCAAATGGTTTGGCAAGTGATTTGGATGCCGAAGTGGCTCGTTATGATGCCTTGATTGCTGAACATCCCATTGATTTTCAGGTTCTAGGAATTGGTCGCAACGGTCATATCGGTTTCAACGAACCAGGAACGCCTTTCACCCAAAAAACTCATTTGGTAGATTTAACTCCAAGCACCATTGAAGCCAATAGTCGCTTTTTTGACACCATCGACGATGTTCCTAAACAAGCTATTTCCATGGGAATTGCTTCTATTATGTTAGCTAAGACCATCGTCCTCATGGCATACGGCGCAGAAAAAGCAGATGCCATCTACGGCATGGTCAAAGGACCAGTAAACGAAAACATGCCAGCCTCCATTCTCCAAACCCACGATGATGTCGTGGTCATTGTTAATGAAGCAGCAGCTGCAAAATTGTAAGTCATTTCATAAGAATGCAGGTTTGAGCAGTCAGACCTGTTTTTAAATGCCGTAGAAATCAAAAATGAGATTTTGTAAATGATATGATGAGTTCAATCCAGAGAAATAGTGAACGAAGTGAGCTTCTACTCTGATATTTTCTTAAGATGAAAATATCAAAAAGAGGCTGGACAAAAAGTCAAAATCTCATTGATTTTTTCAAATTTTGAAACAAGAAACCGCATGAAATCAACGTTTGTAAACGAAAGATTTCATGCGGTTTTGTTTATATTAGACTTTTTGCCCAGCCCCAAATCTTATAAAGTTCACTCCAATACAGGTCCCAAAGGAATAACGCCCGTTGGGTTAATGGTTTTATGGCTACCATAGTAGTGGGTCTTGATATGGTCGAAGTTCACCGTGTCAGCAATTCCTGGCATATTGTAGATGCGTTTGGTGTAGTTCCAGAAGTTTGGATAATCGACCAAGCGTTTGAGATTGCATTTGAAATGACCATGGTAAACGGCATCGAAGCGCACGAGTGTAGTGAAGAGGCGAATATCAGCTTCAGTGAAACGATTGCTAACTAGATAATCTGCTTGATTCAAATCAGTTTCAAGTTTATCCAGCGCAGCAAAGAGGGCTTTGACCTCTTTTTCATAAACGTCTTGCGAAGTAGCAAAACCTGCCTTGTAAACACCATTGTTGATGTTAGGGTAGACAAAGTCGTTCATAGCGTCAATCTCAGCCTGAAGCTCCTCGGGATAGTAGTCGTCGGTGTTGCCGGTCAGGTCGTTGAAGGAAGTGTTGAGCATGCGCATGATTTCAGCCGACTCGTTGTTGACGATGGTGTGAGTTTTCTTGTCCCAGAGCACTGGCACGGTGACCCGACCAGTGTAATCAGCTTGCGCTGCCTTGTAAACCTCGTAGAGGAAGCGACTGTGATTGATGTCATCAGCCACGACACCGTCCTCCTCTTCAAATGTCCATCCGTTTTCGAGCATGTAAGGGTTGACGATGGAAATTGAGATATGGTCTTCAAGACCTTTGAGCTTACGCATGATGAGGGTACGACAAGCCCAAGGACAAGCCAGCGAAATATAGAGGTAATAGCGACCAGATTCTGCCTTGAAGCCAGCTTTTCCAGTCGGACCAGCAGAACCATCTGCCATCACCCAGTTACGAAATTGTGTGGTGGTGCGAACGAAGTTACCGCCCGTTGATTTGTGGTGTCATACCACTGGTCAAACCAGTTACCGTCTACTTAAAAGTCCCATGATGTCTCCTTTTGATGTTTGAATATGACTAACTAGTATTATATAGCATTAAAAATCAAATGCAAGTTTTTGATTTCTTGTGTTAAACTAGTCTTATGCGTTTAGATAAATTATTAGGACAAGCGGGTTTTGGTTCCCGCAATCAGGTTAAGAAATTGATTCGTTCCCAGCAGGTGCGGGTGGATGGTGAATTAGCTCTCAGGGACAATCTCAATGTTGACCCTAGCCTGCAAGACATTCGAGTTTCTGGGAAGCTGCTTGCTCATTCGACCGACGTGTATTTTATGCTTCACAAGCCAGCAGGTGTGGTGTCGGCAGTTTCAGATAGCCAGCACCAGACCGTCATTGATTTGATAAGGGGAAAAGACCGTGTTGACGGACTCTATCCTATCGGTCGTCTGGACCGCGATACGGAAGGGATCTTGCTGATTACTAACAACGGACCGCTGGGATTTCGCATGCTCCACCCCAAGCACCATGTGGACAAGACTTATTATGTGGAGGTCAATGGCGCACTTGATAGCGACGCGCCAGCTTTTTTTTGCAATGGCATAGCTTTCTTAGATGGCACTGTCTGCAAGCCAGCTAAGCTTGAGGTCATCTCATCGAGTGACACACAGAGCTACGCCCATATCACCATCAGCGAAGGTAAGTTTCATCAGGTCAAGAAAATGTTTTTAGCCTACGGCGTCAAGGTGACCTATCTAAGACGAGAAAGTTTTGGTGATTTTGTTTTGGACGCCAATCTACCAATAGGTGCTTATCGAGAACTGACAGCAGATGAAAAAAACATTTTGAAGCAGTATTTAGATTAAAAACAGTCTGGAAAGTAAGATTCCAGACTGCTCTTTTTATTTCATCAATTTTTTCCGGAGTTCATCTAAACCAATCATGACAAATGGACAGAGGATGAGGTAAATCCAGTGCCACAAGCCAAGGGCTGCGGTATTGAAGAGTCCGTGGAAGATAGGGAGATAGACGAGGGCTAAGAAGATAATCAACTCGGTGATGAGACCGATATTGATGAGACGGTTGCCGAAAATCTTGAATTGGCGGATAGAATGGTCGCCAGCACGGCTATTCATGACCATACCGATTTGGCAGAAGACGATGGCGCCTAGTGTCATCGTGGTCGCTTCGCGATAAAGGCTACCACTAGCAATTAGGTGACTAAGATTACCTTGATTTATCCAGTAAGTGAGGAGGAAGGCACCCATGGCCAAAATGGATTCAATGATACCATACCAAAGAAAGGCTTTCCTCAATAATCCCTTGTTTAGTAGGCGGTCGGTGAGCTTGCGTGGTGGGTGATTCATGACACCTGGTGCAGGTGGTTCAACCCCTAAACCAAGGGCGGGAATCATATCAGTCCCCAGATCAACAGCAAGAATTTGCATGACGGTTAGTGGTAGTGGCACCCAACCTTTAGAGAAGAGGAAGAAGGCTGAAGGCACCGCTTCAGGTGTATTAGAATTGAAAATGTAGGTCAAGAATTTCTTGATGTTTTGATAAACAGCTCGGCCTTCTTCAATGGCATGTACGATTGACGTGAAATTATCGTCTGTCAAAATCATATCAGCAGATTCCTTGGCAACATCGGTACCAGTGATACCCATTGCCACACCGATGTCGGCTTTCTTGAGGGCAGGTGCATCATTGACCCCGTCACCAGTCACGGCAACGACTTCGCCAAGTTCTTGGAGGGCAGTCACGACACGGTATTTTTGTTCAGGAGCCACGCGGGCAAAGACGACTTCGCCTTTGAGGGCTTCTTTAAGTTGAGTATCTGAAAGACTTTCGAGTTCCAAACCGCTGATAACACGGGCATCATCACCACGGACAATACCGATTTTCTTGGCAATGCTGAGGGCGGTTAAACCGTAGTCCCCAGTCACCATGATGATACGAATGCTAGCTTGGTGGCATTTTTCAACGGCTTCGCGAACACCTTGACGAGGAGGGTCACTCATGGCAACGAGACCAAGGAAAATCATTTGATTTTCGAGAACTTCTTGTGTCCATTGGTCAGATTCTTCTTGGACAGTGCGGTAGGCAATGGCTAGCACGCGCAAGCCATCTTGAGCAAACTGGTCATTGGCAGCCAAGATTTGATTGAAGACCTGGTCTATAATGTAATGGATGCCATCTTGGTCTTTGTAAAATCGGCAGAGCTCAGCAATTTCTTTAGGAGCGCCTTTGGTGATGGAGATATAGTTGCTCTTATCGACTGGCGTTTCCAATGAATGCACGGTGGTCATGCGTTTGCGGACAGAGTCAAATGGTAACTCCTTGAGACGTGGTGCCCAGGCATGGTTCTTGTCCAGAGAGAGTCCAGCTTTTTCAGCCAAAACATTGAGGCAGGCTTCGGTCGGGTCACCAAGGACGGTGTAATTTGGGTGGTCACCATCTGGTGGGAGGACTTGTGCGTTGCTGCAGAGGTGAGCGAAGCGGACTAGGTGTTCAAGGGATTCATTGTCAGCCAGGGAGACCTTTTTGCCATCTGATTTGCGGATGTCGCCTTCGTTACTGTAACCGAGCCCTGACACATTATAGCTGTCAGAGACTTGCCAGAGGTGGTTGACGGTCATAGCGTTTTGAGTAAGGGTTCCGGTTTTATCAGAACAGATGACAGAAGTGGCACCGAGGGTTTCAACGGATGAAAGTTTTTTCACTAGAGCATTTTCTTTTGCCATGCGTTGCACTGCCATTGCCAAAGAAAGGGTAACTGTCGGAAGCAGTCCTTCAGGGATGAAGGCCACAATCATACCGAGGGCGAAAATAAAGGCTTGCGCTACGGATTCTTTAACGATGAAGGTCGCAGCTAGGAAGAAAAAAATCCCCACCGTGATAGCAATGGCTGAAATTTGCTTGGTCAAGTGGTCAAGTTCTTTTTGAAGAGGACTCTTTTCATCAGCCATAGACTGTGTCAAACTAGCAATTTGTCCAAACTGGGTGGTCATACCGATAGCTGAAACAACGATTTTAGCGCTACCACTGGAAACGCTGGTTCCAGCAAAGACCATGTTGTCGTATTCTAGGCTGGTTTTATTGGTGTCGGTGTCTGCTTGATTATTTTTGTAGACGGGATTGGATTCGCCGGTGAGGGCGGATTGGTTGACTTGGAAGTCAGTCGCAAAAACGATGCGACCGTCAGCAGAAATCTTATCCCCTTCTTCGATGAGGACTACATCCCCTGGTACTAAGTCCTGCGCTAGCACTTTTTCTTCCTGACCATCACGAATGACACGGGCATAGGAAGGCAACATCTTCTTCAAGGCTTCAGTGGCTTGGCTGGCTCGATATTCTTGGATGAAGGAGAAGACGCCATTGACGATATTGACGAACCAAATGGCAATCCCCAGAGCCAAACTATGGGACAGCATGGCAACAGCCCCCCCAACCCAGAGCAGAATCGCCATTAGGCTGGTGAAATTACGGATGAAAACCAGAGCGACAGGCTCTTTTTTGGTTTCCCGCAGGATATTGACGCCGTATTGATTTTGGCGCTCCTTAACTTGTTCCTTGGTCAACCCAGAAACTTGCGAATTGGCGGCAGCATAAACGTCGTCGGGTTCGTAGATTTCGAGGTCAAATTTTTGTAGATTTGTAGCCATAAAAGACTTACCTCGATTCTAAACGCTTACATTTTATGTCTATATTATACACCTTTTTTCAGAAAGCGGATGAAAAAAGCTAAGTTTTACGAATATGATAGTAGGAGGAAGCCTATGTTATCAGCCTTAGACCAAGATGGAAAACTGTATAATCTTTTGGAAAAATTGCCCAGCAGAGGAGTTTATTTCTGCCCTGGCTGTCAGACAGCGGTCAGGTTAAAAGCAGGAAAAATCATGCGCCCCCACTTTGCACACGTTAACTTGGAAAGTTGCGATTTTTACAATGAAAACGAGTCAGCAGAGCATTTGAATTTGAAAGCAGGTCTATTTAACAGCCTAGCTAGTACAGAGCAAGTTGTGGTTGAACAAGTCCTACCCGACCTCAATCAAATTGCAGACCTTATGGTCAATAGCAAACTAGCCTTGGAAGTCCAGTGCAGTCGCCTGTCAGAAGAGCGTCTGAGAGAACGGACGCATACCTACCACCAAGCAGGCTATCAGGTGCGTTGGTTATTGGGGAAGAAACTCTGGTTAGCTGGGCGTTTAACCAGTCTTCATAAGCAGTTTCTTTACTTTTCCAGAAACATGGGTTTTCATTTGTGGGAATTGGATGCGGAGCATGGGCTCTTGCGGCTCAAATATCTGATTTATGAGGATTTGCGGGGGCAGGTTCATTATTTGGAGGAGACTTGTTCGTTTGATGGGGATATATATGCTTTTCTGCGCAAGCCTTATCAAGCCCAATCTTTAAAATCCTATCAAGTGGCCTCTGATAAAGGGATTGTGACCTATATTCAGAAGCAGTTGGCTTATGGCAATGCTTACTGGCTAGCGCGACAGGAGGAGGCTTATTTGTCAGGGGACAATTTGCTGGCGCAAGCAGATGATGATTTTTACCCGCAGGTTAGACCGCCTGCGAGCAAGGACGGCTTTTGCCAAATTCAGCAAGACCTATCTGCTTTTGGCGCAGCTTATTTTTCCTACTACCAAAAACAAAAGGATAAAAGTCGGCAAATCCTCTATCCGCCTGCCTTTTATGATAGAATAGAAGAAAAAGCTTAAGGAGTTAAGAATGTCAGATAATCGTGCACATATCGATGAAAAATACCAATGGGATTTAACAACGGTCTTTGCGATCGACGAGCTTTGGGAGACTGAAATGGTGGAACTGTCTGCTGAATTGGAAAGAGCCAAGGCTTTTGCGGGTCACCTTTTGGACTCAAGCCAGTCGCTCTTAGAAATCACAGAGGCAGAGTTGGAGCTGTCTCGCCGTTTGGAGAAGGCCTATGTCTACGCGTCAATGAAGAACGACCAAGACACGACGGTAGCCAAATACCAAGAGTTCCAAGCTAAGGCAACTGCCCTTTACGTCAAGTTCAGCGAGACTTTCTCTTTCTACGAGCCAGAATTCATGGCTCTTTCAGACGACACCTACAAGGCTTTTGTCGCAGAGGCACCCGAACTTTCAAAATACGCTCATTTCTTTGAGAAGATTTTTGCTCATAAGGCGCATGTGCTGTCGCAGGCAGAAGAAGAACTCCTAGCTGGCGCTAGCGAAATTTTCGGCGCAGCCGCAGAGACTTTTGAAATCTTAGATAATGCAGACATCGTCTTTCCAGTGGTTAAAAACGAAGTGGGTGAAGAGGTGGTCTTGACCCACGGCAACTTCATCTCACTCATGGAATCAAAAAATCGTGACGTCCGCAAATCTGCCTACGAAGCCATGTACAGCGTCTATGAGCAGTACCAACACACCTACGCTAAAACCCTTCAAACCAATGTCAAAGGGCATAATTTCGATGCCCGTGTTCATAAATTTAGCTCTGCGCGTGAATCAGCTTTGTCTGCTAACTTCATTCCAGAATCCGTTTATGAAACTTTGGTTGATGCAGTCAGTAAACATTTGCCACTCTTACAACGCTACATGAAACTTCGTCAAGAGGTGCTGGGGCTTGATGACTTGAAGATGTACGATGTTTACACGCCTCTGTCAGAGACGGATAT
>OGEP01002948.1_pt1 | contig 13848 bp, 10 predicted proteins | sample 1570721 | NCBI WGS metagenome assembly OGEP01 (sample SAMEA2582131, study PRJEB24529) | metagenome | biome: Human gut stool | place: China | collected 2011 | reverse complement strand
CAGCTAATTCGCTACGCTTTGCCCAAATTTACTTTTTCGCTATGTGTTTATTTTATACTATACTTGTATTATTGACAGTGTATGCTTGTGCCGGAAAACGCGAGATAGTTACTGAACAAAAGCAAGTATTACCTGCTGTAGAAGACGTTGTGATGTACGAAATCAATCCACGTGTTTTTGCTCTGAAGAATGCATTTAATGTCATATCAAAACATCTTGATTCTATTCAGTTTTTGGGTGTTAATGTTGTTTGGTTTATGCCAATCTATGAGATTGGTGAGGTAAATACGGTGAATTCTCCTTATTGTATCAAAGATTATAAAAGAATAAATCCTGAATTTGGAACAGTAGAAGAATTTAAGCGTTTAGTGGAATTATGCCATGAAAAAGGAATAAGTGTAATTTTAGATTGGGTTGCTAATCATACATCTTGGGACCATGCTTGGATTAAAGAACATAAAGAGTGGTATACTCAGGATAGTATCGGAAATATAATTTCTCCTGCAGGAACGGGATGGAATGATGTGGCAGATTTGAACTACGATAATGCAGATATGTGCCTTGCAATGATTGATGCTATGAAATATTGGATACAAGAAGTTGGTGTAGATGGTTTTCGCTGTGATGCTGCTGATTATGTTCCATATACTTTCTGGAAGCAAGCTGTTGATTCTCTGAGGGCTATTCCAAATCGGAAATTGTTAATGTTGGCAGAAGGTAAGCGCAAAGATCATTTTGATGCAGGATTTGATATGAACTATGCTTGGGATTTGATGGAGGCGATGCGGGATGTTTTCGTTAATGATAGTAGTGCGGCACGCTTGTTGGAGGTGGATTGGAGCGAGTATGACTCAATTCCGGCAGGAAAAATGAAATTACGTTTTATTACCAATCATGATGAGGCTTCTAAAATGTCGCCAATTGTGGAGTTAGGAAGTGAAAGGGCAGCTATGGCTGCTTTTGTTGGAACAGTTTTTTTGCATGGTGGAGCATTGATTTATAGTTCACAAGAAATTGGACATGAGGCTCCTATTAATTTTTTTGCATATACATCCGTGGATTGGTCCGAATGTTCGGATATTTATCAAGAATATGGGTGTTTAATGGGATTGTATAATAAATATCCTGCACTTCGGAAAGGAATATTAACTGGGTATCCTGCTTCAGACGTCTTGATGTATCAGAAAAGTGATGGTAAAGATGCTTTTATGATATTGGTTAATGTGCGTAATAGAGATGTTTCTGTTATCTTACCGGAGGGTTGGAAGCATCATGTAGCTACTGATATTTACGAAAATAAACCTCTGGAATTGATGAATGAAATTAAACTGAATGCATTAGAGTATAGAATAATTAGATTCTGACGGCTGGATTTTAATAAAAGAGGAGACCCTATACTATTATATTGTGTAAGGTCTCCTCTTTCTGTTTGATATGCAAACGTTTTCGTGATATTGTTCTCGTTTTCCTTTACGTTAATTGATTTGCCCTTTCTTTTCCGGTTATATTTGTGAAGTGATAACTTTAAATACTTCATATTATGAAAATTATCGTTCAACGTGAGAATCTTGTTTTATGGCATTTGATATGCTTCAGCGTGCTGCTGGCATTCACGGCATGTAGTGACAACAAAGAGGAGTTTCAGGAATATTTGACTCCTGCCTCCGGTAGTGAAGCTATTTTTGAACAAGGTTTTAGCTTTGCTGAAGCTGCTTCTTCACAAAGTGTCAGTTTTGAGGCCGGATATCAATGGACTGCTGAGCTGAGTGGTGAGGATATTGGCTGGTGCAGTATCAATCCGGCAAAAGGCTTGTCAGGAAAAGCTACGATTATGGTTTCTGTTGCTAAAAATGAAACTGGAATAGCGCGTACAGCACAATTGAATATTATATCCGGTTCAAAAAGGGAAGAAATATCCGTCACTCAAGCTGCCAATGCAATTGCAATTCCTGCTGGTCTGAGTTATACACCGGTGGTACCAGATGCTGATCAGTCTCTTGTCATTACGTTTAAAGCGGATACAAAGTCTGCCCTCTATGAGTATAAAGGAGATGTGTATGTACATATTGGTGTTGTCAGTGAAGGTCGTTGGCAATTCGTGCCTGCAGAGTGGGCAGAAAACAAAGATAAATGTAAGATGACTTTATCTGAGGCTAATATTTGGAGTATTACATTGAGTCCGAATATCCGGGAGTGGTTTGGGAGTGGAAAGACACCGGTGAACCAACTTGGAATAGTGATTCGTAGTGCGGATGGTAGTAAAAAAGGAATAGATACTGATTCCTTTATAGCGGTAACTGATACAAAATATGAAGGATTTGTACCCGGTGAGATTAAAACTGCCGCTGTACCGGCTGATATGGTCGAAGGTATCAACATAATGGATAATTCTACAGTGACACTGGTACTTTATGATAAAGATGTGAATGGAAATCATAAGGATTTTGCACATGTTGTGGGTGACTTTAACAATTGGACCTTAAGTAATGACGAAAAGTCGCAGATGTATCGTGATGATGCTTCCGGATGTTGGTGGATTACGTTGGCGGGGTTAGATGCTGGTAAAGAGTATGCTTTCCAATACTATGTGGGTACAAAGGAAGGTGAAGTAATTCATTTGGCAGATGCTTATACTGAAAAAATACTGGATCCTGATAATGATAAAGATATTTCAGCTTCTACCTATAATGAAAACCTGGTTTATCCTAAGGGAGGGGTAGGAATCGTTTCGACCTTCAAGATACAGAAAGATAGTTATAACTGGAAGTATAATGATTTTAAAATAGCAAATCCTGAGCAATTAGTGATATATGAATTGCACTTGCGCGACTTTACGGCTACGAGTGACATTAACGGTGCGATGGGAAAGCTTTCTTACTTGAAAGAAATGGGTGTCAACGCTATTGAGTTGATGCCGGTGCAGGAGTTTGACGGCAATGACAGTTGGGGGTATAATCCTTGTTTTTTCTTTGCGATGGATAAAGCTTATGGGACAAAAACAATGTATAAGCAGTTCATTGATGCTTGTCATGAGGCTGGTATGGCAGTTATTCTGGATGTGGTTTATAATCATGCTACAGGAAATAATCCGCTGGCTAAACTCTATTGGGATGGTGATAAGACTGCAAAGAATAATCCATACTTCAATGTGGAAGCACCTCATCCTTATAGCGTGTTCCATGATTTCAATCATGAAAGCCCATTGGTGCGTAAGTTTGTGAAGCGTAATCTGCAATTCTTGTTGAAGGAATATAAGGTGGATGGCTTTCGTTTTGATTTGACGAAAGGGTTCACACAAACCTCTTGCACTGAAAGTACAGCATCCAATTACGATGCGGGTCGCATTGCCGTCCTAAAGGATTATAATGCGGCCATCAAGGAAGTGAAAAAGGACTCTTATGTTATCTTGGAGCATTTCTGTGATTCAAAGGAAGAAAATGAACTGGCAGCTGATGGTATGCACTTATGGCGTAACTTGAATAATGCCTATTGTCAGTCGGCTATGGGGTATGCTGAAAATAGTTCTTTTAGTAGCCTTTATGAGAAAAACACTGCATGGGTAGGTTTTATGGAAAGCCATGATGAAGAACGCACAGCTTACAAACAGTCGCAATGGGGTGATGGTGTGCTGAAAACCGACCTTGATGCCCGTATGAATCAGTTGGCACTAAATACAACTTTCTTCCTTACCGTTCCTGGTCCTAAGATGGTTTGGCAGTTCGGAGAGATGGGATATGACATCTCTATTGAAGAAAATGGCCGTACCGGTAGGAAGCCTTTGCATTGGGAATATTTAGATAACGCCGATCGTAAAGGGCTGCACGATGTTTATGCAGGTTTGATGAAGCTGCGCAATGCTCATCCGGAGTTGTTTGATGCAAATGCAACTTTGACATGGAAGGTGGAAACTTCTGATTGGGACAACGGTCGTACATTATTGGTAAAAAGTATAACGGGTAAGCAACTGGTGGTGGTGGGTAACTTTACACATACCGCTACTGATATTGTTTTCCCTGCCACTCCTGGTAACTGGACCAATTACTTTACAGGAAAAAGTGAAACCGTAAATAAACAGGTTAATGTACCGGCTCATGGATATGTGGTCTACACTAATTTCTGATTTCGGTAAGAATCATTCATACATCTTTATCAGCACCCGATTCAGCCAGTTCCAACGGAAACGGAACCAGCGTCGGGTGCTGCTTTGTTTTCCTCCAAAGCGGAGAACGAACTCACGGTAGCCATGTTTACGGAAGGGAAGTCCCACGTCCATGAACTCTAAGTGGCGGTATCCGCGTTGTTTGGCATCATCCAGTGCTTTCCATACGGCAAGAATCCCCGGATATTGCAGGGCATAAGTCTTGCGCATGCCACCTGAGAACCATAGATAGGCGCTATCATCTGAATAAATGCATGCGCTGCCACCGATAATCTTCTCCTTATAAATGACGATGAAGATTTTGCTTTGCTGCCCTTTTGTCAACTGGTTTTCGAGATGCTGAAAGAACTTGATACTGGGGAAGTGGCGCCGTATCTTGGAAGAATATACGTGGCGCAACATCTGGGCGAAACAGAGAATCTCCTCTTTGGTACGTGCTTCCCGCACTTGGGCACCGTTTTTGAGGCCTTTCTTGATTTGCCGGATACGTGACGGGCTGAAACGCTCTTCCACCTTTTCGACGCTGTGCAACGAGTTGCGCACCCGCAGCCAATTGATGGCGATGTATTGGTTGTCTCGGAAAGATTTGTATCCGAACATGGCATTTTCCAGGTTGCGGAACTCGATGAGAAAAGAATCGCGCAATGCTTCATTGGTAAGCCTTTGCAGCATGTCACTGAAGATAGTCTCTTTGTCTGCCTCGTTATTGAAATATTCTCCCGTACCGTACACCTCACATCTTTTGATGATGCCGGGTGGAAACATGCGGACACTTTTACGTATGGCGGCAAGCAGTTTCGCAACGGGCTTGTCATCTTCGGATGCCACAATGAGTATGGGGGTATACCCCGGAGTTTCCTCGTAGATTCGGAACAACTCTGTGGAATGGAAGGTGTTGGTGCCTGGCAGGTCAGGAACCTTGCTCCCACGGTAATATGTAGTGAGTTTGAGGGGCATTGCTTGCAAACTTAACAAAAAAACTGAAATTTCGGTTGGCATGGGTAGGCTTTTTTATTAAATTTGTCACTATAGCTGAAGTCTTACATAAAAAGAATGGATATGATTTTTAAGAAAAAGAAAACGGTTCTCGAAGAACAGCCGCTGTGCTACTGGGAAGAGTCCTCTTATATGATGGCAGTGCCTAAGGGGGGTGGAATGGATTTGTCGGTACGGCTTTTTGAGCGCGTGGCTGCTATCTCTGGAGTGGAATTGTTGAAAAAACGTTTGCCTGATGAAGACGAACCGGGATATATGGAAGTAGGATATGATGGCGAAGTGTATGAAATAGGTTTCTATGAAGGTGATTTTTCAATGCCTGATATGTTTAATCGTCGGGATTATTATTTCACTGACGAAGAACTATATGCTATTGGCAGAGCCGATAGGGCACTTACGGTGTTCATGAAGTTCGGCGTTGACGGGCAGAAGTCCTACCATCTGCAACTGAAGATTGCTGTAGCTATGGTGCCCGACCTGCTTGCCATTGTGGACGAAAGTGCCGAGAAACTGGTTTGTGCTCGGTGGGCCACTCTGGCTGCCGACTCGGCGGTAGTTCCCGGAACGAGTGTTTTGTTCACGGTACATGCTGTGACCGATGAAGGAGGCGAGGTGTGGTTGCATACGCACGGATTGAACCGTTGCGGTTTGTATGAACTTGAGATTCTGAAATCAGACAAGGAGAATTACAACAACCATTATTACTTGATTTCCGCCCTTGCTAGTCATCTGCTCGATAAAGACGATAGGACTTCCGAACCTGGTGTTGGCGTATATATCGGGATGTTGAATGACCGTTTGCCGATAGTGGCCACCTACGTTTCGTGGACAAAGGCGCTGGATGAGTACCGAAGCCTCGTTCTTGGCAGTGCGGACGACCGTGAGGAGGGACACAACGGCCGTACGGCACCCGTGTTCATCTATACGAGTGAGGACGACGAGAAGAAAGGCAGACTGCGGAAGGTGTCCGAATACGATAGCATGTGGGGTGAGAATCCGCTATTCTTTATTAGTACCCGTGAAACCAATCGCATGAGTGCGTTGGCTCGCGAGCGTTTCGGTCTTGTGAAATACATGGCAAAGAAGGACGAAGGCTCTATCTTGCTTAAAATTGGCTTGAAGACAGACAGTGCCGAGCAGGCTGACGACCGCGAACATATTTGGTTTAAGCTGTTGGAGTTTGATGGAGAGCGTTTCAAGGGACAGCTTATACAAGAACCTTACGACGTCAGCCACATGCACGAGGGTGATGAAGGGTGGTTTACGGTAGAGGATGTGACCGACTGGATAATCTATTTAGAGGAATTTTCGGTTACTCCGGATACCGCCTATCTGCTTGTATGATACAAAAGGAAGCGGGGAGAAGATTGTAAGGGCTTTTATTCGCCATTCCCGGATATTTTATCTAAATTTGCCTTCGCTAAACACGAATATGTTATGGAAAGTTTCAGTGAATTGATAAAAGCCCGCCGCAGCATGCGGAAGTTTACAGAAGAAGAATTGACACAAGAACAAGTCGTCACTTTGATGAAAGCTGCTTTGATGGCACCCACGTCGAAGCGTAGCAATGCATGGCAGTTCATAGTGGTGGACGAGAAGGATAAATTGAAGGAATTGTCCTATTGCAAGGAGCAGGCATCGCAGTTCATTGCCGATGCGGCACTGGCTGTAGTGGTTGTTGCCGACCCGCTGGCAAGCGATGTGTGGATAGAAGATGCCTCCATTGCTTCCATCTACCTGCAACTTCAGGCCGAAGATATGGGGCTGGGAAGCTGCTGGGTGCAGGTGCGCGAACGTTTTACGGCTTCCGGTATGCCTTCCGGCGAGTATGTGCACGAGGTGTTGGATATTCCTTTGCAGTTGCAGGTGCTTAGTGTTATTGCTATCGGCCATAAGGGGATGGAGCGCAAGCCTTTCAACGAAGACAATCTGCAGTGGGAAAAGATACATATCAATAAGTACGGAGGAAAGTAACAGTGAGTGCAGCAAAAGCAAACAATAACCGTGATACGTATAAGGCCACTGCCATCACACTGATTGTATTCGGTATTCTTTATTTGGTAGACAAATTGGTGCATTTCTCTGCAATCGGCTTGCCATGGGTGATGAATAAGGATAATTTTCTGCTGTATACCGCAGTGATTTTTTTGCTGTTCAAGCATGACAAGTCGGTGGGATTGGTATTGATAGGCTTATGGCTGATATTGAACTTCGGATTGATAACGGCTTTGCTCGGTACGATGTCGGCTTATCTGTTGCCACTGGCATTGCTGGTATTAGGGGCTATTCTGTATTGGTTGGCAACAAGATAAGTGTATGGCGGGAAGAAGTATAGAAGATACGTCTATTGCCTTTATCGGTGCCGGAAATCTGGCTACTAATCTGGCAAAGGCTCTTTATTGGAAAGGGTTTCGTATTGTGCAGGTCTACAGTCGTACAAAAGAATCAGCGCAGGAATTGGCACAGACGGTGGAGGCGGTATATACCACGGAGCTGCAGGCGGTTACGAAGGAGGCGCAGCTTTATATCGTTTCGCTGAAGGACGCGGCTTTTGTGGAATTATTACCCCAGATTGTTTCTGGAAAGGAGAATGCTTTATGGGTGCATACAGCCGGCAGTATTCCTATGAATATTTGGCAGGGGCATGTTGCGCGTCATGGAGTGCTTTATCCGATGCAGACTTTCAGTAAGCAGCGTGAAGTGGATTTTGGACAGATACCGTGTTTTGTGGAAAGCAACTCGGAAGAGGATGTGCAGCTTCTGAAGGACATTGCTTCCGCCCTATCGGAAAAAGTGTATGAAGCAAGTTCTGAGCAGCGCAAAAGTTTGCATCTGGCGGCTGTGTTTACGTGCAATTTTACCAATCACATGTATGTGTTGGCTGCTGAACTGCTGAAAAAGTACGGGTTGCCGTTCGAGGCAATGCTCCCCTTGATAGACGAGACGGCCCGCAAGGTGCATGAGCTGGAACCGCTTGCCGCACAGACAGGACCGGCTGTGCGCTATGATGAGAATGTCATTGACGAGCATCTGCGGATGCTTGCCGATGAGCCGCAAATGCTGGAACTATATCGGGAGATTAGCGAGAATATACATCGGTTGGCAATAAGATAACCGGATGCCGATGCTTGCCTCTTTTGAACTAATGTTTTGCTGCATATAGGTATATTATAATGAACAAGAAAAAAGTGCAATGAGTACCATAAACTATGATTTGAAAAAGATAAAAGCCCTTGTTTTTGATGTGGACGGTGTGCTGAGTGCCAATGTTATCCCTATGAGTTCGGAGGGTGAACCTCTGCGTACGGTCAACATAAAGGATGGTTATTCCCTGCATCTGGCCGCTAAGCAAGGTGTGTTGCTGGGTATAATTACGGGTGGACGTACAGAAGCAGTCCGCAAGCGTTTTACTTCTTTAGGTTTTGAGGATGGAAATATCTATATGGGTTCTTCTGTTAAAATCCATGATTACCATGACTTCCGTGACCGTCATGGCTTGAAGGACGAGGAAATATTGTATGTAGGTGATGATATTCCCGACTTGGAGGTGATGCGTGAGTGTGGTTTGCCGTGTTGTCCTAAGGATGCTGTGCCTGAGGTAAAGGCTGTGGCTCGCTATATTTCGTATGCAGAAGGCGGTTATGGCTGTGGTCGCGACATTGTGGAACAGGTATTGAAAGTGCAAGGGCTTTGGATGGCAGATGAAAAAGCTTTTGGTTGGTAGTTGTTTCAATCGTTAAATTGTAAATCGTCAAATCGTAAATGATATGATGTTAGATAATCTGAAGAAATATAAGGTGATTCTTGCCTCTAACTCTCCGCGAAGGAAAGAATTGCTGGCTGGTTTGGGAGTGGAATATGAAGTAAGAACTTTGCCCGATGTGGACGAGTCTTATCCCGAAACGTTGCGGGGAGCGGATATTCCTCTCTACATATCCAGGGAAAAGGCAGATGCCTACCGTGATATGATGCATCCGGACGAATTGATGATTACAGCAGATACCATTGTCTGGCTGGATGGACAAGTTCTCGGAAAACCCAAGAATAGGGAAGAAGCTATGCAGATGTTGCGCGACATGTCCGGACGTACCCATGAAGTGTTTACCGGTGTATGCATCACTACCACTGAGTGGCAACGCAGTTTTGCGGCGGCAACAGAAGTGCGTTTTGCCAAACTGAACGAAGAGGAAATTGCCTATTATGTGGACAAATACCACCCCATGGATAAAGCCGGAGCTTATGGTGTACAAGAGTGGATTGGATTCATCGGGGTGGAAAACATATCCGGGAGTTACTATAATATAATGGGGCTCCCCGTACAGAGGCTGTACAGGGAGTTGTTGGAGGTCTAAACCAGATCCATCATTAGAGGGATATCTTTTTCACTGATTCCTTGTCTGACAAGTGTTTCTTTGTCTTTACCGAACATTTCTCTAAAAATCTCCTGCCCGCCATATTCCAAAGCTGCTTTACTGTAAAGTTCTGCAGCTTTTTCTATTTTGCCCGTTCTCCAAGCAACATGTCCGGCATTGAGATAGTCTGCTGCGAGTGGTTTGGAGGCGAGTATCTTTTCGTAATACTTCATTGCTTGCTCATACTTGCCGTTGACAAACGAACACCAGCCTATAGCACGCCATGCTTTGATACAATTGCTTTCGATGAAATCAAGCTTGAAGAAATATTGCAGAGCCTCTTCATATCTTTCCAGTTCGGCAAGGCAGCTTCCGGCGTAGAAAAGGATATTATGGTTTTCCGGCTGGATTGCCTCCACTTTCTTGTAGTATTCCAGTGCAGAGGCAAAGTCCCTTATCTGCCTGTAGCACGTAGCGAGATGGCGGATTGTCCAGACATGGTCGGGCTTTAGTACATCGGCTTTCAGGTAGGCGTCTATCGCTTCCTTATACCTCTTTTCCTTTTGCAGGCAATAGCCAGCCTTTTGGAAAATGTCTGCATTTGCATGGTTCAAGGCTATCAATTCCTTATAAAGCTCCAATGCTTCTGCCGGGTGTTCTTTGCGGAAGTGGAAATCGGCGATGGTAATCAGCAGCTCGGGTTTGCACAGAATATCTTTGAGTGCCGGGATACGGTGCAGGGCAATCTCTTCCTTGAAGATGTCACGGAACTCGTGTCTGCGCTGGCTTAACTTGAAGAAACGGTATAAGTCGTGGACATACTGGTTGCTGATGACATCCGGTCGTTCGGCATACTGCCGTAAAGCGGAAGATTTGCTTTCGTCCATGAGTGCATCCAAATCCTGGGAAGTCATCTGGCTGAGCATCATCGTACGCTGTGACTGTGGTATATGTGCCATTGTAAAGCAAAGGGAATACTTGTCACTATTGCAGAAGAAACCGGATTGGAGGATAAGGGAGAGGATGGCATTGTCTCCGGTAGGCTTGAATCCGAATTCCTTGATGATGCTGGAGTGATGCATGTCGAACGGATAGAACCAGTTGTACGGTTCCTTAAAGAACGGATAAGTCTTGAGTTGTGCAAACGTACTCATATAGACGTCAGCGCCTTCCAGCTGTAATTCGTTCATCTCCCGTATCTTGTCTCCCAGTCCGGAACTTTCAAAAGCTTTCTCCCAATCCGGATTAAGATCGTTTTCCTCAGGGTTCTCTTCAAAACCGAACTTCATGTTGCGCATGATGTTCACATTCCTCATCATCTCCGGAATGATTTCTTCACGCATCTTCTTGTCTATCTTTTCCGTTTCCTGGCTACGGAGCAGCTCGATGTAAATACGGTTCAGTTGCTTGCCGAAACTGCCGTCTTCGTTGAGCAGGGAAAGGCGGGCTGTCAATTCGGGATAAAGCGACAGACGGGTGGGATGAAAAAGAAGTGCGAAAGCGATACCTACCAAAGCCCGTTGGTTTACTTGCGTATTTGCATGCGTTACGGCGTCTAGCAACCATGAGAATTTGCGGGTATCGAAGCATTCCATCAGACTGAGCATGACGGCACTGGTGAACAGGCACAAATCATTGACGGGAAGCATTTCTGATTCCAGTAATCCTTTGGCTTGCTGTTCGTCTTCTGCAGACCAGTCACTGTTACTCCATGTGGAAAGGAAAAGAACCTGGGCGGTTTGTTCGTGCCGTTGCAGTACGGCGTCCATGCCTTGGTTATCCGGCATCAGCTGACAAACGGCCAGGTCATCAGGGAAAGATTCCAATACCTTCTGCAGTGCGGCAATATTGTATTCTTTGGGGAGGCGTTCCCGGTTATTGCGCAGGGAATGGTAATAGTGCGTGGAAACTCCGTCAAGGAGAGACAGACGTGCCTGGTCAGCGACTTCCCAAGTTTCGGTCAGAATCTGGCGATATAGTTTCTGTCGTTCAGGATCGTCGATTCCCTGGCGCATGTATTGCAGCATGTACTGATAGGATGTCTGAGCTTGTTCCAAGCGGTTGCGGAGTGTCCAGTCACCGCTGTTCCAAAGAAAGGCTTCCAGTTGGGATTGTGCTTCCTTCAGCCGTTGCTGCTTGAGTAGAGTAACGATATGCTGATATTGTTCTTGTATGGCTTGTTCGTTCATAAATCAGTCTCTTTTTGGGTATGTATCTTATAAAACTACAAAAAGGATGCCAAAAAGTTCATAAATTTCCATTTCCCCAGCTCAGAAACGAACTTGCAACTGTGCTTGAAGCAGGTTTGAGTTTTCTCCTTTATGGCGGTTACAGTATGTATACTGGGCTTGCAGACGGCATTTGGGATAGAACCAATACTGTACACCTGCTACATAATTGGTCTGTTTATCGGAAATAGTTTTATTTTTGTTGAAATAGTCATAAGAGGCTATTACGTCAAATTTGGGAAGCACATGGGCAGATACGGTTGCATAGTAACCGTCACTTTTAACGTGTCCGTCTTTTCCGGCCAAGTATTCTGTACGTACATCTACGGATTTTGTTTTGATGGTGGCACCTGCCGACCAGCGGTTTCGGGTGTAATTCTCTCCTATGGCTATGTCTGGATTAATGGAAGAAACGGCTACGGCGCATCCTTTCCCTTTAACAAAGGAACCGCCGACGGACAACCATTTCAATGGATGTACCATAAGGCTGCCTACAATATCTTTCTGATTGTTTTTATCTTTTAGGTTGATGCCTTGTCCGTTCATGATGGCAAGGTTATAAGTCATCAAAGAGTCGAACAAGTCTCCATAAATTAACAATCCCATATCACGACCGCTTGCAGAGCCATACAACGGATCACTGCCATTGATACCGGCCAGGTAATTGACGGCTTGAGAATAACAGTTTATTAATTCGACAAAGCAGGGAGACATCGGGTTCTCAATGGTATACATGGTTTTGAACTGTCCGATACGTGCTGTGAGTTGAGGGAGAAAGCGGTATTCCGTGTAGGCTTCCAGAATTTTTCCGGTATTGGCAAAGCTGTACATGAAGTAAGCCGACCATTTATCGGTGATTTTACCGCGCGCCATAAAGATAACTCTCTTTATATCGAAAGTATTGCTGGTACCTTCGCCCGCATCATCGTATGTATATCCCACTTGGGCATAGCCGGAGAGTGAAATGCGGTCTTTTAAAGTGTTGACTACATCATTCAGACAAGCATCTTGTGCTTTCAGGATGCATGTGGCTGATAAAAGGATGCAGGATAGTAGAATTCGTCTCATTATAGGGATGGATAGTAGTAAAAAAGGCAACCCTTTTTTCAAAGAGCTGCCTTTGGGTGTTATTTTGCTTGTTTTTATTCGTTGATAGCAGCGATACCCGGAAGGATTTTTCCTTCGATTGCTTCAAGCAATGCACCGCCACCGGTAGATACGTAAGACACGCCGCTTGCCAAGCCGAACTTGTTGACACAAGCTACAGAGTCACCGCCACCTACGAGTGAGAAAGCACCGTTCTTGGTAGCTTCTACGATAGCTTCGCCTACAGCGCGTGAACCGTGAGTGAAGTTCTCGAATTCGAATACACCCGTCGGACCGTTCCAAAGGATAGTCTTGGAGTTCTTGATGACATCTGCAAAGATCTTTTCAGTCTCAGGACCGATATCAAGACCTTCCCAGCCATCAGGAATTTCGTCAACCGGGCAGAACTTGGTGTTGGCATCGTTGGAGAAAGAATCGGCAATCTTGGCATCAACAGCCAAAACAAGGTTTACGCCTTTTTCTTTTGCTTTCTTCACCAGGTCAAGAGCCAAATCCAGTTTGTCATCTTCGCAGATAGAAATACCGATTTTGCCGCCCATGGCTTTGGTGAAAGTATAAGTCATACCGCCGGCAATAATCAGGTTGTCTACCTTGTTCAGCAGGTTTTCAATGATTTCAATCTTGGAAGAAACTTTGGAACCACCCATGATGGCAGTAAACGGACGTTGGATATCGTTCAAAACTTTATCAACAGCCTTTACTTCTTTTTCCATCAGGTAACCGAACATTTTGTTGTCCTTGTCGAAATATTTAGCGATCAATGCAGTAGAAGCGTGAGCGCGGTGAGCTGTACCGAACGCGTCGTTTACGTAACAGTCGGCATAAGAAGCCAATTTTTTGGTAAATTCTTTCTGGCTTTCTTTTACAGCTTTTTTAGCAGCCGCTTTTTCTTCGTCTGTTGCATCTTCTGCCAACCCTCTTGGTTTACCTTCTTCTTCAGCATAGAAGCGGAGGTTTTCGAGCAACAGAACTTCTCCCGGTTGCAGAGCAGCAGCTTTTACAGCAG
>OGEP01002937.1_pt1 | contig 13894 bp, 10 predicted proteins | sample 1570721 | NCBI WGS metagenome assembly OGEP01 (sample SAMEA2582131, study PRJEB24529) | metagenome | biome: Human gut stool | place: China | collected 2011 | reverse complement strand
TACTAACCCTCGCATTCCTCTCCCGTTGTGCGAGGGTTATTTTTATTGTAACAGGAAATTCTTATAGAATTTCCTGTTACAATAAAGGCACTATGTGCTGGTGATGCACACTCGCGTGAAGATGCAATTTGGCGCAAGCGACCACGCTCGGCGCGGGAATGTGCAAAGCACATTCTTTTTTGTAATAGAAAATCTCTTGCAATTAAGTGTAATTTATGATACCATTCTTTGTGCGTAGCACAATTGTCTTTCTGAGATGAACAATTTGCTGCAGCAGGACTATATATATAAGGAGAAGTATGAAAGAGAATATTAAGTATTATGTTGTTAAGCAGAAAGCTCTTCCAGAGGTACTGTTGAAGGTAGCAGAAGCTAACAGACTTATAGAAAATCAGAATATCTCCATAGCAGATGCGACAGAAAAAGTGGGAATAAGCAGAAGCTCTTATTATAAGTATAAAGATGATATATTTCCATTCAGGGACAATTCTAAAGGTAAGACAATAACATTTGTATTATCAATGGAAGATGAACCGGGGCTTTTATCAGTTGTGCTTAAGAAAGTTGCAGAATTTAAGGCAAATATACTTACAATTCACCAGACGATTCCTGTTAATGGCATTGCTTCTCTTACGCTTAGTGTTGAGATACTTCCAACGACAGGTGATGCTTCTATGATGATAGAAGAGATTGAACAGCTTAACGGAGTAAGATATTTAAAGATATTAAGCAGTGATGCGTCACTTTAATATATTGGTGGGGAACTGATATATTAGTGAACATATTAGTTTCTTGAACCTGCATAATGAAGAACAATAAGATTAAATGGAGGATAATATGGCGAAGATAGCAGTTTTAGGTTATGGTACTGTTGGATCAGGTGTTGTAGAGATACTTGATGCGAACGCAGAGTCGATATCAAAAAAGGCAGGCCAGCCTATTGAGGTAAAGAGTGTATTAGATTTAAGAGATTTCCCTGGTGATCCAATTCAGGAAAAGATTGTACACGATATAGACCTTGTTATTAATGATGATGAGATAGATGTAGTAGTAGAAGTTATGGGTGGTGTTGAACCGGCATTTACATTTGTTAAGAGAGCACTTGAAGCTGGGAAGAGTGTCTGTACATCTAACAAGGCGCTTGTTGCGGCACACGGAGCAGAGCTTCTTGCTATGGCTAAGGAACGCAGCCTTAACTTTATGTTCGAGGCATCAGTAGGCGGTGGAATTCCTATTATCAGACCACTTAATCAGGCACTTACAGCAGATGAGATAACTAAGATTACAGGTATTATGAATGGAACAACTAATTACATTCTTACAAAGATGAGTAATGATGGAAGTTCCTATGAAGAAGTGTTAAAGGAAGCACAGGCATTAGGTTATGCTGAAAGAAATCCGGAGGCAGACGTTGAAGGATATGATGCCTGTAGAAAGATAGCTATTCTTACTTCTTTAGCAGATGGCAGGACGGTTAATTTTGAGGAGATAACAACAGAGGGAATTACTAAGATTTCCAATGAAGATTTTGCATATGCCAGAAAACTTAATAGCGTTATAAAGCTTTTGGCAACAAGTTACAGAAAAGACGGAAAGGTATATGCTATTACAGCACCATTCCTTATTGATACAACACATCCGCTCTACAATGTAAATGGAGTTCTTAACGGAATATATGTTAATGGTAATATGGTAGGCGATGTTATGTTCTTTGGTGCTGGTGCAGGAAAGCTTCCAACAGCAAGTGCTGTAGTGGCAGATGTTGTTGATATGACAAAGCATCAGAACACAAATATTTATATCGACTGGAAGCCTGAGAAGCTCACACTTGTAAGCTATGATGACAGTGTAAACAGCTTCTTTGTGAGAACCGACTCACCAAAGAGCGAGGTTGAGGCTGTATTTGGACATGTAGACTACATTGAGGATGTGGTTGACGGCGAGTATGCATTCACAACAGGCGATATGACAGAGAAGGATTTTGCCGACAAGGCATCAAAGATAAACGTTATCAACAGAATCAGACTGTAAAGGACAAAAATATGGTAAAAGGCTTATACACCGCTCACACCGGTATGGTTAATGAGATGAAGCGCATGGATGTTCTTGCGAACAACCTGGCCAATTCCGATACCTATGGATTTAAAAAAGAGGGAACCACCTCGCATTCATTTAAAAATGAGCTTGCAATAAAGATAAAGGATACGTCAAACTATGGACTGCACAAAAATCTGGGCAGCATGACATACGGAGTGCATCTCGGTGAGACATATACCGACTGGGATGAAGGCAGCTTTAAGGTGACCGACAATCCTACAGACTTGGCTATCGGTGGAAAAGGCTTTTTTGCCGTTGCATTTACTGACAAATCAGGTCAGACAAGTGTAAAGTATACCAGAGACGGTGCTTTCAAGGTCAATGCTGACGGTTATCTGGTCACAGCAGACGGAGACCATGTGCTCAATGCGACAGGTGCGCTGAGTGGAGACGGCGGTGAAGCAAACTGGGTAAAGGTAGACCCGAATGAGAAGTTTTCGGTAAACTCACTTGGTTATATTACTCAGAATAATCGGTTAGTTGGCACTGTCGGTGTTGTCGATGTGGATAATTATGACTATATTGAAAAATATGGTGAAAATCTCTACAATCTGACGGCAGGGGGTAATATTATAGCTTCCGATGCCGAAATAGAACAGGGAGCCTTGGAAACCTCAAATGTAAATGTAGTAAACGAGATGGTCAACATGATTACCATCCAGCGTGCATATGAGGCAGGACAGAAGGTCATCACATCTATTGATGAGACATTAGACAAGGCTGTCAACAATGTAGGAAGAGTATAAGGAGATATGCCATATGATGAGGGCGCTTTACACAGCCGCAACAGGTATGCGTGCTGAGCAGACAAATGTAGATACAATTGCAAACAATCTTTCAAATGTCAATACGACAGGCTTTAAGGGTCAGAGGACAGAGTTTAAGTCTCTTTTATATCAGACAATACAGACCCGTTCTACATCCGGAAATGGTGATGCAAAGCCGGTAGGAGCGCAGGTGGGGCTTGGTACCCGTGTGGCTGCAACCACATCCACTTATACTCAGGGTCCGCTCAATTCTACGGAGAGGCCTACTGATTTTGCTTTGGAGGGCGATGGCTTTTTTGCAGTGAGAGGTACTGACAATCAGACCTATTACACGAGAAACGGTGCCTTCACATGGAGCCAGTATGGAAATGGACAGACTATACTTACTGATTCACAGGGCAATCCTGTCATGGATACAAACGGTAATATCATAGCTGTGCCGGCAGGTGTGTCTGCTGAGAAGATGAGCTTTGGAGAGGATGGTGCGGTAGGTTATATGACTGCACAGGGCAATTATATTAATCTGAATCAGCGAATTGCTGTGTATCAGTTTAATAATCCGTCAGGTCTTGAAAAACAGTCAGGGAGCCTGCTTGCAGCAACAGCCAATTCGGGCAATCCGATGCTTGAAACTGCAAACCCTGCTCTGAAAAGCAGCAAGGTAGTGACAGGATATCTTGAGGGCTCAAATGTGCAGGTAGCTGACGAGATGGTTAACCTCATTGTGGCACAGCGTGCCTACGAGCTCAATTCAAAGGCCATCACAACAGCAGATTCGATGCTTGAGACAGCAAATAATTTGAGGAGATAGTAGCATATGGATATAAGTGCAGTATCAACACTTGCAAACTCAAATAATACATCTGCGGTGGCAGACAAGCTTAAAAATAATGTGAAAAATTTGTCATCAGACTCTACAGAGGACGAGCTCAAGAGCACACTTAAGGATTTTGAGTCTTATTTCGTGGAGCAGGTCATAAAGGAAATGAAGGATTCCATGACACTAAAGAGTGATGATGAGGATTCCTCTATGTCGCAGTACAAGGATATGTTCATGGACACTGTCATAGAGCAGATGAGTGATACGATAGTGGAGAAGTCCGGTGAGAATATCACACAGCAACTTTATGAGCAGATGAAGCGCAATTACAATATATCATAATAATTGATAATAAAAAGCCGGTTCGGCATGCTTGCATGTGGTTACCGGCTTTTTTAGTGCAAACTTAGTAATTGCAGATACGTATGCTCTAGGGTATAATATTAAAAAAATAAAACTATTCAGAGTCACAATAAAAACACACAGATACGGAGAAATTCAATTGGAAACCGAAACAGTCACAGGATACGTTGATCATATAATATACAGAAATGCAGAAAACGGGTATACGGTACTTGTTCTTGTAGTGAACGAGGAGGAGCTCACATGTGTGGGTACTTTTTCGGACATTGCTGAGGGTGAAAATATAGAGGCTCACGGTGAGTATACAGAGCATGCCACCTATGGCAGACAGTTTAAGGTAGTAAGCTTTGAAGAGAAGGAGCCGGAGGATGAGATGGCTATTGAGAGGTATCTGGGCTCAGGAGCCATACATGGTATAGGACTTGCACTCGCAGCACGTATTGTCAGGAGATTCAAGAAGGATACCTTCCGCATCATAGAGGAAGAGCCGGAGAGGCTTGCTGAGGTAAAGGGCATCAGCCAGAGAAAGGCTATGGAGATTGCGGACCAGGTCAATGCAAAAAGAGACTTAAGGGAAGCCATGATTTTTTTGCAGCAGTATGGCATCAATATGAATCTGGCTGTGAAGATATATAATAAGTATGGCGGAGAGATATACAGCGTGCTCAAGGAAAATCCGTACCGCATGGCGGATGATATCGACGGAGTTGGTTTTAAAACTGCAGATGAGATAGCGGCGCGGGTTGGCATCAAGACTGATTCTGATTTTAGAATAAAAAGCGGTATACAGTATGTTTTGCAGCAGGCTGCCATGGACGGACATACATATCTGCCGATGGAGGAGCTTACGAGGCGTGCTGTATATCTGCTCGGAGTGGAAAGCTCGCAGGTTGAGGCATATTACATGAATCTGGCCATGGACAGGAAGATTGTCATGCAGTTAAAGGATGATATAACCCAGATTTATGCTAACACCTTTTATTATATGGAGGCAAACACGGCAGCCATGCTAAAGCAGCTTGATGTGACGTATGATGTGCCGGATATCGAGATAGAGGCTGCAATCAGAAATATAGAGAAAAAGACAGAGATGGAGCTCGATGAGCACCAGGCTGAGGCGGTGAAGGAAGCAGTCAGAAATGGCCTTTTAGTCATTACAGGAGGACCCGGAACAGGAAAAACCACCACTATCAATACTATTATCAAGTATTTTGAGCTGGAGGGCATGGATATTTTTCTGGCTGCACCGACAGGCCGTGCGGCAAAACGCATGAGTGAGACGACAGGCTACGAGGCGCGCACAATCCACCGTATGCTTGAGTTAAACGGCGGCATGGACACAGGAAGCGCAGCTGGCTTTGAGAGAAACGAAAGGAATCCGCTCGAGACGGATGTAATTATCATAGATGAGATGTCGATGGTTGATATATCACTCATGTACTCATTGCTAAAGGCGGTTGTGGCAGGTACGAGACTCATACTTGTAGGAGATGTGAACCAGCTTCCGAGCGTGGGACCGGGCAGCGTGCTAAAGGATATTATTGATTCAGGTGCCTTCCACACGGTAAAGCTTACAAAGATTTTTCGTCAGGCGAGCACGAGCGATATTATAGTAAACGCCCACAAGATAAATAATGGAGAAGAGGTATCGTTAGATAATAAGAGCATGGATTTCTTTTTTCTAAAGAGATATGATGCCGACAAGATAATAAATGTTACATTACAGCTAATAAAGCAGAAGCTTCCCAAGTTTGTAAATGCTACAGAGTATGATATACAGGTGCTTACGCCTATGAGAAAGGGACTTCTCGGAGTGGAACGTCTAAACGGTATATTGCAGGCGTATATGAATCCGGCAGACAAGAGCAAGCGCGAAAAAGAATACAGGGGCACGATTTTCCGCGAGGGCGATAAGGTGATGCAGATAAAGAACAACTATCAGATAGAGTGGGAAATCAGGACAAAATTCGGTCTCTGTGTGGATAAGGGCATGGGAATCTTCAATGGAGATACCGGTATCATTGAGGAAATCAACGATTTTGCCGAGACAATGACCATATCCTTTGACGAGGGCAGAAAGGTGGAGTATCCGTTTAAGCTTTTGGAGGAGCTTGAACTTGCATACGCGGTCACTATACACAAGTCGCAGGGAAGTGAGTATCCGGCGGTCGTTATACCTCTTTTGAGCGGCCCGAGAATGCTTATGAACAGAAATTTGCTCTATACGGCGGTTACAAGAGCAAAGAAATGTGTTACCATAGTGGGTGACGAACAGACATTTTACGAGATGATACAAAACAACTCACAGCAGAGACGCTATAGCGGGCTTAGAGACAGAATAGTGGAGGAGACTATCTGATGAAAATAAGAAAACTTACAAATGAAGAGATAAAAGGGGCATGTGCTTTTGCGGTAAATATATACAATATCGCAATCAGAAGCAGTTTCCGGACACAGGACTGCCATCGTTATTTTGATGAATATATGGATGCGGACAGGCTGACAGAAGAGAACAGGACCGGTGCTCTTGTAGTATTTGGTGCTTTTGAGAGCAATGTGCTGTGCGGAGTGTGTGGTATGACAAACGAGGGGCATATCACCATGCTGTACGTGCATCCGCAGTACCTAAGGCGTGGAACTGGCAAAAAGCTTCTGGAGAGAGCAAGAATATATGCGCGCATGCAGCTTAAGCTCATGCAGGTGTCTGTAAATGCAATGCCGGCATACACGGCAGACTACTTCAGGCGTGTGGGTTTTAAGAGTGCATATCAGGGAGGCTTTTGCAGTGGACAAGGCGATATGTACGTTCCTATGACAGCAAAAAGCATATATCAGGTGGAGTATACACCGCGACATATAGCTGATAAGACTTTTATTGCAATTTCCGTTGGCTTCACATGTCTTGTATTTTTCTCAGGCGTGATATATGCACTATGCGCGGGGCTTACTCCGTAACGCTCAGATGCACTTTTAATGGGCTGCAATAGTTGCCGGTCATACTTTGGTGTGAACAGTAGCTAATATTGTATACATAAATATGCATATTTATGTAACAAAAAACAGTTGAAAAATTGGCTGTATTATGATACACTTTTTACAATTTAAGCAGATATACTATGCAATTACACTTTATAAGAAAAAAGAGACGCCCTCTTTTTTTTTGCGCAGACGTAAGGTTAGTTGCAGCTAAGAAGCTTATGGTTACAAAGTATAACACGAAAGGGCAGGGTAAAGATGAAAGCATTTTTAATTCTTGAAGATGGTAATGTATTTACCGGAACCAGCATTGGTTCAACAAGGGAAGTCATTAGTGAGATAGTATTTAACACATCAATGACAGGATATCTGGAGGTACTTACAGATCCTTCCTATGCAGGACAGGCTGTTGTAATGACTTATCCACTTATCGGAAATTATGGAATCACACCGGATATGGAGTCGGAAAGACCATGGCCGGATGGATATATAGTAAGAGAGCTGTCACGTATGCCAAGTAATTTCCGCTGCGAGGGTACTATACAGGATTTCCTCGAGAAAAACGATATTCCGGGAGTGGCCGGCATTGATACACGTGCGCTTACAAAGATTCTCAGGGAAAAGGGTACTATGAACGGAATGATTACCACAAATGAGAATTACAATCTCGATGAGATTATTCCAAAGCTCAAGGCATATACTACAGGCAATGTGGTTGACAAGGTCACATGCACTGAGAAAAAGGTTTTAAAGGGCCAAGGAAAGAGGGTTGCCCTCATGGATTTCGGTGCCAAAAACAACATCGCCAAATCACTCAATGAAAGAGGCTGTGAAGTTACAATTTACCCTGCACACACAACCGCTGAAGAGATACTTGGTGACAATCCTGACGGAATCATGCTCTCAAACGGACCTGGAGATCCAAAGGAGTGTGTAGAGATTATAAAGGAAATAAAGAAGCTTTATGACAGCAATGTGCCGATTTTTGCAATCTGCCTCGGACATCAGCTCATGGCACTTGCAACAGGCGCAGATACCCACAAGATGAAGTACGGACACAGAGGTGGAAACCATCCGGTTAAGGATCTTGCAACAGGCCGTGTTTATATTTCTTCCCAGAACCATGGATATGTGGTTGACACAGATAAGCTTGACCCTAATGTGGCTGAGCCTGCATTTATAAATGTCAACGACGGCACTAATGAGGGTCTTAAGTATGTGAACAAGAATATCTTCACAGTTCAGTTCCATCCGGAGGCATGCCCTGGACCACAGGATTCAGCATATCTTTTTGACCGCTTTATTAACATGATGGGAGGTAACCAGTAATGCCAAGAAATAATGATATTAAAAAAGTATTAGTTATCGGTTCCGGTCCAATCGTAATCGGACAGGCCGCAGAGTTTGACTATGCAGGAACACAGGCCTGCCGTTCCTTAAAAGAGGAGGGCGTTGAGGTATGTCTGGTAAACTCAAACCCTGCAACTATCATGACTGATAAGCAGATTGCGGATCAGGTATATATCGAGCCACTTACTCTTGAGTCATTAAAAGAGATTATCATAAAAGAAAAGCCTGACAGCATCCTTCCTACACTCGGTGGACAGGCAGGACTCAATCTCGGCATGGAGCTTGCTGAGTGCGGCTTCCTTGATGAGCAGGGAGTAAAGCTTATCGGAACAACAGCAGAGACCATCTTCAAGGCTGAGGATCGTCAGGCCTTCAAGGATACCATGGAGAAAATCGGTGAACCAATCGCGGCTTCACAGGTTGTAAAGAATATCGAGGACGGTATTGCATTTACCAACAAGATTGGTTACCCTGTAGTTCTTCGTCCTGCATTTACACTCGGCGGCTCCGGCGGTGGAATTGCTCACGATGAGCAGGAGCTTATCGACATACTTTCAAACGGACTTCGTCTGTCACGTGTCGGAGAGGTTCTTGTAGAGAGATGTATCGCAGGCTGGAAGGAAATCGAGTACGAGGTAATGCGGGATGCCAACGGCAACTGCATCACAGTATGTAACATGGAAAATATCGACCCGGTCGGTGTGCATACAGGAGATTCAATCGTAGTAGCACCTTCGCAGACACTTGGAGATAAAGAGTATCAGATGCTTCGTACATCAGCACTCAATATCATCAACGAGCTTCAGATTACAGGAGGCTGTAACGTACAGTATGCCCTCAATCCTGACTCATTCGAGTACTGTGTTATCGAGGTAAACCCACGAGTTTCACGTTCATCAGCACTCGCATCAAAGGCTACAGGATATCCTATTGCCAAGGTTACAGCTAAGATTGCACTCGGCTATCACCTCGATGAGATCAAGAACGCTATCACACAGAAGACATACGCAAGCTTTGAGCCAATGCTTGATTACTGTGTAGTCAAGATTCCAAGACTTCCGTTCGACAAGTTCCTCACAGCAAAGCGTACACTTACCACTCAGATGAAGGCAACCGGAGAGGTTATGAGTATCTGCAACAACTTCGAGGGTGCCCTTATGAAGGCTATCAGATCTCTCGAGCAGCATGTTGATTCACTTATGTCTTATGACTTTACAGGTCTTACAGATGATGAGCTTGAGAAACAGCTTGCAGTTGTTGATGACAGACGTATCTGGGTTATCGCAGAGGCGCTCCGCCGTGGAGTTAAATACGAGCATATTCACGAGATTACTAAGATAGATCTTTGGTTTACCGATAAAATCGCAATACTTGTTGAGATGGAGAACCGTTTAAAGACAGAGGAGCTTACAGTTGACCTGTTAAAAGAGGCAAAGCGTATCGAGTTCCCTGACAATGTTATCTCACAGCTTACAGATATTGATGAGGCTGATATCAAGAAGATGCGTTACGACAACGGCATTGTGGCAGCCTACAAGATGGTTGATACCTGTGCCGCAGAGTTTGAAGCAGAGACACCATACTACTACTCAGTATTCGGTAGCGAGAATGAGGCGGCAGAGACAAATCCGCAGAAAAAGGTGCTTGTACTTGGTTCAGGACCTATCCGTATCGGACAGGGTGTTGAGTTTGATTACTGTTCAGTTCACTGTACATGGGCGTTTGCCAAGGAAGGCTGGGAGACAATCATCGTAAACAACAACCCTGAGACCGTTTCAACTGACTTTGATATTGCTGACAAGCTCTATTTTGAGCCACTCACAGCAGAGGATGTTGAGAGCATCGTTAATATTGAAAAGCCTGACGGAGCTGTTGTACAGTTCGGTGGACAGACCGCCATCAAGCTTACAGAGGCACTTATGAAGATGGGGGTCAAGATACTTGGAACAAAGGCTGAGGATGTAGACGCAGCCGAGGACAGAGAGCTCTTCGACGAGATTCTTCAGAAGACAGGTATCCCAAGAGCAGCAGGTGGTACAGTATTTACAGCTGAGGAGGCAAAGAAGGTAGCAAACGAGATCGGTTACCCTGTACTTGTCCGTCCTTCATACGTGCTTGGTGGACAGGGCATGAAGATTGCATGGAATGATGATGAAATCGAAGAGTTTATCGGCATCATCAACACAATCACACAGGATCATCCAATCCTTGTAGATAAGTACCTTATGGGTAAGGAAATTGAGGTTGATGCAATCTGTGACGGTACAGATATCCTGATTCCGGGTATCATGGAGCACATCGAGCGTACAGGAGTACACTCAGGAGACTCTATCTCAGTTTACCCTGCACATACTATCTCAGAAAAAGCAAAAGAGACTCTGGTTGAGTATACAAAGAGACTTGCACAGGCACTCCATGTTGTTGGTATGATTAATATCCAGTTTATCGATATGGACGACAACATCTATGTTATCGAGGTAAACCCACGTTCTTCAAGAACAGTGCCATACATCAGCAAGGTTACAGGTATTCCAATCGTAGATCTCGCAGCAAGAATCATCATGGGCGAGACAATAAAGGGCATGGGCTACACACCTGGACTTGCTCCGACAGCCGATTACATTGCAATCAAGATGCCGGTATTCTCATTCGAGAAGCTGCGTGGCGCTGAGATTTCACTCGGACCTGAGATGAAATCAACAGGAGAGTGTCTTGGAATAGACAAGACCTTCAACGGTGCGCTTTACAAGGCATTTGAGGGTGCGGGAGTCGAGCTTCCTAAGTATAAGCAGATGATTATGACTGTAAAGGATGCTGACAAGCCTGAGGCAGTAGGCGTTGCAAAGCGTTTTGAGAAGCTTGGCTACAAGATTTATGCTACAAGAAGTACTGCAAAGTACTTACAGGAGCACGGAGTAAATGCTCTTCGCGTAAACAAGATATCACAGGAGTCTCCAAACGTCATGGATCTTATCCTCGGACACAAGATAGACCTTGTAATCGATACACCTACACAGGGTAACGGAGACAAGACAAGAGACGGTTTCCTTATCAGAAGAAATGCAATCGAGACAGGTGTTTACTGTATCACAGCCATGGATACAGCCAATGCACTTGCACATGCATTAGAGACTGCTTCTGACAAGAAAACACCGGTTGACATTGCAACAGTTAAGAATCTTTAAAAGTATATAGAATATATTTTATCCCCGGACAGTATATCGGATATGCTGCCCGGGGATTTTTTATAAAATCAAAAATATGATGTGTTATGCCTGTATGCATGCCGCAGGTTATAATAGCATCGGTTTTTGTTAATCTGACGGAATAGTATAAGTAATACGAGTGAAAAATATGCAAAGTTTAATAGAAATTTGACAAATTATTAACAAAAGCAATTGATTTTTACATAAATTTGTAGTATAATAACTTTGTTAAAAAATTAACAGCACGGATGTGCAATACAATTTAAAGGAGATAATATAATGGCAAAGAAAGTTGTAATCGCAAGTGCTTGCCGTACAGCAATCGGCAAAATGGGCGGAGCATTAAGCAATACTCCAGCCGCAGATTTAGGTGCAATCGTAATCAAGGAGGCTTTAAACCGTGCAGGTGTTGCTCCTGAGATGGTTGACGAGGTTAAGATGGGTTGTGTTATCCAGGCAGCTCAGGGACAGAACGTAGCTCGTCAGGCTTCTATCAAGGCAGGACTTCCAATCGAGGTTCCGGCTATCACAATCAATGTTGTTTGTGGATCAGGTCTTAAGTGCGTAAACGACGCTGCTACAATGATCAAGGCCGGTGAGGCTGATATCGTTGTTGCAGGTGGTATGGAGAACATGTCAATGGCTCCTTACGCTATGACAAAGGCACGTTTCGGATACAGAATGAACAATGCAACAATCATCGATACAATGGTTAACGATGCTCTTACAGATGCATTCAACCACTATCATATGATGATCACAGCTGAGAATGTATGTGATAAATACGGCATCACTCGTGAAGAACTTGATGAGTTCTCAGCAAACTCACAGCAGAAGTGTGAGGCAGCTATCGCAGCAGGCAAGTTCGATGATGAGATCGTTCCTGTACCTGTTAAGGTTAAGAAAGAAATCGTTGAGTTCAAAAAGGACGAGGGACCTCGTGCCGGAACAACAGTAGAGACTCTTTCTAAGCTTCGTTGCTGCTCAGGTAAAGAGGGCGGACTTGTTACAGCCGGTAACGCATCAGGAATCAATGATGGTGCTGCAGCAGTAGTTGTAATGAGCGAAGAGAAAGCTAAGGAGCTCGGTGTTAAGCCATTAGCTACATGGGTAGCAGGAGCACTTGGCGGAGTTGAGCCTGAGATCATGGGTGTTGGACCGGTAGCTTCTACAAAGAAGGTTCTTGCAAAGACAGGTCTTACAATTGATGATTTCGATCTTATCGAGGCAAACGAGGCATTTGCTGCACAGTCAATCGCTGTAGCAAGAGATCTTGGCTTCGATATGAGCAAGGTAAATGTAAACGGTGGTGCGATCGCACTTGGTCATCCGGTTGGAGCTTCTGGATGTCGTATCCTTGTTACATTATTACATGAGATGCAGAAGAGAGAGTCTAAGAGAGGTCTTGCTACACTTTGTATCGGTGGTGGCATGGGCTGCTCAACAATCGTTGAAAAATATGAATAAAAATTTTTAAAAGTATATTTTATGGAGGTGCTAACATGAAGGTTGGTGTTATTGGAGCAGGAACAATGGGACAGGGCATTGCAAAGGCATTTGCTCAGGTCGATGGATATGAAGTCGCACTTTGCGATATCAAGCAGGAATGGGCTGAAAGCGGAAAGGCTAAGATCGAAAAAGGCTATGCCCGTCTGGTAGAAAAAGGAAAATTAACACAGGAAGCTGTAGATGCTATCCTTGCTAAGATCACTCCTGGATTAAAGGAAGACCTTTGCAAAGATTGTGACCTCATCGTTGAGGCTGCTTTTGAAGATATGGATGTTAAGAAGACAACATTTGCAGAGTTGGATAAGATCGCAAAGCCGGAATGTATCTTTGCATCAAACACATCCAGTCTTTCTATCACAGAGATCGGTAATGGTCTGACTCGTCCTATGGTTGGTATGCATTTCTTCAACCCGGCAGACCGTATGAAACTGATCGAGGTTATCGCTGGTGTGAATACTCCGGATGAAACTGTTTCCGCTATTAAGAAAATCTCTGAAGAGATCGGAAAAACTCCGGTACAGGTTAATGAGGCTGCTGGTTTCGTTGTAAACCGTATCTTAATCCCAATGATCAATGAAGCTGCATTCATCAAAATGGAAGGTGTTTCCGATATCGCTGGTATCGATGCAGCTATGAAACTTGGCGCAAATCATCCAATGGGCCCTTTGGAGTTGGGAGATTTCGTTGGTTTGGATATCTGCCTTGCTATCATGGATGTTCTTTATAAGGAAACAGGCGACAGTAAGTATCGTGCATGCCCACTCATCCGCAAGATGGTTCGTGGTGGAAACTTAGGTGTAAAGAGT
>OGEP01002936.1_pt1 | contig 13901 bp, 13 predicted proteins | sample 1570721 | NCBI WGS metagenome assembly OGEP01 (sample SAMEA2582131, study PRJEB24529) | metagenome | biome: Human gut stool | place: China | collected 2011 | reverse complement strand
TGTCTTTTGGACGTGAGCATTTTTTTATATTAAGACTTTTTCAGTAACCTCCCCAGAGCCTTTCTAGCCCGTCAGGTATAGAACTGGTTAGCAGAACGGACAACAGCATCGGGCGGCCCGCTACGCGCTGAGGGCTTCCCGAAGCGTCGTTGTCAGTCTGAGTTTGTCGCGGCGGAACGCCGCATCTGAATCCCAGGAAAGAGCATGACTCGTGGTTGCTGGCTAGCAGCTCTTAAACTAGCTCCCAGGCGACGGCAATAACGAGCGCTGGCAAAAGGTTAGCAATGCGCACGTGAGGCAGCCCAAAGAGGTTCGTGCCGACACAAAAAATCAGGATATTGCCGACGGCGCTGAGACTCTTGAGGGCGGCAGACGTCATAATGGGTTCGAAGAAGCCGGCTAACAGGAAGATGATTCCCTGGAAAACGCCAACAGAAATTGCGGAAAAGATGCATCCCTTGCCGAGCGTCGCAGTCATAATCATAACAACGACAGCATCGATTGCGGTCTTGGCGAACAGGACGGACGGGTCGCTGAGCAGACGGTCGTTGATAGAGCCGATGACGGCCATGGCACCGATACAGACAGTCATGGACGCCATGACAAAGCCCTCGACGAATCGCGTATCGCCGCCACTCCCCGTCTTCTGCTGGAGCCAGCGTCCAAAACACTCCATACGATCTTCGAGATTGATAGCCTCACCGATGACCGCACCGCCGATAAGGCTTGCGAGCATGCAGTTCGTCCCGACGAGCATCAATGCCCCATCGCTGCCGATATGTAACATTTCCTTGACGGTCCCTGTCAAACCGAGGAATATGACAGCCACAGCGCAGGACATCATAATCGTCTTCTGGAAGCGCTCCGATATCAGCCGGCCGCACCCCAATCCCAAAAGGCCGCCACCAATAATCCCTAATACATTGGCTAAGATACCTATCCCTGGAAACAAAAGATTCCCGCCTTTCTAAAATAAAAACAAATCCATCATAAATTTAGATGTCTTTTATTATAACACAAAGGATAAATATGTACACAGTACGGTGAGTAGGCAGGCCGCCTTTGAGTCTGTCGCGGCAAAGCCGCATCTGAATCCGAGCCAACCGCGGTCTATTTCTCCAAATTTTGAAAAAGCAAGGAATTTTAGTATAATGTAGTTAGATTTTTCTTATGTTGTGGAATTTCACTGAGGAGGTTGTCTTATGGGAAAATTGACGATACGAGGCAAGGCTAGCATGAATTGCACCTATGACATAGTAACCCTTGAAATCGAATTCTATAAAGATGGTAATACGGCCAATGCGGCGATGGACGCAGTTTTGACACAGTGCGAATCCTTCTTATCCTATCTGGACAGCCAAGGTGTCCCTATAAATCAGATTTCTATGGAACAGGACGAAGTGGAACGGCATTATGACGAAGATAATGAAGAATATTATTACACGGCTTCCAGAAAAATCGTAATCCGCATGAGTTTCGATATGCCCTTTATCAACATGATACTGGATCACATCCGCCAGCAAAACTATAATATCGCTATCGAAAGTAGTTATAAATTATCAAATGAACGGGAAATCCACGATGAACTCATCAAACAGGCTGTCGCCAATTCCAAACATCGGGCAGAAGCCATCGCAGCTACGGTAGGGAAAAAAATCATTGGTATCAAATCGGTATCTATGAATAACTATAGCGAAGATTCAATCCGTTATTGTGATATGCTGGCGCCTGATTCACTAAGATGTGAAAAGCCCAAATCCTTAGATTTCTCTAACCAGCTGGCTGCCAATTCAACGACAGAAAGCGAATCCGTCGACGTCGAGTGGATTATTGATTGAAGAACATAAAAGAATAAGAGATTAAAAGGGCTTGTCGCACGACGACAAGCTCTTTAAAGTTGTTAGTGGCTAGCAGTTAGTTATTAGCGGAGGGGTTTAAATTTAAAGGTTTTCTCTGCAAACTACAAACTCTGTGCTACAAACTATAAAGAGAAGGGGCTCCGCATGATGACATAAGCCTTCATGCGACAGTCCCTTATTTTGTATACAAAAACACCCTAGTTTTACAGCTATTCTTGCGTTATCGTTAACTATGTAAAATAAAAAAAGCAGCTTAATCGTCAACGTTCTCCCCACAAAGGGGAAATGCGACGATTGAGCTGCTTTTTTCTTACCCGTCCCCTTACGGGGATTATGGTTCCTATCTTGTATCTCGTCATACTGGCATCCTACGCGGTATTCGGGTTTCCGTCCCCTTACGGGGATTATGGTTCTTATCGACTAAATTTGGCTACTGGACCGTTATCGAGCCACCCGAGTTTCCGTCCCCTTACGGGGATTGTGGTTCTTATCAACGGGGGCGATATGCCGACCGTTCCATCCTTCCGGTAAAGTTTCCGTCCCCTTGCGGGGATTGTGGTTCTTATCTCCCCGTCCGCGCGGAGCTTATGTTCTTTATCCGCGTGGAGTTTCCGTCCCCTTGCGGGGATTGTGGTTCTTATCAGTACAGAACCAAGAAGGGAAGGGATACCATGAAAAACGTGTTTCCGTCCCCTTGCGGGGATTGTGGTTCTTATCGAGAAATATTATGTTGAACAACCTGAAAACTTTAAAAACGTTTCCGTCCCCTTGCGGGGATTGTGGTTCTTATCCGCACCCTTTATAAATGGCTTCATGAAGCCGTTGAAATGACATTTTGCGGAGCGGATCATATATTTTCATTATTTTTCGTCTTTTGCAAGAAAATGATTTTCAAAAAATCGCTTAGAACTGAATGTTAAGGCAGCGGGGCGGAATCGTCCTGCTTGTATTTTCAAAAAGCACGTTAGGCACATAAATAATGTATTACCTAGCCAATTCATATTATAACACAAGTTCATAAAAAATCGTAGTTCGTAAAGGCCTGTCATTAGACAAGAATAGGTTGTAGTCGTATCTCGCAACGGGCCGCCCAGCCACTGCTGTCCGTTTTGGCGGGCGTCCCGCGCGAATCCTAGGCATAGCCGAAATTTATGATGAATGACACATGTTCGTAAGGCATCACATATTTGTCAATAAAGATTCTTCAATCCATTGGTTCAATCTTTTATAGGCCATGCGTTGGCGGTTTACGCCTGGTCCGTATAGTACGGATAAAAGGTGCCAAAAGGATTTCATGATGTCATCGGGTGTCAGCCCTGTCCGCTTCTTGATGGTTTCTTCTGTGACGTTAATGATTTCGTGCGCTGTGTTATTGCGTAACTTCCGCAGTTTATCCATGTACGGGTTCGTCGAAACCATCAACGGATCTGCCATAAATTCATGATGTTTTTCCGCATCTTTGGCCCCGTCGAATTGTTCGGCAAAGCAGAAGACTTGATAGAGCAAAATAAAGGACAATTCGCTGTCATAAAAGGGCTGGGGCCAAACGTTATCTAAATAGGCAATCAGCTCCGGGCCCTGCGGTTTCTGGAGCAGTGTCTGCCGCCGTAAGAGTCTGCGCCCTGCCACTTTTTCTCGATAATCGAGAAGGGGCATTTTCAGATTCATCTTAGCATAGGTCATGAATAACTCATAAAGGAAGGGCGAAATTTGCACCATAAAGCTGGCATATTGTTTCTTTTCTTTATGAATCTGCATGGTCAACAGATACTCCGTCAGGCTTTCTCCTTCTTTTTCAAAGGGGAACAACTGCTTCCCCTGATATTTTCTCATAATCTGCTGCGCCGCTTTGGTCTGTAAATCGGCACGATACATGGCAAAATGAATCAGCTTCTTCGTCTGCTCCGAAACGGTATGACTGCCTTTGCAAAAAGCCCAGGCGCCCATATATTCATACTGATTGATGAGCGACATGATTTCATATTTCTCACGATAAAACCGCAATACTTCCAAGTGCGGCTCTTCACAGCGGTTGGGAGCGTCTGATTCATCGTCTTCATTGCAAAGCAGCATTTCTTCCACATCTTCTTCATCTTGGACAGGGATGTTATTCACATTAGAACGACGTTCTGGAGAAGCCACCTGAATACCACGGCACCAGGCATATTCGGTACTCATAATGGCCAAGATGACTTTAATCTGTGGTGTCCCAGAACTGAGATTCAGTAATATTTCCGCATCTGGATAATCTTGGTGTAATTGCAGGACATGCCCTGGTAACTGATGCAGATAGGCATCGTATAAATGAGCATCTACGATACCTGAATAGATAGGCACTACAGGGCATCCCGGCTGGACATGGTCAATGCCACGGGTATACATATGCGTATTCCGTTCGCGTTGTTCCATTTCAGCCGTAAAATAAAGGACGACTTTATCAGGATGGTAATGGCGTAAAATATGAAGACAGGCTCCATCCCGGCAATTACGCACGGGATCCGTCGTCCCAATGGGTGAAAACAATATTTTCATGATATATGACTCCTTACAAAATAGTCGTATCTACGGCTCCCATACCCAGTGCCGTCTTGACGCCGATGCCGGAAAAGGGTGCCAAGGCCGCGAGTATCCCTTGAAGCCGCTTCAACATGTCGTAGCCAAAGAAGGAATAGCGCTGCCAGCCTTCACAGCCATAGATGGTGCTACCATTGACAGAAAAAACCTGGGACCGGAGCTGGTATTTCGTCAGCCGGCAATGGCTGACCAGCTGTTCTAATAAATCGTCCTGTTCCAATTTCACCGTATCCGAAAAGGTATTCCATCGCAGTAACAGACTATGATACATAAGGCGGATATCCGGCAAGATGACGTATCTCCCGTCTTGTTTAAAACTCATGACACTGAGGCACTGCCATTCCGCCCCGGCCGGAGCGGAATCGGCTTTAACGAACTGACCGGCTAAGTCTTCAAAGCTCGTCTGCCCTATGAGCTGCCTTGGTCCCAATGTGACTTCATATTGCTTTTGTTTAAGCCAAAGGGCTGGCACTTTTTCCAAAGGGATGACCAGCCTCTCATAGGCTTCGTCCGTCAAAGTCCCTATGCGCCAAAGAGCACTGTGTTTCCTTTCATTCCAGTACACTACCTGGCTGTAGGGGCGCAGGGTCATATGATGATACATTTCCGCACTCGCCGGGGCAATAATACTCATCAGGGCACCATGAAAGATAGACCCCATGGCCGGATGGATGCGGGTGTGTTCCGGCATCTTCAGCGGGATTTCCGTCAGCCTTAACATGATGCCACCTCTTTCACCGCTGCCAGCCCCAGTATCCAGCGGTCGTTATCAGCCCGGGCCAGTTTCAGCGTCCGCGGTGTCAGTCTGTCATCTTTGATCGAATGGTGATGGCCGCCATTCCGCGTGAACAATACTTTATCGAAGAATTCCGCCAACACAGACTGGCCATCTTTTTGGGGCGCCAAGGCATAATAGACAGTCTTAAACAGGAACCCCGTACCGCCGCCGAGGCGGATATCTGCCAGCTTGCTTTCTTCAAACTCTCCCTTGTATTCGTGTCCAAAGACGCCTCTTTCCTGAGCTAAGCCAAAAGCCAGATAGTCCCGTACCCATTGCCAGACATCGTCGAGGGATGTAATGCCAATAAGACGGGCTATGTCCTTATCCAGGGTCATAGAGAAACGGAATTTCCGGCCCGTCGGGATACATTCGCGAAAGAGTGCCAGCGGATGTCCATTCAATCCTTCCCCGCGAATAGCCGAGACATCGTATTTCTGTAAAATCACTGTATCCCGTTCATGACCGACGAGCATGGCATCACTGACAGCAAGGCCTTTCATAACGCTCTGCAAGGCATCATCAGGTCTGTTTTTCTGTTGTTTAAGGCGCGTAAAGGCCTGTCGTTCTATGTTCTGGACCAGGTGGACCATTTGTTCATCATATTTATCTTTTTCTCTGGCTTTCATCGCCGCTTTGATGCGGTTCCAGAAAGGAAGATACGCCTCCGGATGCTGACGAATATCATGGAATAAGATAGCGGAACGGATAGCTCCTTTCAAGGTACTGCCAGGGATATACGGTACCCCATCGGGTGTCTTGACTTGCCGGGAAATATCATTGACCCGCTGTTGTCTTTCTCTGACTAAATAGACATCGGCTGAAGCATTGCAAACTTCCCGGATAATAGCAGACAGGCTGCCAATCCGTTGTGACTGGAGCCAGCCGTACAAGTTCATTTTTCCTGAAAAGACACTTTGGGCATAGTCATCGATTAAGTCATGGCGGACCAAAAAGGTCATCCATTTAGCTTTATCGAGAAAATAAATACGCTGCTGATTCCGATCTTTCGTAAATATATATTCATATTGTTTCAGGAGCTCGCCATTGCCAATGTGAATTGGGCTGATACAGGTCAGCTCATACGTCTTATGTTCCCATTTTTCTGTATTTATCATAGCATCAACCCCACATACAATCCCTTGCCATACCGCCAGACTGGATGAGTCATCCCCTGTCCGCCTACATCAGTCATACAGCCAGCTATCTTTTCAGGGAAACAGGAGCCGGCTTGTATCATGTAAATATCATTTTTCTTTTGCATCCGGCTGCCATCAGGCGATAAAAAGCCGCTTCGCCGACAAAGCGTATACTGGCCTTCCTGGACATCTGCCACTTCAGCCGGTGATGGCAGCAGAACGGACAGACACATGTACCTCGAAGCACCTGTCAGGGTCAAGGCTCTATATAAAACGCCATCATCACTGCCATCTTTATAAGCTCCACATTCATCCATCTCAGTTATTGGATCATCCCGAAATTGGAATTTTCCATAACCACTGCTGCGTTTCCCACCAATGCCCGAAAGCCTCAAGGATTCCAGCAAGGCTAAGAGCCAATCCAGGTCTTCATCCTCTTCATAGCCGATAAGGCCATACAGTCCTGCATTTTTTGTAAACTGAATCTGGTGGACATAATAAGGCCGTGGGACATCATCCGTACAGTTCACCCGTGTCAGCAACTGGCCGCAGCCGAAAAAGGGCTCATCACCGTCAAAGGCTTTGCCAGACTTCATAGCCTGTATAAAAGCAGCCAATTGGGACACTCGTATATAAGACAGCTTTTTTTGCCGCTTCTGCTGCGTAGCCTGCCGACGAAAAGTATCATAATCAGCCATCACCTGGCGCTCATCAGAGGGGATGGTCAAAATAGGTTTAGGCACATACAGCTGCAGCCCTTCCGTTTCATCATAGATGTACGGAAAGAGGTCCGAAAAGAGAAGCTTTCCCTTTGCTGCCCCTTCCTGTAGGTGTAGCAGCCCCGTTTCATCGCCTTGCAGCGACAACTCATAACATAAGGCGCCAAACAGGCTGTCTGCCCGGTAGGTCAAGGAACTTTGCTCCAGCTTGCCTCCATTTTCAGCACAGCCGAAATGAACGGGTGTATCGAATTGTAAAGGATACAGAGCGTACTTCATAGGCTACACTTCTTTCAACAACTGCAAAGCGGCAGCAACAAAAGGCTGGATATCCGTATCAGCCAGCCCGGAAAAGCCCTGGACATCCCACTGGGAAAAAGTGACCCGGCCATAGCCGCGCGATCCATGACCGCCGAGATAATCCCAGGTAAGCAGGCGGATGCCATCGGCCAAGGCTTGTAAATCTTCTGTTACTTGTTCGACGTCAGCGATATTATAGATAAGCTGAAAGTCGAAGATAGCCCCTGCCGGGACGCGTTCGATTTGCCGTGGATTAGCCTCGCCGGTCAGCGGATTAATCTTGTTTTCAAACTTGATTTCGCCTAAATACGTATCCATATCCATCTGTTCCATGGCCTTGACGCTGTCTTCAGCCATACGACTGTCCACGAATTGCAGCCGTGCCGGCGTCGCTTCCCGTTTATCGGCTGTCCCAAACAACCGTTTTACGACAGGGCTTTCCGTTTCCAGATTCAAGCCCCCCTGATTGCGCCGCAATAAAGAGCGGATTTTCCCCTTCATAGAACTGCCCGGGATAATAGGCTCCTTCGTATAAGGGTCGCGGATGACGGTCTTGTCAACAGCTCCGATAGGCGCAAATTCATCAGACCCGCCGATATGGAGGCCCGTTTCCAGGCGAAGTTTCGCCGTCATCTTCAATTTTCCGCATAATTTTTCTTGTGCCATAATCAATCTCTGCCTCCGTAAAATTTATGATATGCCACTAACGCTTCGACGTAATGGGCAAAGGCTTCATATTTTGCGATACTGGTTCCTATCGCTTCAATATGATGTTTCATCTCACTCTGTCTCATGAAATCTCTGACATTTCCTTCTCTTCCAGCCTGGTAGGCAGCTTTGACTTTCAAAAACTGTATTTCCCCGGCTAATTCATCGGGTAATTCCGTTGCATCTAAGTGCTTGGCTTTATAGACATTGACCTTATTGGTAATAGCGTTAACAGCCGTCAAAAATTTCCGGATTTGATTTGTTTTTAAATAGATTCTCCCATGATGCTGGTCTTTCAAGTTCAAAATGACCTGCTCTGCTTCCTTGGCGATATCTCTCATCCTTCATCCCATCCTTTCTGTTCTTTATCCCGTACATGATAAATCAGGAGTTCGATAGCCGTCATGAGTTGCTGACGGTCAGCAGTCGATTGATACCAGTCGTATAAGTTCTTCCTCAAAGCCTGATAACAACGCCATTTCCCGGAATCACGCTGTTTCGGTTCCATCCGCGCCAATGTATAGGCAAACCGGGCTAACTGGATATGGCTGCCATCGGCTTCGGCCTGACGCAATAAGTCCAAGAGGCGGTACAATGCTGTTTTCCCGACAAAGAGTTTCGACGGGTCTTCCTTTTGCAAGGTCATATTCCGCTCTAAAAAGCGCAGCTTATCCTGGCAGACGCCTTGTTCAAATTCATCCCATGAATAGCGGGCGGTCATCATAGCGCTATCCTTTCCCGTCGACTGGGATACTTCGCCGAATAGAGCAACACTGTCTTTATCGTGACGGGGATTGGCTTTGGCATAATCTTCCAGATTCCCCGTTTCCCTTGCCATCTGAGAAATCGGGCAAGACGGATGGAAGAAGCCGATGCCGGCAGAAAAGGTCAATTTCCCATTGGTAAAACGCCGGAAGGCATGGCGGATATCGATGGCAACTTCCAGGATGTCATCCCAGGTACCGGCCAGGAACATATCGTCCCCGCCGGAATAAATGACATGGACCTTGCGTTCCCGCTTGACTTCATCCGTAAAGAGTGTGAATCCCGGGGTCCCTTCTGCCGTATGGCCCTGACAGATAGCCTTGATGTACTGTTTAAAGAAGAGCGATAAATTACGCGATAACGTGACCTTGCGGGACAACGTATCATAAGACGAGGAGAAACCGGCAATGAATGCGGCGCCCAAATTATCGACATCGCCCCGCAAGACCCCGATGCGGGCAATCCCTGTTTCCTCTCGGCTGCCGCCGCTCTGCTGTGCCAATTCGGTGAATTCGACGGCATGACCTTGTTCATTACAGGTGATGTAATCGCCCATCCACAAATGAGTCGACACGGCTTGACCCAAAGTGATTTCGTTCTTCACATAGATTCGTTTCGGTCTGTCCATCGCGGCCAATTCTTTTTCACAGATAGCCTGTAAATAATAAGGCTGTGCCAAACCGGGAAGGGGCACTCCCTCCCTTCCGGCCGATTGGCTGATAACGAATATAGATGCCGTCAAAGACGATTTTCCTAATCGGAACAGGGCATTACACGAAGCGCAGGCTTCTTCAGCTCCGTCGCCGGTATCCTCGCCATAAGGCTGCAAGTCCGCCGCCGGCGACGCAGTGTGACAAATTGCACATTCCCGGCTGCCATCGGTATCCTTGTTATACCTACTCTGTGCATCGAATAACGCGGTGAGCTGCTGCCCGTCATAACGGCAAAGTTTCTTCTGGCCCAGTGCCTGACTGACCTTCTGGAAAACCTTCCCGGCGCCACCGCCGCGAACAGAAAAATCATCGGCAGAACAAGGCTCAGAAGCCAGGGCAATATATAATTTTGTTCCATAATGCTGCAAAAACCAATCATTGATAAGGCTATCTGCTTTTTTCAGAACATCCTGCGTATGAGTTGTATTGGGCAGCAATAAATAAAAATGGCCGCCACCAGTATAAAGAAGGCATGAGCGGCTGACATGGCAGGCCTCCAGAATTTCATCGACGATATGCTCTAAGAGGATATCCAAATAAAGCGAACGGCCGCGTAGGCTTTTCAGGGCCCCTTTTGAGGGAATGGTATAAATAAATTTCTGGATTCCCGATATATCTCCAGAGGCCAGTCGATATACCGGCGCACTCCGCAAGTCCTTTTGGTGTTTTCCATAACAATATGATTTGTAATCGGTAATTTCCCGTTCCTGGAAGACATGCCAGAGGCAGACAGCAAAGGCAGCCGTCAATTTTTGGTGGTCATATAAGGAAATATCTGCAGCTTCAGCCATATTCGTACTGGACGGGACATAGCTCAAAGTCTTTTCCAAAACCTGCAATAATTCGGACAGCGTCATGGCCTGGGGAGACCGCTGTGTAAAGATATCCGTCACGGCAGCGGCTACTTTTTCATAACTAGCGGCCGGGGCGGCGATGTGATTCTGGTGATCAGGATAAGCCCACGGTTCATTTTCTTCTATAGTTTTCAAACGGTAACCAGCTGCATCCGTATCTCCTTTACGGTCAAAAACATTAAAGATACTGCTCAACGGCAAATCCGATACAAAATGCATCCCGCTCCCTTCCTGTGCGCCTTCTGGCATCAAGGCGCGCCGGTCGGAAGCAGCTGCCAGGTTATCGGCTTCATAAACGATATAGCTAATATCATTGTCCGGAAGATGTGCCGCTTGTAACTCATTTTGATGATGATGAGCCACAGCCAGCAAAATGGCTTGATGGTCGGCATCAAAAAAATGGGACAGGAGCTCTTGGCCCACTAAGGAATGAGATTTGCGGATTTTCCCAGCTCGTTGATAGAGTTTCCCAATATCGTGTAGTAGTGCAGCCTTTTCTAAATCAATTTCAGTGACAGGCAATCACCTCAGCTCCTTTCTATATGTCAAAAGAATAATCTTATATGGTATTCAATAATGCAAGCGTAAATTCCTGCTTCATCTATAAAATAATGACATCTTCTGTATGCGTATCTCCCCGTCCCCATGAATGGACGGCCATATAGCTATCTAATAGATAAATACGCAGTGAATCCGTATCCGTATCAATCAAAAAAGGGGCCTCCTGCATCAGTTTCTGATACTTCCGCTTGGTAATATAGGCCTCGAAAGCCGATTTCTGCACGCGCACGCCATACTTCTCCAGACAAGCGACCATTTTATTCCGCGTCTTATTATCGGTAATGTCATAAATGATTAAGACAATGTATTTTTTATCATCAACACTCTCTGTCTGCGAATTTTTCATCAAACCACCTACCGGATCCAAATCGGCTCATACATCTTCGGTTCCTGTGCCAATAAAGCCTGACTGTATTGGGCCACTTGATAATTCAGCGACCGCCGGAATGAATGTTTTCCATCAATATATTGATTGGTACTACGCATTTTCTTTTCATACGCCCGGAAAAAAATTTTACGCCCTTCTGGTGTTAAATAGACGCCATGGCTTTCTTCATCATGACAAAAATGTTCTTCTTTGATTTCGTGATGCTGTACTAATGCCATTACGAAAGAATCTGCCAGGACAGCTCGCCATTCTTCCAAAAGGTCCGACGCCAGCGCAGGATGATGTTCTTTCAGGGCATGCAGGAAGCCGACATAGGGATGAAGTCCTTCATTGGTAATAGCTGTAAACAGTTCATACATAATCAACGTGTAGGCAAAACTCAGCAAAGAATTAAACGGGTCTAAGGGCGGCCGTTTGCTCCTTTTCTCGAAAGAAAAAGCTGGGTCTACGATTTTTCCTAAAGCAGAAAAATAAATCTTAGCGGCCATCCCTTCATACCCCATCAGAGATTCGCGATCCTCCGCTGCTTTCAAGTGGTCTGCCATGGTCATCATATTATGAATATCTATCATAACCGCTGGTATTTTACGTTCCCGATTGTACCGGCGCAACAAGTTCAATTGATTGTGGACTTTAGCCAGTAAGACGCGGCGGCTCATTTCTAGAGAAAACGGCTGGTCCTGCAAAAGGAATTGCTGCTTTTGCTTAAAAACATTGACATGACTCGTCGACTCTAAACGCCCAAAATATTTGCCCCGAGAAGAAAGCCACGTAACGGGAATCCCTAAATGCAACAAGGACACCATCGCATGTGATGTAATCTGAACCGTATCCGTAACCAGCAAGCCTTCCAAAGTTTCTTCAGGAATCTCCAACAAAGTTTCATGATTGCGCCCGACAACAAAGCGCCCTTCCTTCTTAGAAATCATAGCGCCCTTTTCCGTAATATAAGCAAAACTCATCACGCATCACCTCACAAATCCGTCCCCTTGCGGGGATTATGGTTATTATCTGCATACCCCGGAATGACGATGACATCGATTACCTGGCTCAGTTTCCGTCCCCTTACGGGGATTATGGTTCTTATCGCGCATTGCATCAGAACGTAAAGGAGTACAAAAACGTTGTTTCCGTCCCCTTACGGGGATTATGGTTCTTATCAATACCAGCTAATAAGATTGCTCAGGCTGCTAAAGCGTTTCCGTCCCCTTACGGGGATTATGGTTCTTATCAGCTCAAGTCGACTTTGGAGACTATTACTGCACTGGGAAGTTTCCGTCCCCTTACGGGGATTATGGTTCTTATCAACTGCTACAATAAAGATGAACGCCTGGGAAAAAGGAAACGTTTCCGTCCCCTTACGGGGATTATGGTTCTTATCAACTACAAGATTCCTGCCGTTACTATTCAAGGGATGTTTATGTTTCCGTCCCCTTACGGGGATTATGGTTCTTATCAACGAACCTAGAAATAGGAACGTTCAACGTTCTCAAAGTGTTTCCGTCCCCTTACGGGGATTATGGTTCTTATCACTATGGATAAGTATGGTAAGAAACTACAGCACAAACAGAGTTTCCGTCCCCTTACGGGGATTATGGTTCTTATCTCGTGAACGCCAGCTTCACAGCCTGTTCCATGACGATTCAGTTTCCGTCCCCTTACGGGGATTATGGTTCTTATCCTCCATACCCTGCGTACGATAGAAACGAAGACGGCCTGGTTTCCGTCCCCTTACGGGGATTATGGTTCTTATCCTGTCGTCGCCCCCCTTTAATCACCTTCTTTCTATTTCGTTTCCGTCCCCTTACGGGGATTATGGTTCTTATCAAGGAAGCGTTACCTGTTATCCTCGCTATACCTATTGTTGTTTCCGTCCCCTTACGGGGATTATGGTTCTTATCCTGTGGTAGCCCGATATAAGACGGCCTGCCGTATCGGTTTCCGTCCCCTTACGGGGATTATGGTTCTTATCTGAAGAAGATGTATTGAATGACTTATTTAGCCGTCCTGTTTCCGTCCCCTTACGGGGATTATGGTTCTTATCGACCTTCCGGCCTTCCTCGAAGCGAAGGGCCTGGGAAAGGGTTTCCGTCCCCTTACGGGGATTATGGTTCTTATCATGGAAGAAAAAACCAACATTTATAAAAAATTAATGGGTTTCCGTCCCCTTACGGGGATTATGGTTCTTATCTTGCTGGCGGCGGCCAGGAAGCCGTCGGCGACGTTGGTGGTTTCCGTCCCCTTACGGGGATTATGGTTCTTATCGGACGCTTCGAGCTTCCTTGCTACGATTCCTTTCATGTTTCCGTCCCCTTACGGGGATTATGGTTCTTATCTGCGGCAGTCTCTCCTGAGTCCCCGACTTAACTCGCTGGTAGTTTCCGTCCCCTTACGGGGATTATGGTTCTTATCCGCACCCTTTATAAATGGCTTTATGAAGCCGTTGAAATGGCATTTTGCGGGGCGGATCATATATTCTCACCATTTTTTGTCTTTTGCAAGAAAATGATTTTCAAAAAATCGTTTGAACCTGAATTTTAAGG
>OGEP01002919.1_pt1 | contig 13997 bp, 14 predicted proteins | sample 1570721 | NCBI WGS metagenome assembly OGEP01 (sample SAMEA2582131, study PRJEB24529) | metagenome | biome: Human gut stool | place: China | collected 2011 | reverse complement strand
TCAATATCGGTGGTGTTTGCCCACAAGCCATCGACTTTAGCCGATGGTGGTTGACAAGGCTAATTAAATCCGACTAACCAGTGCTGTTAGCATTGGTTGGCAGTGCAATAACTGCAAACGTTTCAACTGACAGGCACGCACCAATGTCAAGGATGTTAAGCAGACCGCATGACTAAAGCAGGCAGCTATCATGCTAGATACCAGGATAAAAACCGGATCATAGAGCTGTAGGTCGGTGTCAGCATCAAAAGTAATCATTCTTCACAAGCTTTGTCAACTTGAATTATTAGTAAAAAGTCAACAATGTCAATCGCTTATCAACATTTTGTATCGTTTGAAACGCTTTCAAAAATTCACAAGTAGGTTTATAATAAAAATACATTTTGAACTATCAAAAGAAGGCGAGGTTGTTAATTATGTCAATTAAAAACGTAACGATTGCCGGTGCCGGAACGCTGGGCAGTCAGATTGCCTATCAAAGTGCGCTGTGCGGCTATCAGGTTCGCATCTGGAATCCGCATCCAGAACGGGCCGAAAAACGAATTGCGGCGCTGCGGCCATTTTACAAGCATGACCTAAAGCTGACCGACGAACAGTTTGACGCCGGCTTGAAAAATATCGTTTCGATTACCAATGATTGGGAAACGTCATTTAAGGATGCCGATCTGGTAATTGAAGCCGTACCAGAAAATCTGGACATGAAAAAGGATTTCTACGCGCAGCTCTGCTCGGTCCTGCCAAAAGAAGCAATCATTGCCAGCAACTCATCGACCTATGTACCAAGTCAGCTGGTCAAACTGGTCGATCGTCCTGAAAAGTTCCTCCATCTGCACTTTGCTAACCATATCTGGGTCTTCAACACGGCTGAGATCGTCGGTACGCCTCAGACTGAGCCGGCCATCATTCAAGAAGTCGTGGCTTTTGCCAAAGGAATCAAGATGCTGCCGATCGTTTTGAAAAAAGAACAGCATGGCTACATTATGAACGCGCTGTCCGTACCATTTCTGAATGCGGCATTGGGTCTTTGGGGAAAGGGCGTAGCTGACCCGATCACAATTGACAAGGATTGGATGAATTCAACTGGTGCGCCGATGGGACCATTTATGTCAATGGACGTGATTGGTCTGCGGACGGTTTGGGCAATTTTCAGCTCCCATGCTGATACGCCAGAGCAAAAGGTAATTGCCGACAAGCTTAAGGCCATGATCGATGCCGGTCACTATGGCGTTGAAGCCGGTGAAGGATTTTACACCTACCCGCACCCGGCTTATGAAGATCCCAACTTCTTAAAAGAATAAACCTGCAAAAAACAGCGCGATACCAGGTCTTTTAAAGCTTGATGCCGCGCTGTTTTAATTATTGCTAGCCGGAAATCCCGTGACTTTAGTCGATGGTGGTTGGCTCGGAGCTCTGATTGGTAAGTGGGTGGCAGCTGTCAGAAAATTTAATCAAAAGTGGCACGAATTGATAAATAGATGACGCGTTTCGATGTTTATTATGACAGAGTAGGCGTGTATCATATAGTCATTCACTAAACGTTAAGCAAAGGCGGGAATTTAAATGAACTATTTTTTGATTGATGGCCGCTATGATGATCTCTTACGGCACTATGGCTTGGATCCTCAGGCCGTTTTGCGCCAGGCAGAGCTGCCGGCAGACACTTTGAATCATGACCGGATCACCATGAAAGAGGAACAGTACTATCGCTTTATGCAGGCAATTGATGAATTAAAGACGATGGACGATCTGGCGGTAAAGATGGCGACGGCAGACCAGATCGAGACTTTTTCACCACCGATTTTTGCCGCCTACTGCAGTCATAATGGCGAGCAGTGCATTAAAAGGCTGGCTGAATATAAAAAATTGATCGGCCCGATGACTTATCAGATCACGTCATCAGCCGATCAAGTTACGGTTGAGCTGCTGCCTGGGGATGCCAGCTTAAAGATTCCCGCGTTTTTGGCGGTCGCGGAATGGGCCTTTTTAGGCGCGCGACAAAGCAGGAAGTAACGCCGGTCAAAGTAGTCTTGAATGCAGCTAAACCTGATTCTGCCTTGGCTGAGTTGGCAGGAATCAAGCTTGAATCAGGCAGCATCAATCAGATCAGTTTTTCCAAAGCAGACCTGCAGTGGCCGTTTGTCAGCTATAATGCCGCGATGTGGAACTATTTTGAGCCGGAGCTGACCAAACGCCTGGCCGACCTTGAAATTGATGACTCTACCTCGTCACGGGTGCGCAGTGCTTTAGCTGAACTGTTGCCAAGCGGCGAAACGACGATTGATGACGTTGCCCGTGAGCTGGGAATCTCCAAAAGAACTCTGCAGCGCAAGCTCAAAGAAGAAAAGACGACTTTCCAAAAACAGCTTAACAGTACGCGAGAAAACTTAGCCGTTCATTATTTAATCAATACTGACATTACCACGAACGAGATTGCGTTTCTGCTTGGCTATCAGGAACTGAACTCATTTTTAAGAGCCTTTTCACTGTGGACCGGCAAAAGCGTCTCGGAGTATCGTCGTCAGCACCAGAATCAGTCGAAAGCAAATCGCAGCTAGCAGTCGTGGGCGCCATTAAATGCTGATTCAGTACGAAAGCCTTCCTGCAGATCCAAAAACTCCAGGTTGTCCGTCATCGTGCGCTGCTCACTGACCAAAGGCATCGTGAAATAAGTTTGGTTGAAACGGACTTCCATTTTTTCATCCAGTTGCGATGCTGTGTAATCCTTATACCAGATCGGCCCTAGGTTTGAGTCGAGTTGGGCGTTAAAGTCAGGAAGCTTGGCGTCTTTGCTTACAATGATCAACTTGAAATTGGCATCCAAAGAGCAGTTGCCTAGCTTGGAAAATGGACCGACGCCATCATCAAAGTCCAGAATCAGTTTGGAATCAGGCTGCAGGTATTTTTGCAGTCGCTGCTGAGCTTGAGGAGTAAAGGTAAGTTTCATGATTAGAACCTCGCTTTTGATTTTTTTATCAGTTTATACTTATTTTTAGTAAGTGTAAATTTTAATGCTCAGCGGCAGTTAAAAAGTCCCCGTTCCAAAATAACGGAACGAGGGCTTTTTTTAAAACGAGCTGCGAATCGTAATTAAGATCGTGGTCATTAATGCCAGAATCATAAAACCTTCTGAAAAAACGTTGGCCAACAGTGCACAGGTATAATTGATAAAAAACAGTCCCAAGCTGGCAGCAAAGGCCACAAATCCCATCGTGAGCAGTGCCCGCTCATGATCGACCAGTTTTTGACAGTGCTTTAGACTGCGGGCAGGCAGCTGGCGGCGGACAAAAAAGATAATGGCACTCGCTAAGACAAGCGTCGCGATGCAAAGGACGTAAGACAAAATAATAGTAGATGACGACTTCATTTAAAAATAGGTTTGAGCCACGCCTGAGCATGGTGGTCCTTTCCTTGAAAGATTTTGCCGCTATCTTAGCAGAAAATGCCCTAAACCACAAATTTGAAGAAATCATGAAGTTCGGGTCTGACAAAGATCACTAATCGATAATTAGCAGAATCGACAAAAGATAATGGCTGACTAGGGCAAAATGACAGTTGACAAGGATTGTTGACGGGAATAAATAGACAGTGCCGAGCTGAAAAAACAATGATATCTGAAAAAAACTTCATAAGTAAATTGATTGCTGAAACGAAAAGCGGCTGGGACAGGTGATAATAAAATAGTCAATTTTTAAATGACTTAGCCAGAAACGCTCATTATCTAAAACTTGGATACGGATCCAAAAATATCAGCCGCAGCTGGTTTGATTAAAGCAATCAAAATCGAATTTGCACAACGTGTTTGCTTATGATATTTTCATGAAAACTCGCCAACCGGCTGCAATTGATCTGACAGCGACGTTTGTTCAGCAGGTGGCAGCAAAAGAGGGATATCGTGAGTAAGCGTCAATTTAGGCTGATTAATTCAATCAGTCATCGTTATTTGACTATTGATGACCATATTTTAAGAACAGTTGATCAAAAGCAGGCACTGATCGTTAGTGAAGCAGTTGGACGGCAGCTGTTAAAAAAGGTCAACCGGATTGCTGAGGCTTTGGCACAGGCCAATGGGACGGCGTTTAACGAATATCGGCTGGAAGAAGCACCGCTGGCCACGATCAGACTGGGCAGCGAGGATCTGGATGCCTTAATCGAAACCGTTCAGCTGCTGGGCTGCTCTTATGAAGAAGCGGCGACGCGAATCAAGCATCAAAAAATCAAGCAGGCTGATCAAATGGCGATGCATCAGTATTATGGCCTGTCAATTCCGCATAAGATTCGGTAGAAAACAAACTTGAAAGCGTTTCTTTGAAAAGATATACTTGGCTTATCGAACGCATTGCATTATTTGGAAAGAAGGAATGATCATGCTATTTGATAAGGCAATTGTCAGAACGCCAGGCAAGTCAGTCGTGGATGGAATTGACGACTATGCTGATGCTGGCAAGCCAAGCTATGAAAAGGCAGTGGCTGAACACCATGCCTATGTTGAGCTGCTCAAAAAGCTGGGGATCGCGGTCACGGTTCTCGAGCCATTAGAGCAGTTTCCGGACTCATGTTTCGTTGAGGATCCGGCCGTTGTCTTTGATGATTTTGCGGTCGTTACCAATCCAGCCCGCAGTACGCGACAAAAAGAACGTGAATTCATCCGCCCAGTCCTTGATCAGTTCTTTGAGCATGACCAGATTTTTGAGATTACTGCTCCAGGAACTCTGGAAGGCGGGGATGTCATGCCAGTTGACGATGATCTGATCTATGTGGGGCTTTCGGCACGGACCAATCAAGCCGGCATTGATCAGTTTGCCAAGATTGCCGCTCGTTTTGGCAAGACGGTCAAGGCGGTGCCGGTTGAACAGGTTCTGCATCTAAAGACCGGAACGACCTATCTGGGAAACAACAAGCTGCTGGTAGCTGGTGAATATATTGATAGTCCCTACTTTAAGGATTTTGATCAGCTTAAGGTACCGGTTGGTGAAGACTACGCGGTCAACTGTATCAACACTGGCAATGGCGTGATAATGCCGGCTGGTTTCCCTGGCGTCCATCAATTGTTGGTTGAAAACGGCTTTAAGGTTTACGAGACCGACATGTCAGAATTTGCCAAGATCGATGGGGGCCTGACCTGCCTGTCACTGCGGTTTAGCTAACCGTTAAAGGCCGTCGCGGTTCCTGCCACGACGACCGAGAATTTATTGACTATAAAAAAACAGCGCGTGATCACTGATTCGGCGCTGTTTTATTTTTGAAATGACTTATTGGGATACAAGTTCAGCCAGCCGCTTGATCCCCACGGCAATATCGGCTTCTTTAACTGGAGCCAAGGACAGGCGAATCCGGTTATGCGGGGCGGCATGAATGTAGTAGCGGTCGCCATTTTCAATCAAGACGCCTGAATTTTGCGCGGCCGTGCAGAATTCAGCTGCCGTTATGGGCAGATTGAGCTGTAGCCAGAACCACACGGCACCATCAGCCGGCTGCCAGCTTAAACGATCACCAAATGATTCAGTCAAGAGTTTGCCGGCTGCCTGATACTGCTGATGATAGGCCAGTTTTAGGCCGGTAAGGTGCTTGCGCCAGAGTCGGTTTCGCAGGTAATAGTCAAAGATGCGCTGGGACAGTCCCGAAGTTGAGATATCGGCAATCCGCTTAACGCCGGCAAAGCTTTCGATCAGTCGAGTCGGCGATACCAGATAGCCCAGCCGCATCCCCGAGGCGAAAATCTGTGAAAGACTGCGGACATAGATGATGCGGTCATCGGGATCGTGTTCTTTCATGGTATGAAGCGTATTACTGTCATACGCCAAGCCAGAGCCATAATCGTCTTCAATAATCCAAAAATCATGACGATGAGCCAGTCCGATGATGCGAGCTTTTTCTAAGCGGCTCAACGAGTTTGTGGTGGGGTTTTGCAGGTTGGGCATGAGATAGAAAATCTTAGGCTGGATGATTTTAAGCATTTTTTCCAGTTCGTTAATCAGCGTGCCATGATCAAAATTCAGACCAATTACTTTGGCGCCGCAAGCCTTAAAAGCATCCACGGCCCCGGGATAGGTAGGATTTTGGACCATCACGCAGTCGCCCTGTCTGATCAGCGCGCGCGCACAGATATCAATCGCCTGCTGTGATCCTGAGGTAATCTGAATATTTTGGGGCGTGGTTTTAATCCAGCGCTGGGCCAGTTCGGCAGCCAGCGATTCGCGCAGGGGATAATAGCCCATCTCGTCTTCGATTACAAAAGCGTGTCCGCCATCGCGATCCAGGATGTAGTTGACCGCCTGCTTAAAGGCCGTCGTTGAGAAACGGTCGGGGTTGAGCGAGTAGCTGGCAAAGTCGATCAGCGGCTGGTCAGAACGGTCAGCCGGAAAATGCGACAGATATGGAATCTGAGCTTGGCCGGGTAACGAATCCGCCATGCCTTCCTGAACAAAGCTGCCAGAACCACGCCGGCTGATGATATAGCCATTTTTCTCCAGTTCACGATAGGCACTAACGACCGTCCCAGGGTTGATTCCTAGCGCCTTAGCCAAAACTCGAACCGCCGGAAGACGACGATCGGGAGCTAGCTGACCATTGACAATCCGGCTGCGCAGTGCATCATAAAGCTGAGCATAGAGCGGTTCTTTGGCCTGACGATTCAGTCTGATGTTATTAGCCGCGCTTAATTGATCTGCATTCAATAAGGATCCTCTTTTCCGTGTCGTTGTTTCAGTCCCGTCAAAAGTATTCATGGCTTACTGTCATCGCTGGCTAGCCGGGCTGGATAGCGGAATTTGACATTAAGCGCCGTTTAAGCAATGCGTGCCTCGTTTTTAATGGCAAATTCCCGAAAGTATGGCAGCGCAAACGCGACCTGGCCTGGCTGGGGAAGACTGACGATCTGGTTTTCAATCAGATGCTGCAGGCAGACTGGTGCGGCTGTGCTGGTATCGTCAATCTGCTCTTTTAAAAAGCCTTCATCAACGACGCTGCTGATCTCATGGGCCAGAATCTCGATTACCTCACGATCACCGGTTGTCAGTTCATCAACGATCGGCAGGTAGGCATTGCTGAATAGCTGTTGTTGATAGTCGGGCATAATTTTTTCAAACGCAGCCGGATTGATTTTTTTAACACCAGACTCCCACAGCAGCGAGCCAAGAATCTGAAACGCGTAGGCATAGCCGCCAGTTGCTGCCGCTATGTTTGGCAGGACTTCAGGTTCAATGACGCGATGGGCCTTGGTAAAAATCTGCTGATATTGATTGGCCACCGTATCCAGATCAAGCATGGGCAAGGTCAGCCGCCTGCTTTTTTGAACCAGCGCGGCAAAGTTGTCATCGCCTAAAAACTGCGGCATCCGGCTGGTGATTCCGGCCAGCACGACCATGATCGAATTACCGTGATTGCCCAGCTGCTGGCATAGCTGAAGCAGAGTGAGCAGTGATTCGGTTGGCTGATTGGCTTCATCAACGGTGATAAAAAGGCGCTGCTGATACTTGGTAAGCGTTTCAACGTATTGAATGAACATCTCGCTGGGAGTATCGTAGTCCAGGACGTCCAGTTCCTTGGTAATGGCGGCACTGGCTTGATAATAGATTGCCCCGACCAGTGTGCTTAAAAAATCATCGTGCAGCTCTAGATCAACCGTGATCCAGCCATCACGATCCAGCATTGCATCGCCAAGATCATTTAAAAAAAACGGTTTTACCACAGCCACGCGGACCATCGATGAAGATTGAGCGAAATCCTTGCTGCAGCTGATCGGCTTGATCAAGCAGTTTTTGCTGCATGGCTGGCCGTTTGATACAGCTGGGTGAGATATTACCAAAGCCTGGGTTAAATGGATTGATCATGTTTATCCCTCATTTCGACTGAAGTTTGCCTTTATTTTAGCGTGCTGGCCAGGGCAAGACAAGGTACGGTTGGCCTAATCAGTTGCAGATTGTCAAAGATTTAGAAAGCGCATACAATGAGAGCGTGTATTTTAAAACTTTGGAAGGAATACCGATTATGAAAACAAAAATCATTCCAGTAGCAGCCGCCAATGAAAAAGACGTGATCACGCTTCAAAAAAATTGCCACCAAATCATTTACTGCCATGTTTGGACCATACCATGAACCCCAAGCCGTTAAAGCATATACTGATGAGGCATATGCCTTACCGATTTTGCGCACCGAGCTCAGTAATCCCGACAGTCGGACCTATTTTTTGAAACTTAATGGCAGACCGATTGGCTATATGAAGCTGAATTGGCGTGCGGCACAAACCGATCAGCTCTTTGACAACGCGATGCAGCTTCAGCGAATCTACCTGCTTCCTGAATACTGGGATCAGCACCTGGGCAGTCAGCTTATGGAAAAAGCATTGGATGAGGCGCGTCAAACTGGCGTCGCAACGGTCTGGCTAGGTGTTTGGGAACATAATGAGCGAGCGCGGCATTTTTATGAACGGTATGGCTTTAAAAAGGCGGGCACGCATACGTTTACGATTGGACCAGATCAACAGACCGACTTTTGGTATGCTCGATCAATGGTGCCTACTGACTAACTTGATAACACCCATGCATCAGCAGGATGATTCATTGGCTGATGCTTTTTTAGTTGTTTGATCCGGGCAGCGAGGACTGTTAGCGCTAACGGTGCAGACAGCCGTTTTTGATCAATTTTTTGAGTTTTTTTGAAGTTGGGCGAATCAACGTTGAGAATAGGACAACGGAGCGATTGGCTTTAGGCTGTTTTAAAACGCGAAATAATTTCTTTGCTGAAGATTCTTGATTAAGCTTGAAGATTGTTGAAACAGCCTGGTATGCTCTAGATGTTTATTGAAATCGTTTACAAAGGGGCGTGATGAGATAATATCGACGCGACAGTGGAAAATTTATCTTAAAAACTGTCAAATCGGGCTGCTTGATAAAATTTATGTATTCGGGGGGATAAGAATGGACACAGCAGCAACACCAAAAAAGAAAAAATTTAAATTGAAGATGCCGGGAGCATTTACGATCCTGTTTTTCTTGACGGTAATTTCCGTAATGCTCACCTGGTGCGTACCAGCCGGCAGTTATTCTAAGCTGCAGTATACTGGCGGACATCTTCAAGAAACGACCTCATTGGGACAGAAAAAAACGCTGCCGGCTACGCAAAAAACGCTTGATAGATTAAACGTTAAGATTGATATTAAGCAGTTTACATCGGGCGCCATCAGCAAGCCGGTTTCGATTCCCAATACCTATCGACGTCTTAAGCAGCACCCAGCCAAGCTTTACACGATCTTCACCAGCATGGTTGAAGGAACGATGCAGGCAACTGATATTATGATTTTTATTTTTGTGCTGGGTGGCCTGATTGGTGTCGTTAAAGAAAGCGGGGCCTTTGAATCCGGGTTGATGTCCCTAACCAAGAAAACCAAGGGACATGAATTTATTCTGGTCTTCTTGGTTGCCATTTTGCTGGTTCTGGGGGGTACGCTTTGCGGAATCGAAGAAGAAGCCGTGGCGTTTTATCCAATTCTGGTGCCGATTTTTATTGCTATGGGGTATGACTCGATTGTCTGTGTCGGGGCAATTTTCTTAGCCAGTTCGGTAGGTACGACTTTCTCAACGATCAATCCGTTTTCAGTCGTAATTGCCTCGAATGCTGCCGGAACAACGTTTACTCAAGGTCTGCTGGGCCGGGTAATCGGTCTGATTGTGGCGGCAGTTTGTTTGGTCGGGTACCTGTATTGGTATTCAAGCAAGGTTAAGGCTAATCCAGAATTTTCATACTCATATGAAGACAAGCAGAAGTTTGACAAGATGTGGTCAGTGGTATCTGACGAGGAAAAGGACCTGACTTTTACCTTTAAGAAAAAGATTACCCTGACGATGTTTGCCTGCGCCTTTCCAATTATGATCTGGGGCGTTATGGCTAAGGGATGGGGTTTCCCTCAGATGGCTTCTTCTTTCTTGGCAATTGCCATTACGTTAATGTTTATTAACTGTTTTGGTAAAGATGGTCTTGGCGAGACTGGGATTGTTGATGCCTTTGTTAAAGGATCATCCGGCTTGGTCGGCGTTTCCCTGATTATTGGGCTGGCGCGCGGGATCAATATGGTACTAAACAATGGCTATATTTCTGATACGATTCTCTATGTATCTTCCGAGCTGGTATCGCACATGAACGGGGTCTTCTTTATCTTAATGATGATGATGATCTTCTTTGTGCTGGGCTTTATCGTACCATCTTCATCCGGTCTGGCTGTATTAGCAATGCCGATCATGGCTCCGTTGGCTGATACGGTACACATTCCACGCTATATTGTCGTAACTGCCTACCAATTTGGTCAGTACGCAATGCTGTTCTTAGCGCCAACTGGTTTGGTAATGGCAACCCTACAGATGCTTGACATGAAGTACTCGCACTGGCTCCGGTTTGTCTGGCCAGTCGTCGTCTTCGTGCTGGTCTTTGGTGGCGCGCTGCTGGTTACTGAAGTCTTGATTGCCGGCTGATTGATTTTGCATTTGCTTGAAAAAGTCTGACGATTTCGTCGGGCTTTTTTTGGTGCACAGGTATTAAACTGGTCTAAAAAAAGTTAAAATAGCATTGTCGATATATTAACGAAATGGGAGAGGATTTTATGAGCAGTAACGCAAAAAAACGCGATCAAAAAATCCTGATTAAAATTGCCGTGGCGCTATGTTATGGAGTGCTTTCGGCAATGGCAATCAATATGTTTTTGTCGCATGCCAACTCATATTCGGCTGGTCTGTTGGGGGTTTCACAGCTGCTGCAGGCTTTATTTTTACAAAGTGGTCTGCATATCAGTATGAGTCTACTGGTCGCGGTTTTGAACGTGCCACTGTTTGTGTTTGCTTGGTATGAATTCGGCTTTAGCTATATCTTATTTTCAATGTTGGCGGTTGGCTTTAACGTTGTCTTTTTAAAGTTTATTCCAACGGCCACCTTGGTAAACGACCCACTGACCAATACGATTATCGGTGCGGCAATCTTGGGAATCGGGATTGGGCTGTGTTTTAACCAGGGCTTTACGACTGGTGGTTCCGATATCGTCGTAACTTATTGTCAAAAAAAGCTGCATAAGAAAGTCGGGATGCTGAACAACCTGATCAATGGCGCGATTCTGGTGGTAACCGTCCTATGCTTTGGTCCCAGCCGGATCGTCTATAGTCTGATCGGGATGCTGGTGACCAGCCTGATGATGGATCATACCTTCGTCCTGCAAGAAGACGTCTCGGTTACGATCTATACCAAGAAATCAGCTGCCGTCGCGGAACAGCTGCGCAATTTCGTGCATGGGGCAACGCTTTTGCATGGAACTGGCGTCTATACCAATGAACCCACTGATATTATTCTGGTATGTACGCCCAAGGCTCAGTTAAACGAGCTGCGCAAGATGGTTCATAACGTTGATCCGGACAGCTTTATCAGTATTTCACGAGCTGATGTCGAATTTGGCAACTATCAGCACTATTCGTTTTAGCAGCTGCCTAAATAGCCGTCAAAAACAGCATGCCGCGATGGCTGCAGCGTGCTGACTGAATATTAAAAGTCCTTACCCCATTGTTGAAGTCATGGGATAAGGGCTTAGCATAACTAAAAGCACCGCGCTTGACTGATGTCGGCACGGTGCTTTTTGTATATCAAAACACTTAATGGTGAGTGGCACTGTATTTGGCAATGCTGTAGGCGTCAACGCCGCGCATGGCATTAACGACGTCCAGCGGCGTAACCTCAAACGGCATGCGATTCATGGTGTCGTTTGGGGCACAGGCTGCCTTGCCGACTTTCAGCAGGTTTGCTTCGCTTGGGTCCTCGATTCCCAGCTCGACAAAGTTGGTTGGCAGATGCAGCTTCTTTAAGAAGTGGAAGTATTTTTCGAAACGTTCAGTTGCCGCGCCCTCCAGCATCAATTGCGTCAGCAGACCGAATGCAACTTTTTCGCCATGCAGCCGCTCATGAACCGGACCATTCAAAACGCTAAGAGCATCATTAATGGCATGAGCCGCAGCCAGACCACCAGATTCGAAGCCAACACCGCTCATCAGCGTATTGGCTTCAACGATCCGGTCAAATGCTTTGGTGTCGGCATGGGCAATGGCAGCGGCATAAGCCTCGTCGCCATATGCAAACAGCGTATTCTCGCATTCCTGGGCAACTGCCAGGCCAACCAGCGTCTGGTGCTCGCCTAGCATGTTGAGACCATGCGATTTTTTGACGGCCTGGGCTTCAATGTTGGTTGCCAAAGCGTCAGCCATGCCGCATGCCAAAAGCTTGGCTGGTGCCGTGGCGATGACTTTGGTATCAACCATGACCAGGTCGGGGTTCTGATTATAGAAACGATAATGGTCAAACTCGCCATTGTCTTGATAGATAACTGACAGTCGCGAACAAGGCGCATCAGTTGAGGCCACGGTCGGCAAAATAACGGTTTTGGCACTCAGATTGTCGGCGATGGCCTTGGCGGCGTCAATCGTTTTGCCGCCCCCCAGACCGATCACCATTTCGACATGGTTGTCATGGCCGATTTTAGAGACGCGCTTGATCTCATTTTCGGATGATTCGCCATTGAACTGAACCTTGGTAACGGTAAAGTCGTTGTTGATCAAATAATCGCCAAACTCATTGCCAACGATGCGCAATGAGGTAGGTCCAGCCAGCAGCAGGATTCGATTGCCAAGCCGTGCCAGATATTCAGCACTCTTAAATAAAACATCGCTTCCTTGAATGTAGGAAGCAGGACTGCCAAACATATTGAGACTCATTTTTATCAGCTCCCTTCAGATGCAAAAGCTTGCTTAGCTAAGTTAAATATACCATGAAAGCGATACCTCGGTAGGCGGATTTTAATAATTTAGTCAAAAAATATGACAATCTTGGCTTCAATTGTCTGATAAGCTTTGCATACGATTTGCATTGTTTCAATCTGCTCAGCTTAGGCATAAAAATTCTGGCAAGAGCATCATGGTTTTAGAGACACAGCAGAGCAGTGATACGACCTATCGCTTCTATGACTGGGATCGTGTTGACCAAACGATTGGCCAAAAGCGGCCGCTGCAGATTAAGAAATCGATGTACGACGGTGCCTTTCCACGATCCAGTGCTGAGTACAGAAGCATATGAGGTTGGCGATGCTAAAGTAACGTGTTTTGTATCAACCAACTACTTTGCCGTCTATCGTTGGCTGCTTAAGAATGGCACGGCCACATTCAAACGCGTCCAGAGTCCCTACGCGCTGGTCGCGGTTCTGGACGATCAAAGGCGATATGATGATTATCGCTTCTGAGCCAGGATCGGACTCGCTAAAGGCATAGATTACAAAAAAGACCGTCCTGACGCTGCACAACTTTGAGATATCATGGTATTTGGAATGGGTGCCTACGATAAGGTTGAATCCAACGGTGCCGTTTTGCAGGCTGACTAAAATCATTGGAGCCTGATTCTAAGCAGTAATCGAAATTTATAAGATCAATCAACGACTTGATAAAAATGATGTGACATTTAAACTTTCGCCAAGCTGAATGCTGCATCATTTTTCATTTTTGTCAGCCACTATCAGCTCAGCATGGCAGACCATCTGCTAATCGGGCTTTGACGCGCCGCTGGAATGCTGACGTAAAAAATCAACTGGAGACGGCGTTAAAAGCCTGTCGGTAGCTTGAAATGGTAATCAATCTTGTAGTAATTATTGACTGGCTGAATTCGGCTGCGGTATCGACAGTTTTCTTGCGTTTCAAGACGAGCTGTCGATAAAAATCCGGTTTAGCTAAAAATAATGTAAAAAAGCTATTGACTTAAGCAAGTTTAGTCGGTATAGTAATATATCGTTGTCGCGTTGATGAACGCTTAAAATTTTTAAAGTCATTTTGCTTGAATTTGTTTGAATTATCTTTAATGCCTTCAAGTAAAAAAGTTCTTGACTTTGAAATGACAACCTGTTAAAATAATAAAGTTACTTGCTTGAAATGAGCGAGCAACGGTAGACCTTTGAAAACTGAATACAGTTTCGACGAACACAAATGTGC
>OGEP01002913.1_pt1 | contig 14022 bp, 10 predicted proteins | sample 1570721 | NCBI WGS metagenome assembly OGEP01 (sample SAMEA2582131, study PRJEB24529) | metagenome | biome: Human gut stool | place: China | collected 2011 | reverse complement strand
TATAATAAGACTAACGGTAGACCTCTTGGATTGAAGATTCAAGATTTTGCTGATATGGAGAAGTTTGAATCAATTATGTCTGACTGGGCTGTGGCAACAGGATTAGCTACGGTTGCAGTTGGAGCTGATGGAAAGTATATTTCCGAGTGTTACAACTTTACAGATTTCTGTATAAAGCTTACCAGAGGAAGTAAGGAAGGATGCAGAAGATGTGAGAAATGTGATGCTGAAGGACAAGGTGTATATCATTGTCATGCTGGACTTGTGGATTTTGGTATTCCGCTTAAGTTAAACGATGGTACGGTACTTGGCTCTGTAATCGGAGGTCAGGTTTTACCTGAGCATCCAGATGAAGAGAAATTCAGAGGCGTTGCAAGAGAACTGGGGATTAATGAGGATGAGTATATTGAGGCGTTAGGAAAAGTTACAGTAAGAACAGAGGCAGAGATTAATGCAGCAGCTAACCTGCTAGGAGCAGTACTTAATAATTTTATTAATTCAGAATATAATTCTAAGTATAATGGACAATTGATTACAAAGCTTACAAGTGGTGTTAAGAGTTGTGAAGAATATGTGAGAGATATCAAGGAGAATACCAAGCAGCTTGATGGTATCCAGAGAAAGCAGAATATTCTTGCACTTAATGCATCTATTGAGGCTGCAAGAGCCGGCGAGGCGGGAAAAGGCTTTTCAGTTGTAGCATTAGAGGTAGGAAAGCTTGCTAAGAGCTGTACAGATCTTAATAACAGAATAACCTCAACTGTAGAAAATATATATGATGTTATACATAATATGGCAGATATAGGTAAGAGATAAAGAATACCAGTGGGTAATTACATATAGCGAATGTCAACTGCAAGATGCAATTTGTTGACATTCGCTATTTTCAGTTCTATAATCAAATAAAAATTTTAAAAAGAGGTATATCAATTATGACACCATTAGAACTTGCTGAAGAGATTATTAATGGAAGAAGAATTACAAGGCAGGACGACTTATCCTTTTTCCTGGATTGCGATTTGGATGAACTTTGTGAAGGGGCAGACAGGATAAGAAAGCATTTTATTGGAGATAAGGTTGATTTATGTTCTATAATTAATGGAAGAAGCGGCAAATGTCCAGAGGATTGTAAGTACTGTGCACAGTCAGCACATAACCATACAGATTGTGAAGTGTATGATTTTCTTCCGGAAGAGGATATTGTAAAAGCGTGTAAGCTGAATGAGTCAGAAGGTGTTGACCGTTTTTCGATTGTTACAGCTGGAAAAGCTCTTACTGGTAAAGAATTTGAAAAGGCTGTTCATGCTTATGAGACTATGAATAAAGAATGTGATATTGAGCTGTGTGCATCTATGGGGTTTCTTAATGCAGAGCAGCTTCACAGACTTCATGAAGCGGGTGTTACAAGTTACCACCATAATATTGAGACTTCAAGAAGAAATTTCCCTAATATATGCACTACACATACATATGATATGAAGATTGAAACTTTAAAGCTTGTAAAAGCAGAAGGTATGTGGGCGTGTTCAGGTGGCATAATAGGAATGGGTGAAAGCTGGGAAGACAGACTTGATATGGCGATAAGTCTTGCGGAAGTCGGAGTTGACTCTATCCCGCTCAACACACTGATGCCTATTAAGGGTACACCGCTTGAGAATGAGAGAAGGCTTACAGAGCCTGAGATATTAAGAACAATTGCATTCTTTAGATATATTAACCCGGAGGCTGATATAAGACTTGGTGCAGGAAGAGCACTTCTTACAGGAGACGGAATCAAGGCATTTCAGTCTGGTGCGTCTGCTACTATTACAGGTAATATGCTTACTACTGTTGCATGTGCTACAATTAGAAGCGATAAGAATATGTTAAAGGAAATTGGAAGAGAGACAAAATAATGAAATTAACAAAATATTTGAAAAAAGGAATGGCTGTGTTACTTACAGCGACATTTTGCATGGGATTATCAGCAGGGCTGACAGGCTGTGGAAAAGATACAACTAAAGAAGATTCTAAGGATATTGATACATTCAGAATAATGATTGCACCGTATCAGGATGCTGATACGCTACTTACAGGACTTGAGCCTCTTGGCGGCATGATTAAAGATGAACTTGCTACACAGGGGTATAATGTAGGCAATGTTGAGATTACAGTAGGAACTTCTTACAGTGCAGTAGGAGAAGCTTTAAGTGCTGGAACAGCAGATGCAGGATTTATTTCTGGCGGAACTTATGTTACATATGATGATGACTGTGATGTTCTGCTTACTGCACAGAGAAAAGCTATTAACAAGGATTCTCTTAATGCCAAGGACTGGAATGACGGAACGGAGGAAGCATTTACAGATAATCTTACAACATATTACCGTTCAATAATTCTTGCAGGACCAAGTACTAAGGGACAGGAGCTTGCTGCCAAGGTTAATGCAGGACAGAAGCTTACATGGGACGATTTGAACAGTGCAACATGGGCTGTAATGGGTGCTTCATCAGCATCAGGTTATATATACCCAAGTCTGTGGCTTTACAATAATTATGGTAAGCAGATAAGTGACCTTGCCAATGTCGTACAGTCTGATTCATATACAACATCTATGTCAAGACTTGCAGCAGGACAGGTTGATGTTATCGTTGGATTTGCACATATGAGAGCAAAATATGCAGCTAACTGGATGAGCAAATTTGGTGGTACAGATGATTGTTATAAACAGACTGCAGTTTTGGCAGTGACAGATCAGATAATGGATGATACAATATGTGTTAGTAAGAATTCAGATATTATGTCAGAAGGCTTTAAGAAAGCATTTGCAGATGCTTGTATTAATATAGGAAAAAGTGAAGACGGACTTAAAGTTTTGAATGTATTAAGCCATATTGGATATCAGTATGCCCAAAGCTCTGACTATGATGCAGAGCGTGCGGCGCAGAATATGTTAAAGAAATAATTCACCTTTAAGCTGTCTGGGAGGACAATATACATGTTACAGATAGACAGTGTAAGTAAATTATATAAAGGTGGAGACAAAGCCCTTGATAACATTAGTTTTTCAGTAGAACAGGGCGAATTCATATCAGTAATTGGAAAGAGTGGTGCTGGAAAGACCACTCTTTTTCGCTTGCTTAATGGAATGATTAAGCCAACTGCAGGCCGTATTATTATTAATAACCAGGATTTTACAAAGCTTAAGGGAAGAAAGAAAAGAGATATTCAGAAAACAATAGGCACTATATATCAGGATTTCTGCCTTGTTGATACAATTACCTGCTTAGACAATGTGCTTAATGGGGCATTGGCAGATAGAAATGCTTTTCAGGCACTTTTGGGTATATTCACTAAGGAACAGAAGGAATATGCAAGAAAGCAGCTTGAAGCAGTGGGATTATCTGAAAAAATGTATTCATATGCGGGAAAACTTTCTGGAGGACAGAAACAGAGAGTTGCAATTGCAAGGGCACTAATGCAGAAGCCTGATATTATTCTTGCGGATGAACCGGTTGCTTCTCTAGACCCATATAGTGCAGAACAGATTACTGATATTCTTGTACAGCTTAACAGGCAGTACAATATAACGGTTATTATGAACAGTCATTCGGTAGAGCTTGCATTGAAGAAATCGGACAGAATTATAGGAATTGCTGACGGCAGACTTGTACTTGATAAAAAGTCGTCAGAGGTAACAGATGAGAATATTGAATTCATATATGGTGGTGCGTATGAAAAGCATGAATAGAATGAAGGTTATCAGAAGAATTACTACACTGGTAATGCTTTTTATAATAATATTCTGTTTTGCTGTAACAGGCTTTGATATGAATGTGATTATAAATAGAGGCAGTCAGGCTGTATTATTCATAAAAAGAATGTTCCCACCGGATACAGGATATTGTGGTAAGGTTATAGAACCACTTATTAAGACTGTGCAGATGTCAATTGCGGGTACATTTATAGGTGCTGTGTTTGGACTTTTTACTGCATTTTTATATGCAGGCAATCTTATTAAGAAATCATATGTAAGGATTGTGGTGAGAGTTATTGTACAGTGTGTAAGAACAATACCTGTGCTTATACTTGCACTTGTAGCAACATTTATATGGGGGCTTGGTGCGGCAGCAGGAACTATTGCAATAGCTGTATCGACATGGGCTGTAATGGCAAGAATTGGTGGTGAGGATATTGAAGGCCTGACACTGAAGCCATATGAAGCAGTTACAGCTATAGGAGCAGGAAAATTTAAAGCATTTTCACGGACAGTTATTATTGAACTGCTGCCGGGATATCTTAGCAATTCACTTTATGTACTGGAAGCTAATATAAGACATGCGGCAATACTTGGCTATGTAGGTGCAGGAGGAATAGGACTACTGCTTAATGAAAAGATAAGCTGGCGTGAATACAGCAGGGTTGGAATGATTCTTGTTATGCTTTTTGTCGCAGTGCTTGTGGTTGAAGGAATAAGTACATTCCTGAAAGCATATCTTGATGGACGTATTAAGAGAAATACAACTGCAAATGTGATTATAAGTGTATGTATCATGGTATTTTTTGTATACAGTCTCAGTGCAGTTAAAGATGTATCAACATCAAAGCTTGGTATTAAGGTTGTTGGTGCGATTATGCACGGAATTACACATCCGGACTGGGAATACATGTTTATGACCGGAAAGAGTGGCGTTATGTATCTTATGCTTGAAACTATTGCAATCGCAGTTGCGGGAACATGTGCCGGAGCAGTGTTTGCAGTAATACTTACATTGATTAATTCGAGAAAATTCATTCCAGCACCTATGGCTTTTATTGGCAGGCTTGTTGTTATGGCAATAAGAACTGTACCTGTGTATGTGTATGGGCTTATATTTATAAGGGTTACGGGACCTGGCAGCTTTGCCGGTGTGCTTACAATGATGATGTGCAGTATCGGACTTCTGACAAAGAGATTCACAGTTGCAGTAGACAACTGGAATATGGCGGCATGTGGCGGTGCCTGAACTTAAGTTCCAGTTTAAGGATGCTGTGATGTACAGACTGGATGTGAATGTGCGGTCGGCAAGTATATTAGGACTTGTTGGAGCAGGTGGAATCGGCGCCCCACTGATTGTCTACATGAACAATTACAGATGGGACGCCGTTGGCTCAATTCTTATTGTATTGTTTGTTGTAGTTCTTCTTATAGAACTTCTTTCAAAATGTTTAAAGAGAATTCACTAAGCTTTCTTAAAACGGCTGTAGTCAATAACATATATGAAAATGTAAAGAACGATATAAAGAATTATTGCTCCGATTACATCGACTACAGAATGCTGCTTTAAAAACACGGTTGCAAGGCATATAAGGACGCAAAGGATTGAAGATAATGTCTTTGTTATTATATGTCCCTTTAAAGCTTTGCAACGCAGTAATGCAAAATTAACTGCAAGCGAGTTGTATACATGTATACTTGGAAATACATTTGTTGAAGTATCTATTGTATATAGTGCATTGATTATCTTTCCACAGAAGTTATCGGGAATATAATCAGGCCTTAATGTAAGACCATTAGGATATATCATGCATATTGTAAGAGCAAGTGACATACCGATTACAAGCGATAATGCAAACTGTAAGAATTCTTTATTATCTGCCTTAAAATACATATATATGCACGCTGCAACCACATACAAAAACCATAATACATATGGAATTATAAAATACTCACAGAAAGGTATCATATCATCAAAAGGAATATTGATGATATGAAGCCCGGGATAATCACTGTTAATAACTTTTTCAAGAGTCGAAAACCATGGAAGGTATATAAATATATATGCTGCAAAGCATATTCTCCAGCCTTTTCTTTTAAAAAAATCTTTCAATATTGTACACCTCTACATTTTTTAATATTATTAGCAAAATATTTCAAAATTATATCATTGTTGCTGAATAAATGCAATATAATAAGGTTTTGAAGGTTTACAAACCAAATAAATATGTAATATAATGATATGACACATTTGATGCAGGAGATTTATAAATGTTACATTTGAATCATTTGAAGAAAAGTTTTGGTAAGAACGAAATTCTTACTGATATTGAATATACATTTGAAGAAGGAAATATATATCCGGTTCTTGGCGGTGCAGGAGCAGGAAGAACAACTCTGTTTGAGTGTATCGCAGGAGATATTGCTGTAGATTCAGGCACTGTTGAGACTAAGGAGAAGTGCACGCTTTTCTTTGCTGCAAAGCAGAGTGTTCTGCCTATGCTTATTACAGGATATCAGTTTATCAGTATGCTCTGTGATATGAATAAGAACAGCGAAAAGCCTGAATATTATCTTGATAAAGTGAAGCTTACAGGGCTGATAAGAGACAGACATATTGCAGATTACAGTTTTGAGGAGAAGAAGAGGCTTCAGTTAGCAGCTTTTCTTATTCAGAAACCATATGTAATGATGTTTGATGAGGCACTTGATTATTGTACTGATGAATATATTGATGATATGCTTTCAGTTCTTAACGAATATAAGAATGACCATATAATTCTTATATCAACAGGTTTGTTGGATATTGCACATAGAATATCAAAGGATGTGCTGGTTCTTAACAATGGTGAACTCAATCCTATATCACATGAAACTATGCAGATTCCAGAGATAAAAGAAGCTGTATTAGACATACTTGGGGAGGCAGACAATGAAATTATTTAGAAAGCTGTTTGCTGAGAAAATATTACGATATTATGAGGGAACAGAGGCAGGAATTAAGATGATAAAGAGTTTTCCTGTAATAAGGAAACTGGTGAAGGATGATGCTTTTGGTGAAAAATCAAAAAGCAGGGCTATCGTTGGAACTATGGCACAGATATTTATGCTTGCATGGGAATTTATAAGAAAGTTCATGTATGTAATTCTTCTTATATATGTTCCCTATACAATACTTGCATATTTCTTTCCACTAATAAGGATTCATCAGGATATTTCTATAATATATCTGTTTATAATGCTTTCAACTATATGTGGAAGTCTTGCTAATACAACAATATTTGCAATGGGTGACAGGGATTATCTTATGATTCGTGTAATGCTTGTTAGTCCGTATATGAATTTTTTGGGGAAATTTATATATAAGATAGTAACAGAATTTGTATTCTATTTTATTATACTTATAATACTTGGAGAACCGGTATTTAATGCACTTATGTTGTGCATTGTTACAGCATGTGCAAGACCTGTGGGTGAGATGATGGCAATTATAACATTTGACCATTTCAGAGGTGTGTACGAAAACAGAAGTGTCCTTAATGGCACAATAATGGCTATATGTGTAATACTTGCATATGGACTGCCTGTGCTTAATGGCAGAATTGCAGCAAGCTGGATATATGCAATACATCCGTTTGTTGTCTGTGTTATGTTTCTTGTTGGAGCAGGCGCAATGTATTTTCTGTGGTGGTATAAGTATTATCGTGTGATAATAAGAGAGGCAATGCATAATAAAAGAGAATTTTAATTAAAACAGGAGGACGATTATGTATCAGAAAAGCAGAAGATTTCAGACAAAAATAATTACATATGCAGTTCTGGTTATATTCAGTCTTCTTGTCATAGGGGTGTTTGTATACAGCTATGTATCTAAATATCAGGAAAATAAGCTGGATATTAAATCACGTTATACATTTTCAATAAGAATTGATGATCAGTGGAATGTTGTATCTGATGATTATGTATCTGATTATGATAATGATAATGTGTCTAATTTTACTAATCCGGATATGGTGGGGCTTGGAACTAAATGGCTCGAAAAATATATCTCACAGTACAGACAGAAATATGTTCCATATTCAAAGTATATTGTAAAATCAGGTATTGATTCAGTAAGCGTGCTTGACCTTTCAAGCAATACTGTTCTGCTGTCCTTCTGGGTTATTCCGCAGAATCTTAATTCGGATTATTTTTCTTCGTGGGAAGGTATTCAGGACGACGTAAGAATAAAATGTGAGTGGGTGGTTTCATTTTATCTTGATAACAACTATGATAATACTGCGAAGCTTTATGTTACTTCAGTCATGAGTTCAGAAGACTATGGACTGAAACAGTATTATGCACAGCAGGGAATCGATTCAGGCGGAGATACAGAGATTACAAGTAATTCTAATAAGGATCAGCTTGCTAATTATTCAATAAAGGATAATTCACTTCTTGTCACTTATGATAGAGAAAAATATATTTCGGTTCCTGTATCTTATTCTTATCTGTTGTATGAGCCTAACAGTTCAACAACACTTAAAGAAGGCAGTTATATGATAACCACAGAAAAAACTGCTTTTGTGTATGGAGGAAAGACAGTTAATAACACTAAAATTCCGGTTACTGTTGTTTATTCGGATGATAAAGGTGAAAACTGGACAACATGTGAGCTTGATAAGATATATACTGCTGATTATTATTATGTAAAATTCTTTGATTCTGACAATGGTGTGATTGTCTGCGGATATGCAAAGAGTAATGATACTAATGAATCATCAAGGATATACAGTACAAGTAATGGTGGAGAAAGCTGGGATATAGTTGGAAGCGGACCGGCTACTAATATAATTAAGGGTGTTGTTTATGTGTCATCAGATGTTGGTTTTTTCTGTTATGATTACGTTGAAGGTATGGATAGTAATCTTTATAAGACAGATGATGGTGGTAAAACATTTGCAAAGGTAATGCTTGAGGAGCAGGAACTTGATAGTTCAGCTGCGAATCCACAGGGGCAGGAGACCGAAACTAAGACTGATTCCGGAAAAAACGGTGCAGATTCTTCAGAACAGTTAAGATGGAGCGATGTATATAAGGAAGCTCTTACACCAGTTGTAGATTCTACCGGAATTATAACAATATATCTTACCCAGGGCAAAAATGCTGTTTATAATGATGGAAAAACGGCGGCAAAATATCAGTCATCTGATAAAGGAAGTACGTGGAAATATATTGGTCAGGTTGAGATAAAAGATTAAATATTTATTAAAGTGTAAAAAATATTTGAATAATATAAACATGCGTGGTATTATAATTATAGCAAAAGGAATTATAATATTACGCATGTTTTTTTGATATATGCATTTTCTTATGGACATGGGACGTGAATGAGGATTATTCATAAGGAGATTGTAATATGAAAAGCAGACATGGAAAGAAAAAGCGCCTGACAGCAGCGGTTGTACTATTAGGTATACTTGTTATTGGCTGGGCGGTGATATCATATGCAGCAGAAGACGAGTATAAGGTTCATCATAATATTACTATTGATCTTGGTGGAGGAACATGTGATAAGATATATTATCAGTCGCAGATTGATAATGGAGATAATGCCGGACAATGGAATGATGATCTGAGAATTGGGGAATATCTTGCTGACCGTTATGGAGAATACCATACTATTATTGATTATAAGGCATCTGTGCCGAAAGCAGATACAGTAACATCTAATTATTATGACTGCGTAGGAGTTACACCATATCTAAGAATTGGTGCGGTAAGCAGGGATGGATATATTCTGAAAGGCTGGGAAGTTTCAGGAGACAAAGGATGGCATACTGATTATGGAAAGAATGGCATTCGGGTTGAAATAGGGGCTTATACGGAAGAAGATATTGTTATCAAAGCAATATGGGAAAGACAGACATTTACAGTTCATTATAGCGCAGGAGTTGCAGCTGACAGAGGCATTAAAGCTTATCTTCCAGATGATGAGGATGCTTATTATGGAAGAGGGGATGAACTGACAGGTTTTACTGAGGGTGCATCTGCTGATAATGGACTTATATTTACCGGATGGTCCTTTGACAGATATGGTGACTCTGGCATATTAGAACCGGAAGATCTGAGTGATTATAACAAAGATGTGACTGTCTATGCTATATGGGATTATATAATTACATTTGATAATAACACAGACGCAGAGGTTACCGGTTATATGGAGAATATTACATCAAAGCTTGGCAGCAGAATCAGACTTAAAGGAAGCAGTCTGTCAAGAAAAGGGTATTATTTGTCTGGCTGGAATACGAAAAGTGATGATACAGGAAAGTTTTATTCAACTATGTCTGTTGTTGACCTGACGCCTGATGATAGCGGAAAGGCTGTTTTGTATGCGATATGGCAGCCGATTTTTTATGAAGTACATCTGTATTGCAATAAGCCGGAAGAATCAAGTGAGATGATGAAGATTATTGATAATTCAGACTGGGACTGGTATGAGGATGAAGGTTATTACAGCAGATTCTATACATATGATGAAGAAGATGAGCTTCCGTGTGTATCGCAGCTATATAGTCTTACCGGTTGGACAGGTTTAGGCTGGGAGACAGAAGACGGCACATATGTTGAAGGCGGCGTGCCTGGAAAGCTTAATCTGGCTGATAAGCTTGGTGCAGTTGTTGATATGTCAGCTGTGTGGAAAGAGAATATATACAATATTAATATTGATTCTAATGGTGGATATGATGCCGGTTCTACAATTATCACAGGATATGAGAAAGAGAATGAACTTCCGGATCCGCCACTAAGACCTGGATATGATTTTGATTCATGGAACACTGAAGAAGATGGAAAAGGGACAAAGTACGAAAATAAGGATGTAGTTTCGAAGCTTGTTGAAGATGATGGCGGTAATATGACAATATATGCTCAATGGAAGAAGAAGAAAAAGTTGTGTCTTAAAGTTTCTTCTAATTCATATCTTAAATCATTGATTAATCCCGCAGCAGAAGCTCTTGCAAAGAACTGGTTTGGAAAGAATAATAATACATTGGTGGAAAATATGATGAATAAGTCTGATAAAGACTGTGTTCAGGTGTGGTCAGTAAGCAGAGAAGGAATCTCAAGAACGAGATGATATAACAGAAGATTATAGATGACAGCCTCCTGTTTTGGGGGCTGTTTTTAAGGTATGTATTTTTATGCAATATATAGATAAATATTTGCTTGAAAATTACATTTAATTATGGTAACATATTGTAAAGTTTGAGAGAAAAAAGGCATTTTTGTGTCTTTTTTTTTGCGCAAAAGTCATTTTAGCGCCTCTTGGCATATGATTAAATTAAATAAACGAAAGGAATTAAGGTGGCATTCATGAAAGCATTTTTGATACTTGAAGATGGAACGGTCTTTGAAGGAACCAGCATAGGTTCGACCCGTGAAGTTATTAGTGAGATTGTCTTTAACACATCTATGACAGGATATCTGGAGGTGCTGACTGATCCTTCATACGCAGGACAGGCAGTAACAATGACATATCCTCTTATCGGTAATTACGGAGTGTGCTATAAGGATATGGAATCCCAGAAAGCATGGCCAGATGGATATATTGTACGTGAGCTTTCCAGAATGGCAAGCAACTTCAGAAATGAAGATCCTATCCAGAAATTCCTTCTTGATAATGATATCCCAGGTATTTGTGGGATTGACACAAGAGCCCTTACTAAGATATTAAGAGAAAAGGGTACTATGAACGGTATGATTACAACTAATGAGAATTATAATCTTGATGAGGTACTTCCTAAGATTAAGGAGTACAGTGTTAAGGGCGTTGTAAGAAAGGTTACATGTTCAGAAAAGTATGTTCTTCCAGGAAAAGGACCTAAGGTTGCTCTTATGGACTTTGGCGCAAAGAAGAATATTGCAAGATCACTTAATAACAGAGGCTGTGAAGTTACAGTATATCCTGCATATACTAAGGCAGAAGAGATTCTTGCAACTAATCCTGATGGAATTATGTTATCTAATGGTCCTGGAGATCCTAAGGAATGTGTAGAGATAATTGAAGAGATTAAGAAACTGTATAACAGCAATGTACCAATATTTGCAATCTGTCTTGGACATCAGCTTATGGCACTTGCTACTGGAGCTGATACTCACAGACTTAAGTACGGACACAGAGGTGCTAACCATCCTGTTAAGGATTTAAAGACTGGCAAATGTTATATATCATCACAGAACCATGGTTATGTTGTAGATGAAAGCACATTAGACAGTAAGGTTGCAGTACCTGCATTTGAGAATGTTAATGATAAGACTAATGAGGGACTTGAATATGTTGGTAAGAATATATTCACAGTACAGTTCCATCCAGAAGCCTGCGCAGGTCCACAGGATACAGCGTACCTGTTTGACAGATTTATGGATATGATGAAGAAGGAGGACTAAGAACATGCCAAAGATTGAGAGTATTAAGAAAGTATTAGTTATAGGTTCTGGTCCAATCGTTATTGGTCAGGCAGCAGAATTTGACTATGCAGGAACACAGGCATGCCGTTCTCTTAAAGAGGAAGGAATTGAAGTAGTATTGGTTAACTCTAACCCTGCTACTATCATGACAGATAAAGATATTGCTGATGAGGTATATATTGAGCCTCTTACAGTTGAAGCATTAAAGCAGATTATCTTAAAGGAAAAGCCGGACAGCATCTTACCTACACTTGGTGGACAGGCCGGACTTAACCTTGCAATGGAAATCGCTGAGACAGGATTCCTTGAGGAGCATAATGTAAAGCTTATCGGTACAACTGCACTTACAATCAAGAAGGCAGAAGACCGTCTTATGTTCAAGGAAACTATGGAAAAGATTGGTGAGCCATGTGCGCCATCACTTGTTGTTAACAACGTTGAGGATGGCGAAGCATTCGCAGCCAAGATTGGATATCCTGTAGTATTACGTCCTGCTTACACACTTGGTGGTAGCGGCGGCGGTATCGCTAAGAATGTGCAGGAATTAAGAGAAATCCTTGAGAATGGTTTAAGACTTTCAAGAGTTGGTGAAGTTTTAGTTGAGCGTTGTATCGCTGGCTGGAAGGAAATCGAATACGAAGTAATGCGTGACAGCAATGGAACATGTATTACTATCTGTAATATGGAGAATATCGACCCTGTTGGTGTTCATACAGGTGATAGTATTGTAGTAGCTCCTTCACAGACACTTTCAGATAAGGAATACCAGATGTTAAGAACATCTGCATTAAGAATTATTGATGAATTAGGCATTACAGGTGGATGTAATGTACAGTATGCACTTCATCCATACAGCTTTGATTGCACTTGGTTATACACTTGATGAGATTAAGAATGCAGTTACAGGAAAGACATATGCAAGCTTCGAGCCAGCACTTGATTACTGTGTAGTTAAGATTCCAAGACTTCCATTTGATAAATTCATCTCAGCTAAGAGAACACTTACAACACAGATGAAGGCTACAGGTGAGGTTATGAGTATTTCTGATAACTTCGAGGGTGGTCTTATGAAGGCTATACGTTCTCTTGAACAGCATGTTGACAGTCTTATGTCATATGACTTTACAGGACTTACAGATGAAGAGCTTCTTGAAGAACTTGCAATTGTAGACGACAGAAGAATCTGGAAGATAGCTGAAGGTTTAAGAAGACACATTTCTGCAGCCAAGATGCATGACATTACTAAGATAGACTTATGGTTTATTGATAAGCTCCAGATTATTGTTGATATGGAGAACGCTCTTAAGAGAGGGCCTCTTACAGAGAGCCTTTTAAGAGAAGCTAAGAGAATTGAATTCCCTGACAATGTTATCGGCGATTTAACAGGTCACACAGAAAGAGAAATCAAGGAATTAAGAGACCAGTATAATATTCATGCTGCATTTAAGATGGTTGATACATGTGCAGCAGAGTTTGCAGCTACAACACCATACTATTATTCAGTATATGGCAGTGAGAATGAAGCTGTAGAGACTAAGGATAAGAAGAAGGTTCTTGTACTTGGTTCTGGACAGGGTATCGAGTTCGACTTCTGTTCAGTTCATTGTACATGGGCATTCAAGAAAGAGGGCTTTGAGACAATTATTATAAATAATAACCCAGAGACAGTTTCTACTGACTTTGATATTGCTGATAAGCTTTACTTTGAGCCACTTACAGCAGAGGATGTTGAATCAATCGTGGATTTTGAGAAACCGGATGGTGCAGTTGTACAGTTTGGTGGACAGACAGCTATCAAGCTTACAGAAGCACTTATGAAGATGGGGGTTCCTATT
>OGEP01002905.1_pt1 | contig 14060 bp, 15 predicted proteins | sample 1570721 | NCBI WGS metagenome assembly OGEP01 (sample SAMEA2582131, study PRJEB24529) | metagenome | biome: Human gut stool | place: China | collected 2011 | reverse complement strand
AAAGGAATAAATAATTCTTTATGGTAATAAAAATAAAAAAAAGTTCAAAACACAATAAAAAATTGGCTAAATAAAAATATATATGTTAGAATAAAATCAAGAAAACAGAAAGGGGTTTCATTGCGTGAGAAAAAAACGTGGAATTGTATGTAAGTACGTATGACATACAAAAACATGTTATTAGGTAAAATGAAATACTTAATCCTGTTTTTGATTGCCATCCAGAGTGTCTTACTTGCTCTGGTGGCAATTTTTTTAGCAGGTTTACAGTATCAACAGTCATGGCAGAGTTATAATCATCATTCCGGGACCGTAACAGTTTATCTTCAGAAGTTAACAGAAGAGCAATCACAAGATGTATTTAATTATTTTTTAGAACAGAGTGACTTGTCCATATGGACAAAACGTTCTGAAAGTAGTGATACAGGAGAAGGTCTAAATAGGATTTATATAGACATCCTTGGTAGCTCTGCTGGTTTTTCAGATTTTGAAAGTACGGGTAAAATAGTTGTCTCACAACAACAATTTGCAAATTTATTATCTCATAGTGATAATAGTATGACTATTGGACTTGACAAAGGCTCAAATAATATGCTTTACGAGCTTCCAGATTTATTATTTAGCACACCTGTAGTCATTGAACGATTAGATTATACTTTCCAAAACACTAATACGATTAATGGGATATACCATATCAATGGTCTCAACGATGCTGTCTCAAGAGATAACTTTTTGTTGCATCTTTCAAAGGTGTCAGGTATTTCTGTTGAGGATTTGACAAAAGAAAGTTTTGGAAGTAGTACTGATCAGGGAATTTGGGGAATAATACTTGCTATCAGCATCTTAGTAAATGCCTTCATTTTACTGATCCTATTCTTAATCTGTGTTCTTCAATCCTTTAAACATTTCGGAACATTGATTCTTTTAGGATGGGATAGAAAAGAATTATGGTCTGCTTTTTTCAAAAATTCTCTACTATTTTCAATCTACATTATTCCAATTATCTCTTTATGTAGTTGGTTGTTGTCAGGCTGGTCTAGTTTTGGTTTATCATCATTTATTCTAGTTTTTGCTGGAGTCAGCCTCTCAGTCTTGTTGCTACTATTTATATTCATTATTCCAACGATTATTGTTTATTCGGTTTCTCCATTAGCCGCAATTCATAAACGATTACCAATGAAGCCTTTAATGGTAACCTGCTTGTTATTCTATACCTTGGTAGCTGGTTTGTTAATCGCAGTCAGTTACTCTTTAGATGCTCCAATGAATCAGTTTATTGATAATATGAAAGTATCTAGGGAGTGGAAGAATGTTGAAGATATGTACGTTATATCCAGCTTTGTTGAGGGAGATGATGTAGGTACATATGCAGGAACTACAAATTCCCTTGAGCGTAGTATGTATAACTTTTACCAGCGTATATCTGAAATTCCAGGCGTCTATATTGCCCAAGGACAATTTCTTAATCAGGAGTCCCTTGATGCAGTCTATGGGACATACCAGCATGTCCCTAAAAAACCATTTTGGTATTTGAAATTCTCCTATAATTACCTGCAAGACCTAGGTATTCCCCTAAGTGATGAAGAGTTGCTAGAGATGAGGAATGGTACTCGACTTTATCTTCTACCTAACACGCTCAATACAGAAGAACTTGAGGTGATGAAGGCGTATTTACAGGAAAGTGTCACTGTAAAACCGGGAGATTTACAAACTAATTTCACAGAAAATCAGAAATTTATGTTCAAGGTTTACCAACCGTCTCGACCAATATTTACTTGGTCAGATTCCATTTCTTATGGTACAACTAGTGAGAATCCAGTTATTTTTGTCTCAACACCAGAGAATTTATATTTCATGGAGTCGGCAAACTTAGTTGTCAGTGGCTATAATGGTCTTTTGAAGATTCGTGATAGGGAAACGATGGAACAGGTAGTGTCCATTTTAGAGACAGAATTTCCAGATTTAACGGATAATCGGTTGAGTTTTACAACTGTCAAGAACTTTATCAATGGTCTTCAAAAAGATCTGAGTTATACATTTTATCTTTTCGGCACGATCATAGCGATTATCATAATTACGATGATGGCTATTTTCTGGAGTTTTGTCTTAATGTACCGCTTGTTATTTGAAGAAAAATTGTATGTTCAATACTTTATGGGATTCTCACCATGGAAAAGATATATTGGTGTGCTTTCTCTCATTATTAGTTTTTCTGTGATGGAACTAATTGTTTCTATCTTAGTGGGTTCTAAGTTGGGAATAGTCATGACACTAGCTACATTTGCTTTTCAGATAATGCTTCTTTACTTCAGCTTGTTCCGTAAAGAAGGAGAGAGTATCATACAATTATTTAAGGAGTAATCTCATGTCTAGAATTTCAGTACAAAATGTATCAAAACAATTTGGTTCAAGAGAAATTTTCAAAGACTTAAGCTTTGATATTGAGGAAAATGAATTTGTAGCTTTAGTAGGACCTTCTGGTTCTGGAAAATCGACTATCCTCAATATGATTGGACTATTGGATACTGTTGACAGTGGTAAAATCCTAATCAACGGAAAAGTTTTGCCTAAGGTAAATTCGCAATCAGCAGTTCATTACCGAAGGAATGTCATCAACTATCTTTTTCAATCCAATGCACTCATTTCTACATCTAGTGTGAAAGATAACCTGATGCTTGCCATGACTTTTTCGAATTTCTCTAGACAGGAGAAGGAGCAGAGAATCAAGGAAACGCTAGAATTTGTTGGTCTACAAAATCGGTTAAATAGTAAAATCAATGAATTGTCGGGAGGTGAACAGCAGAGAATTGCGATTGTGAGAGCTATTTTAAAGCCTGGAGATATTGTCCTAGCAGATGAACCAACCGGATCGTTAGATCCTGAAATGTCTCAAAAAGCATTCGATTTGATTCGAACTTTGAGAGATCAATTTGGTAAAACAATTTTGGTTGTTACGCATAACATGGAGCAAGCACGGCAATGTGATAGAATCATTTCACTGGAGTCGGTTCTTGTAAATTAACTCAACCATTATTAACAGTTGATATGGTTACTTTAGATTATGGAATATCGAAGGAGGAGAGTTCAAACATAAAAAAATTACATACGATATTATAAAACAGCCAAGTTTGTCTAATCGTTTGGAGTTAAAAACACATGTACTGGTTGAAAATCATATTTATTCCATGTTATTTTGAGGAAGATATTCTCATTAGTTTAATTAAAGGAGGGACTGTATTATGGTAACTAAGTATTACAAGTATATTCCTTGGTTGGTTTTAGGAGCTATTGGATCTTATGAGTCCGCAACTTATTTTGGACATAGTACATTTGATATACTGTATTTATCTATTGTTTTTATGATTGTTTACGTAGCTTTGTTCATTCTACACGAAAAATATCTGAAATATAAATATAAAGAAATATTTACACATATTATGAGCAATCCTGAAAAAGATCATCATCCCTAGTAAGATATAGCATAATAAAGCCCTAGCAACCAGATTGTACTGACCCAAAAAAAGTTAGACAAATAGGATATCCAAAGGATTTAGTTCTGTATTGCACAGGACTAAATCCTTTTCTATTATTTGTATAGAAGTGTATACATTTTTAATCTATAGTCGTAGAGATTTAGTAAAACTATAGCCAAATATAGATCTTTTTCTAAAATTTACTAATGTCTGTTATAATGGACATTATTTGAAATTTCCATTATAACAGACATTGATACAGTTTTGCAACATTATTTTGGTATAGTAATATTATAAAAGGAGGCGAGAAACATGAGAAAATTTGTTAGCATATTATTGTTGTCATTATCAATAATTACGCTAATTGCTTGCACTAAAAATAAGCAACAATCTCTGGATGGCGAATACTATTGGATATCAAGTGAAAGAAATGAATTGGCATTTACTATAAAAGGGAATAGAGGTTCAATAAAACACGGAGAAGCTGATAGTTTTACAATTGATCAAGAAAGTAACACCTTCCTTTTATCAGGAGAAGGTAGAAGTGATTCAACAGTAAAATATAAAGTTAAGGATGGCACCATTACAGTCGATATATCTGGAATAGAACATGAATATTACCAAAAAGGCAGTAAAGCATATAATAAAGCACTTCAACAATATAATAAGTAGAAATAGAGCGATGAAGTTTTGGTTTCTTATGATGTTGCTTTCGGAATGATTGTTATATTAACAAGACAATATGGAAAAAGGAGAATGATTCATGAGTAATATTTTGGTGACAGGCGGTTGTGGCTATATTGGTTCAAGATTAGTTGAAGAATTGCTAAATAATCAAGAAAATAAGGTTGTTGTTTTAGACAGCGGTATATTTGGTTTTGATTCACTATCTGAGTTTTTATATTCAGAACGTTTTAAATTAGTTAAGGGGGACATTCGAATCAAAGAGGACATTTTGAAATCCCTAAATCAAATTGATACAATTATTCATTTGGCAAGTCTAGTTGGAGAGCCTTCATGTGTTGTTGACAAAGATATCGCTTACGATATTAACGTTCGTGGAACAAGAAATCTAGTAGAATGTGCAGTCAAAAAGGGGGTGAAAAATTTTATTTTTGCCTCAAGCTGTAGTGTCTATGGTTTTGGTAAAGATAAGTTTGATGAACATAGTATTCCCAATCCTGTTGATTATTATGCAGAGCTAAAGCTACTTTCAGAGAAAGATTTATTAAATTATAAGGATAAGTTGAATATTATCATATTGCGATTTTGTACCGTTTTTGGTTTATCGAGGAGGATGCGATTTGACTTAGCTGTAAATGTAATGACTGCCTCTGCATTAAATAACGGAGTTATAAATGTTTACGGCGGTCAGCAAGAGAGACCATTTATTCATTGTGGAGATGTGGCCAGAGCTATCAATTTGCTTTTTGAAGAAAGATGTAAAAATAAATATACAGATAACGGTATAGAAGTATTTAATGTTGGTAATAATTCTGAAAATTATAATCTTACTGAAGTAGCTAGCATAATTTCAAAAGCTACTGGAAATACTAAAGTTAACTTAGATGGTTTAAAGGAAGATAATCGAAGCTATAGTGTTTCTTTTGATAAAATAGAGCAGTTGGGTTTTTCATCACAGAAGTCTATTGAAGTTGGAGTAGAAGAAATTGCAAATAGCATGAAATCAGGGTTAATTAATAATCCATTCTGCGATATATATAGCAACGTAAAAGTTGCTACTAAGGAATATTTGAATTAAGGAGTTAGAATATGAAACAATTAGCAATATTAGGTGGGAAACCAGCGTTTTCAAGTCAATTAAAATTTATAAAACCTATGTTTCCTACTTATTCAGAATCAAAATATGAGTCATACTTTAACGAAGTTTTTAAAACTGGGATGCTCTCAAAAGGGAGATTTTTAGAAAAGTATGAGTCTGAGGTGAGCAGTTATTTAGGAGCTCCCTATGTAACTGCTGTCTCTTCTGGGACTATAGGATTAATTTTAGCATTAGAAGCATTGGGAATAAAAAGTGGTGATGAAGTCCTTGTCCCTAGTTTTACATTTTGTGCAACTGTTCATGCAATTAAAAAGGTTGGAGCTATTCCTGTTTTTGTAGATTGCAACTCTGAAACATTTACAATCGAAACAAATAACATTGAAAAATATATCACTCCTAAAACAAAAGCAATTATTGCTGTGCACATATTCGGAGTTGGAGCAGAAGTATATGAATTAGAAAGGGTATCTAAAACCCATAATCTTAAACTTATCTATGATGCTGCTCACGCATTTGGTAGTACCATTGACAAAACACATTTGGGAAACTTTGGTGATATCTCAGTATATAGTACCTCTCCTACAAAAACTCTAGTTACAGGTGAAGGGGGAATTGTCGTAAGTAAAAATAAAGAAATTGATAGCAAAATTAGACTTTTAAGAGAATATGGAAATCCGGGAGATTATAATTGTACTGAGATTGGTGTTAATGCTAGACTTAGTGAGTTGGCAGCTATAACTGGTCTAATGTCATTGAGTATAATTGACAAAAATCTATCGGAGCGTAAAAAGATTGGCAATTATTATAGACAGTTATTATCTGAAATTGAAGGAGTATCGTTGCAAAAAATACCGGATAACCAAATTAGTACATATAAAGATTTATGCATAGTAGTGCATGCAAGGTCATTTGGGTTAGATAGAGATACAGTTGTTCAGAGTTTGAATAGAGAGGGTATTCCAACAAGAAATTATTTTTCTCCTCCTATACATAAAATGGATTGTTATTCTGAATACAATGATCTTGTTTTAGAAAATACTGAAAATATTTCCAAAAATATAATTTGTTTACCTATGCATCCATTTCTAACGTATGCAGATATCGAAATGATAGTTAATATTTTAAGAAACATTCATATCAATGCTGAAGAGATAAAGAAACGGGTGATACAAGATGCTTAACACACCAACAGAAAATTACGTGTCAACAATTCGAAAAAAGATAGGTAATGACTTACTTATTCTAGTAGGTTCAAATGTTATTATTGAAAATGAACTAGATCAAGTGTTGCTTCAAAAACGGTCTTCAGGAACATGGGGATTGCCAGGTGGATTATTGGAAGTAGGAGAGACACTTGAACAAACGGCAATTAGGGAAGTATTTGAGGAGACCGGATTAACAATTGAAGAATTGAAGTTAATTCATACTTTTTCAGGGCAGGATTATCATTTTGTTCTGCAAAACAAAGATGAAATCTATGTAGTTACCTCTCTATACAAAGCGATTAATTATACGGGAGAATTGAATGTAAGTTCAGAAGAAACGCTGGAGTTAAGTTATTTCAATTATAACTCCCTTCCTTATAACATTGAACAAGAATATCTTGATTATATAAACTATTATAGAGGACTAAGATGATTGACAAAAAAGAAATATTTATTTTTGATTTTGATAATACTATTATTGAATCACTCCCTCTTTGTTTTAGTTGCTTCAGGATAGTGTTTGAAAAATATAAAAATATCAAAATGAGTGATTCGGATATTGAATCATTATTTGGAGGTAGTGAGGAAGATATTATAAGGAGCCATGTAGAAGAAAAATATGCTGATGAAGCAGTCGAATTATTTTACATTCTTTATGAAAATTTACACGATCATTTTATTGTTCAAAATAAAGTATTTGAAAATATTACTTTGCTATTAAAAAAATTAAATTACAAAGGAAAAAGACTTGCTGTTTTTACTGGTAAGGGGCGAAAAAGTATACAAATAAGTATGAAGAAATTAGAATTAGAAAAATATTTTAATTACATTGTATCTGATGATGATGTTGCTAATTCTAAACCTGATAGTGAAGGAATTTTGAAGATACTTGACCATTATAATGCAACTCCCTCAGATGCGATATTCTTTGGTGATTCAGATGCAGATATTATCTCAGCCAAAAAAGCAAATGTACTAGCTGTTGGTGTCAATTGGTATAAAACAAGAAAATTTACTATTTCTCCTGATATAATATCTAAGAATCCATTAGATATTATATACTCCTGCTGATAGTTGATTTGACTTAACAAAAAAGCCCATTTGGTGTACACTGCAAGTGAAGAAAAATAGCAGGGAGGTAAACCAAATGGACATTTTCCATTATACACCGAATCGCCATCACCTTCAACTCAGTATGCCGCAGCTTCGTAAAGTCTGCCGTGACTTATATCAAAAAGTCGCTCCTGATGAGTTGATCCACCGCAAGAATGTAGAGCAATGCAAGGTTTCGAATGTTTCTGTTTTAACCTTGATGCAATTTCAGGCAGAAATTGGGATGAAGTCACAGCGAAAGTTTTATCAATTTATCCGAAATTTCTTCGGATTCAGGGATTGGAGAGAAGCCGCTTCTATCGCCGTGTTCATTATCTGATGCCCCTGCTTCAGCTGATTTGCCTCTATTTCAATCAGCTGGATTTTGATGAATTAGTCATTATCGACAGCTTTCCAGTCCTCTTGTGTCAGCCGGTTAGAAATCATCAGGCCAAGGTCTTGAATGAGGTGGCCAACATCGGCTACTGCGCTTCCAAAAACATGTGGTTCTATGGTTTTAAAATTCATCTGGCGGTGACAGAGTCGGGCTATATTTTGGATTACTTGGTTACGCCTGTCTCGGTCCATGATATTCAGGTGGCAGAAGAGTTGCTGGATGCCATCCCCTATACTCCTGTTTTAGCGGATTTGGACTACTTGGGTAAGGAACTGAAAAAACGATTGGAAGCCAAGGGAATAGACTTTTTGACGCCGATTTGTAAAAATATGAAAGGAGCAGCTGAGCACAACAATCCTGCTATCCTGACAATCCGAAGGACCATCGAAACTCGGATCTCTGTCCTAAATGCATTGTTTAACATTGAACATCCGCTTGCTCGCTCTTTAGCAGGTTTGCAATTAGAGATCGAACGGGCTATTTTGGTCTATAATTTAGGATTTTTTATCAACTAGCAACACGGGTATTATATATGATAGATTTTGATTTTAAAGGAGGATTTATGAATTTGAAAGGTATAATCTTCGATATGGATGGAGTTATAGTTGATACAGAGTACCAAGATTTTCTAATACAGAAAGATTTTATCAAACACCTTAATCCAAAATCTAGTTACGAAGATTCTGAGCTATTGGTATTAGTTGGTAAATCATATTTTAATCTTTATAGGCTTTTACAGCAATTTATTGGGAAACAATATGATATAAAAACTATAGAAAAAGAATATGCTTCTTTTAGTGATGAGAGATATGAAAAAATTGATTATTCTTTACTTTTTAGAAAAGAAATTCTAAAAATTATTGACTATGCATTGAAAAACGGAATCAAATTAGCTGTAGCATCATCATCAAAATATGAGCATATTAATGAAGTTTTAGAAAGGTGTGACATAAAAAAATATTTTGATGTCATCGTTAGCGGAGAGAATTTTGTAGAAAGTAAGCCAAATCCGTCTATCTATTTAACAACGCTACATAAGTTAGAATTGCAAGCAGAACAATGTATTGCAATTGAAGATTCATACTCTGGAATTGAATCTTCAACTAGCGCAGGAATTGCAACTATTGGTTATTATGATAGCCGATTACCATTTTTTAATGACAAAGCGCAATGGAAAGTTGAAAATATGAAAGAAGTTTTACAAATAATAGAATCACAGAGTCTTTGAGTTGAAAGGCGATGAGGTTCTTTAAGTAGAAATAGAGCGGTGAAGTTTTGATTTCTTTCCCAATTTGGCTATAAGAAAACACCCTAAAAGTTAGATAGGAAAATCTAACTTTCAGGGTGTTTTCAATTTTAAGAGCGTTGAATATGTCTTTATTTTGTGAGTGAGACACGGAAATCATTGTATTTGCTGTAATCAAACTCTTCATTGAGACCTGTTACAAATACAATTGGTGTATAATGTCCCTCTTCCAAAATGAAACCGGCTTTTACCTTGGCATTGGCTCCCCCAAGTCCAGCAATACCTGGAAGAAGGGCATCAAAAGCTCCAGGTTCGTCTGTTTCCCAGTAATAGATATTACCAGAAGCTTGAACAGCTCTTGCTCTAGTCGTTGCTGTACGAATTGGGTTCACATCTGCTTGATAAAAGTTTGCTGTCGTAGTGACCGTTCCGTCCGCAGCCACTGTCATTTGGACATCTTTTGCGATTTCAGTTGTACCTGTCCAAGTCCCTACCAGCTCTGCAGGAACCATTTGAGATGAATCTGTAGCTTTGTCACCACTTGTTGTATTAGACGCTGTGGTTGTTTGACTTGATTGTGTTGTTTCTTCTGAACTAGATTCAGTAGCTTTTGTATTTTTCTTTTTAGAAGACTGATTTGTTTTATTCTGACCAGATTTCATAGAAGTCTGTGTTTCTTTTACAGAAGAACTGTTCTCCTCTTTTTTAGAACCACAAGCTACTAGTAGAGTTGCAGAAGTTAAGCCTAAAAGTGCTAAACTTGTCCATTTTTTCATAATTATGATACCTCACCTAAATTTATATTAGCTATTATATTACAATGTTACAGAATGTCAAGTATTTTTGAAATGTTTTTGTAACATTTGTAATTTGTCTAAATTTTAAAAGGGGTGGCGCATAGGGTTACAAAGTAAAAGATTTCTATATTCTTTGTTACATAATCATCAGAAATAGAAAAACAACGTAAATAAAATGTTGTTAGAGTTTCATTGGTACAAAATTACCAACAATAATTCCTACAATTCTAGGATCTTCATCATACGAAAGAAAAATATCTTTATAGTTTGGATTGATAGAAACCAGCCTTAAGCCATGCTCCTCTCGATAAACTCGTTTAATATAAGTCCGGCTATTGCAGACTACGGCATAAACTGCTCCATCATAATCAAATCCTGTCTCACGAATGAGAGCCACAGAGCCATTTTGATATTTGGGCTCCATTGAGTCACCAGAAATCCATGAGGCGAAATCATGGGCTAGTTCTTCATTAAAATAGACGGTATCATAGTTTTGATCGTTATAAACTGATGAACCGATACCAGCAGACATTTGTTCGTAAACATGGTATTCGTATAGTTTTTCTGACATTGAAACAATGTTCTTACATTTTTCTTTTTGAACTAGGGCTCTGACATAACTAAGTGCTTGAACCTTCCCTTCATCTAATAGAGTATTATATAGTCGGACGATTTCAAGTTCTGTAAAATAACCTTTTGGAATATTTAGAATCTGCTCCAAAAGCTTTATTTTTTCTCTAGATGGTTGTTTTATTCCGCGTTCCCATGCGGAATAGGCTTGGTAGCTGACTCCCAACTGATCAGCAATATCTTTTTGAGTCATTTTTAGCTCTTTTCTACGAGCCTTTAGTTTTTCTGGTTGGTACATCGTTTCCCTCACATTAATAGTAATTTCAATTCAGCTTTTTGTTTTGCCTCTTTGTCCGTTAGCTTATTTTTATCCCAAACATAAGCTATAGATTTTCCTCTATCATAAATGAGCCATACTCTTAAATTATTACAGTAAGTCTTTATTGTTTTCCAATTCTCTTGATCTAGAAGTTCTGGATATTCTTGACTAGTCACGAAGCCTTTTTTGATTACTGATTGCTCAATCTTATTGATTAGAGAAGTCTGATAGTTGTTGAATTCCTTTATAATCTGTTCTTTGACACCGTGAAACAAAAGGAGCAGTGTGGCATTTTGTCCATCAATATAAGCATCAATAGCCTGCTTAATGGTACTTTCTTTTCCAGGATAATATTCTCTAAGAAGATCTAAAAGGCGATAAAACAATGCCTGTTTTGAAACATCTAGACTATTTTGAATCTTTTGAAAGGTGTCGCAACTATAATAAATCTTTGACAACAAAACAATGTCAGGCATTAATACTACAGCAGAGAAAATATTCGCTTCTCGCTCTAGTAGGTTCTCCTGATTATCAATAGATTCTGCAAAATAATTACCTTCATGCTCTAGGATAAAATGTCCTAGCTCATGACACAGCGTAAAATTTTGCTTCACAATGGGATTATCCTTTTCATAAGAAAAACTAATACCTAATTCATCAATAACAGTTAATCCTTCAATCTTGTGATTTGAGAAGTGGTGACTAATTACTTGAATTTGATATTTTTGAATACAATATTGAAAGAAGTAGTTGAAATTATAATTTAGTAATGAAATATCATGATCCTTCATGTATTGGTATAACATATGTTTTGTAGACTTACTTATTCTTGTATACAATTCATCCAAAGAATGGTACCTCCTTTAAGTATAAATTACAAAACTAAACCAGTATGGTTGAGTTTATTATATAAAAAAAAGTGGACAAATGTCCACTACTTTTTATTTGCTTAGACATAGTATCATTTTCCAAATAGCTATATCAGTTATACTAATAAAATTAATTTATAAAAAACTAAATAATTACAGAAAATTACGATCTATTTACCTCTGTTACTTCTTCTAAAAGGAATTTTTTCTCTTTGTTTGTATCAATAATGCGTATTTTTATATTAACCAACGAATCTGAACCGCTTATATTCTTTACTGTAAGATCCGTAGTTTCTCTGGTTATTGGAATACCTTTTATTATTCTATATGAGTTACAATTCTTAGATCTGCTCTCAATTAAACAATTATCATTTAAGTAATAAATAGGATCATTACTAGTATCAATATTTTTGTCTAAGAATACATAGCTTTTTGAAACAATGTAAGTTATGTTTTTATTTATTTTTTTATTGGGTGTATATAATTTATTCCATTTTTCTGATTCATTTTTTACAAAAACAAATCCTTCGATTTCCAAACTTTCATCCGAATTCCATATTAATTTTAATTCTTTTTTACCTTTGTCTAATTTTAGATAAAACTGATTTCCTTTTTCATAAATTTCAAAATGACGGTCTAACACCCTTAACTCATTACCTACAATACTAAATGTAGAAATTGAATTTAAATATTCTTTTGATTCTAGAGGGTATTTTTGGATCCTGTACCAATGTCCTTGAAACTTATAAAGTTCTGGTTCTCCTCCAAAATATAAATACATGAACTTATGTATTCTTTCCCGTTGTGCTTTTCCAATTGCTTTATTTATTAGTGCTATACCAAGAAATAGTATCAAAAGTTCCACTTCTAAAACAGCTATACGGTATACTCCAATAATTAAATATATTGTCAAATCAAAAGAATTATTCGGCCTCAAAAGTAGATCGACTTCTTTATTTTTAGAAGATGTAATAACTTTTTCTATTTTCCAATCTTCCTTATTAAATTTGACATAAATAGACTCTATAGGAATTATTAATTTCGCATTTTTTATTTTTGCGTCTTTGTTTACAGATTCATATTCAAAACCATGTTCGGTATATTTCAACTTAACTGATTTGTTATATTTATTATTTACAATAGTTTCTACATTCTCAAGTTTTGTTTTTACATATGACGGATGTTTATCAATTAAGTAATTTATATTATCCACATTCACGAGGCTGATTGATATATACAATAACGGTATAGATAAAAGTATTACAGCATTAAGATTTATAATTTTACGATTATCAATATTATCCTTTTTTATACCCCAAAAATTACCTATGAAGTTCTCTGACATGATGTATAATACAAAAGTGTAGAATGACATAATCCCCACCCAAGAAGATAAGGTAATCACTCCAAATAGTGAAACATAAAGCGATGTTATTGCAGTAATAATCATAACTCTCAGAAATATTTTGCTTGTTAATGATTTATCGAACAATTTTTTAACAAATTGAAAAATCATTAAACTTATTAACACCAAAGTAATGAACCATACTATAATTGTAGATAGAAATGATTCAAACGCAAAAGTGAATATAGCTGAGAAGATTTTTTCTAAGCACTGTAATAGATTTAAATTAATAATATAATTAAAAAATAAACTGAAAAAATAAAAAATAATAATCACCTTCCAAATAATATAAATACTTCACATAACTAAAAATGTATAATCAATGCCCAAAAATAATAATACAAATAATTTCGTATATAACCTAATAATTTTTTCTAAATGCCTTTTTCCTTTCTTCCATAAATTCAATCAATTCTTTTTTAAAAACAGTTTTTTCTTCATCAGTCAAACCTTTTGAATTCATACGAAAAAGCAATTCAATATTGTCTAAATCATCTGATTTTTCTTCTGAGTTTCCAACTAAATAGTCAACTGAAACATTCAAAATTTGTGCAATCTTGACTAAATTATCTTGAGTTGGTTTTTTAGCTCCACGTTCCCATGAAGCATAAGCTTGTTGCGAAATTCCTAATTTACTTGCTACCTCGACTTGTGTAAATCCAGCTTGTTTCCTAAGTTTTTTTAAGCGTTCCGAAAATTCCATTTTAAACCTCTAAAATTTTTTGTATTATTTTCAAATAATCCCTTGACAAATACAACCCACGGCTGTATAATGTATTTAACAACTAAAGGTTGTATCTAAACTAAAAATAATAACCTATTTAAGGTTTAGGTCCAGATCATTGACAATTAAATAAAAAGTGCGTCTGACAACCAGAGGACTGATCATCAGAACAACACATAA
>OGEP01002903.1_pt1 | contig 14063 bp, 11 predicted proteins | sample 1570721 | NCBI WGS metagenome assembly OGEP01 (sample SAMEA2582131, study PRJEB24529) | metagenome | biome: Human gut stool | place: China | collected 2011 | reverse complement strand
CGGTATCCAACCCCATGATGGTGGGATCCATTGAATTATTAAAAGCAGAGGACACTCCGGAACACAGACAGCTGTTCTTAGACGAGCTGCAGAAGGCAAAGTTCCTGTCACCGGTCGTGATCGATCCGGTACCTCAACCCGATGAGAAGGGGCAGGTGAAGATTGCCAGAGATTCCAAGGTACAGTTTCCTATGCTGTCCACAGAGGACGGACGGAAATTCTTTATGGCTTTCACGGACTGGACAGAGTTAAAAAAATGGAAGGACGAAGAGAATCAGCAGACCTTCGCCATGAATTTTGACGATTATGCGGGGATGCTGCTTCGTAAGGATGCGCAGGGTAATATCAGCCCGGCATTGGGATTCGTGATCAATCCTTTTGGCGGTAATATCGTGGTTACCAGAGAGATGGTAGCCGGAATGATCGCAGCGAAGCTGAAAGCAGCCGGGAAACCGGTGCCTCCCGCTCCCGGTGCACCTGCTGCACCCACACAGCAATAAATTCGGACTAAACAAAACGCCCGATACGGACGATATAAGTAGCAGAGAGGTGACAAGGCCAGTCACTTCCCTGCTACTTATTTTTTACAGATGGATAACGACACCACGGATGGTAACGGAACAGAATCGTATTTCTGTTTTGTTATCATTTTTTTACTTAACAGTTCAGCCATGCAATATCGCATATGGTGGGGAACTGTTAAGCTTTACAGGAAGCGCGCCCTGTATGGTGAGGTCGGGGAAAGGAGAAAATCACAGATTTGAGAATTGATTCCGCAAGCATAGGAATGGATTCCGCCAGAAGTTATCATACTTCTAAGACGAGCGTCAGACGCTTTGAGATAACGGATTATCAGGCAGGTCTGACAGATGTATCCACCAAGGAACAGAAGACACCGGAAGAGGGGGATACAGCACAAAATACCGGGGAACAGGAGAACACCACAGAGAATACTGCAATGACAGCAAAAGACTGGCAGAGCCGTTTTCTGGTATCCTCCGCGAGATGGAATATGCGAAGCAGCGCCAGTGAACAGACACTGTCCACCATCCGGGAATATACGGTACGTTATATATTTGATTTATTATTCCCATCCCGGAATAGTACCCTGCATGACTGGATGCAGGAGAACGGCTGGAGTGGCGGCACCCAGGGAACGGCAGCACCTGCATCGGATACCGTCTATCCGGTTGCAGCCCGCATGAAAGTATTGAACTACGTAGGTGAGACATATAGCGTGGAGCAGGAAGACACCTGCTTCTCCACCGTGGGAACCGTGCGGACGAAGGATGGCAGAGAGATCAATTTTAATGTCAATGTAAATATGAGCCGCAGATGTGAGGAATACTACAAAGAGGAACTGAATGTGGCGCAGTTTGCCCTGTATGATCCATTGGTGATCAACCTGGATACCGATGTGGCAAAACTGTCGGATCAGACCTTCTATTTTGATCTGGATGCCGACGGTGAGGAAGAAGAGATCTCCATGTTAAAGGGCAGCGGCTATCTGGCACTGGATAAAAACAATGATGGCGTCATCAATGACGGCAGCGAGCTGTTCGGAACGAAAAACGGTGACGGCTTTGCAGACCTGGCACGGTACGATGAGGATGGCAACGGATGGATCGATGAGAACGATTCCATCTGGTCAAAATTAAAGATCTGGTGCAAAGATGAAAACGGCAACGACGTACTGTACAAGCTTTCCGACAAAGGTGTCGGAGCAATCTGCCTTGAGAATGTTTCCACAGATTTTACCATGCAGGGAGACAGAAAAGCGCAGGACGGCACCACGAATGCAAATGCAACGAATGCTGTGATCCGCAAGACCGGTATTTTCTTATATGAAAACGGAAATATAGGCACTGTGCAGCATGTAGATCTGGCAGCATATGCCGCAAAAGCATAAACAAAAACATAATACCGCATTCTGAATAAAACCCATGAATCAGGCAAGACTATAGGATAAACCAGGGAAAGTGGTTTGAGTGATGCAACAGCAGGCAGCAGATTCAGGGAACAGGAAGGATGCGGATAGAATATGAGTAGAAACAGAAAGAGCAATATTCACAAAGAACGTATAATAATGTTAGCCTCTTCAGCCTTTGTACTGGCAGCGTTGACCATGACGGGGGTCTATATGAAGGGGCAGAATGTGGAGTCCAAGGATGATGGTTATACCTTGGACTTCACTGCGCTGGAAAACAATGCGGATGATAAATTGCAGGAGATCACGGAGAACAACGATGAGCATCTGCTGAAGGAGGATGAGAACATTCCGGGATTGACCGCGAATAACACGGCTGGGAAGGAGATCGCGGGGGCACCTGTCACGGAGGATGATCTGGACTATATGCCACAGGAGGTTGGCTCAGGGCATGTGGAGATCCCGGGACTGACGGATCAGGAGACCTTGCTCGAAGAAGCCGAGGCAGCCACTCCCCTGTCCGAAGGTACCATGGAGAAGACATTGCATTTCGCAGAAAGCGATGGGTTACAGCAGCCGGTGCAGAGTGATATTCTGATGCATTATTCTATGGATCAGAGCACCTATTTTGCAACACTGGATCAGTACAAATACAATCCTGCCACAATTTTCTCCGCGGAGGAGGGCGAGGCAGTGACTGCCTGTGCACAGGGTAAAGTGACTTCGATTTTCGAAAATGAGGAGATCGGCAAGGCAGTAACACTGGATCTGGGCGATGGCTATGAGGCCACCTACGGACAGCTTGCAGAGATCACTGTGCAGGAGGATTCCTATGTAAATCCCGGGGAGACCATAGGCAAAGTGGCAGCACCTACCAAATATTACACTGCCGAGGGAAGCAATGTATATTTTGCCCTGACCCATGACGGGGAACCGGTAAACGGGGAGACATTGTTCCACTGATATATCGTGGGAGACAGGATTCCCTATGGAAATTTTTGCACGAACCAAGTATACTATGATAGATGGGGAAAGCGTGTACCGTAATCCCTAAAGAGAATGACCGGAGGAAGCGTTTGAGATACAGCAGGAAAAATGCAGGGATCCTCTCCCTGCTATTACTATTTAACAGCATAGGAATGATGGCCTGTGGCAGGACTACTGTGGAGACGGGACATGTCAGTTACAGCAGCATCAGCAGTCTCACCGGCATGGAGAGCACACCGGTCATCAACTATACATTGCCTGTACTGACACCCAATGTGTTGGTGGACCAGCAGGGTTATGCATCAGGCAGAGAAAAACTGGCAGTGGTAAAAAGCCGCGAGCCGGTGGAAAATTTCCGCGTGATCGATCAAGAGACCGGGGAGACGATATACCATGGTAAGGTAGAAAACTCTGATTATAACGAAGATCTGCATTTATATATCGGCAGGGTGGATTTCACCGAAGTTACACAGAACGGTACGTTTTATCTGGAATGTGACAGGGTAGGACAGTCATTTGCTTTTACGGTGCAACAGGATCATTATGAGGAACTGTTTCGTTCCTTATGTGCGAAGCTGCATGAGGCTTGTGAGAACCGGAGGATTACCGAGGAAGAGATCCTGACGGTTCTGACTGCCTGCGAATGGTATCCGGAGACTTTCGCCGATGATAATGCCAATGAGATTCCGGATCTTCTGGAGGATATCGCCGAGTGGCTGGAGAAGACGACCAATGACACCGGGCAGCCGGAGCCGGAGAATATGACCTATGTGGCGGCACTGGCGAAGTTTGGCTATTTGTATCAAAAATACGACGTGCAGTACGCCACACAGTGCTTACAGCATGCTTCCGCCATATATACGAAGCTTACAGCGGCTTCCGGAAGAGATGCACAGAAATTCATGGCGCTGACAGAGTTGTACCGGGCGGCGGGATTATATTCCTACCGGACGCAGATATTGGAATATAAGGATTTCTTTGAAGATAATACCAGCTACCTCGAAGAGACGGATTATCTCTATGGCGCTATGACGTATATGGCGACCAGACAAGCGGTGGATGTGGATCTGTGTACCGTGTTTATGGAGGATATCCGTAACCGGGGGGAGGAACTGGCGAAAAGATCGGATAAGATGATCGATGCGGTGGCTTCCGTCAATAACGGCACGGAAGATCTGTTGAAGAGAGCAGAGGAACTGTCCTGCGCCAACTACATTTTATACAGTTATCAGTACACGGAGATTCTGGAAGATTTTTTACATTATCTGATGGGAAGAAATAAAGACTCGACATGCTATTATCCCGAAGAGGGAGACACTGCGGATTATCTTCTTTTGATCGCCCAGCAGGTCTCCCTCGGTAGGAAACACGAACAGATTAAATGAGTTCTTTGTTCTTAAAATAGGTCTCAGAGATAATATTTTGTACATAGGTACCCATGCTCTTGCGGGTTTCCTTGTCCAGATCCTTCATATATATAGGCTTACCGTATTCGATGACTACGGTGGCCTTTTTTATTTTGGGAAACTGGTCTTCAAAAATAGCGGCAGAGTTCACAATGGTCATGGGAATGATGGGAACATTGCCTTTTTCGGCGATCTTAAAGCTGCCTTCATGGAAGGGGAGGAAGGTATCCTTTGTCTTATTCCGGGTACCTTCGGGGAAAATGCAGATAGAAATACCGTTTTTCACCTTATCAATGGCAGCCAGGATCGTTTTCAGCCCGGCCTTGATATCCTGGCGGTCCAGGAAGAGACAGTGCAGATCCTTCATCCAGATATTCAACAGGGGCCATTTCAGCATTTCTTTTTTGGCAACGTAGCCGGTAGGTCTGGGCACGCGGACGTAGGTCAGGACCACATCGAAAAAGCTGCGGTGATTGCCCACGTACAGTACTGCAGTATCGGTGGGAATATTTTCTTCACCGATGGCGATCACTTTGGTGCCCGCCAGGCGGATCACCTGACGGAATGCCCAGTTGACAATGGCCAGAGAGCTTCGGTCCTTCCGTCCCGGATTGAACTTGCCAATGATCCATTCCACCAGCATAAGCGGAGTGGACAGGATCAGAAATAATACTACAAATAATACAACGAATATAAAACGGATCATAAATACCTCTTTCTAATTCATTTGCTTTATTCATATGATGTCGGGGTCAAAAGCCCCCGACTCTGATGCCTACGGATTGTTACGTGCTACGCACTCTCACAATCCTACCCTGGCATCATTCATATCATTTCTCGATGAATAGTACGCCCAGAGTTCCGGGACCGCAGTGGCTGGAGATGACACCGCCGGCCCGGGTCTCTAATATTTCCTTGAAAATGCCGAGGCTCTCCAGATAGGAACGAACGGCTTCCACGATCTCCCGGTCACAGCCGGAGTGGGTGATGAAGACTCTGTCGGGGACCGCATTTTTCAGGTCTTCTTCCATATCTTTTGTATAGGACAGGATGACAGAACCCAGCTTACCACGATATTTTTTGGAAGCATCCATGGCACCGTCTTCGACTACGATCCTGGGGTGAAGCTTTAACATACCACCGGCCAGAGCAGCTACGGCATTGCATCTGCCACCGCGATAGAGATAGGTCAGGGTATCTACGACGAAGCTGGCGCGGACTCTGGGGCGGATCTCTTCGATGGCAGCAGTGATCTGATCCCTGCTTTTCCCTTCTGCGGATAAAATGGCAGCCTGTATTACCTGCAGACCGATACCGGTAGACAGATTGGCGGAATTGATCACGGTTACTCTATCCGAAGCCTCCAGATCTTCCGCGGCCAGCCGCATGACATTGCCGGAGGTGGACATGCTGTCGGAAATAGAGAAACAGATGATCTCACGACCTTCCTCCAGAAAGGGCTTCATCACTTCCATAGCCTCGGTCATGGAAGGCGCAGAGGTCTTCGGTGTGGTCTTATTTTCATCAGACCATCGAAAGATCTCTTCCGGGGTAATGTCTACACCATCACGATACTCTGTCTCCCCTAACAGGATGTGCAGGGGCAGGATGGTAATGTCATATTTTTCCAATAAATCTTTTGACAGATCGCAGGTGCTGTCAGAGATGATCTTAACTGTCTGTGCCATAGAATATACCTTCTTTTTTAGTTTTTAGTGTTTCATCTTTCCTTATTCATTGCTTTTGACGATCTGTCTGGCTACATAGACACCGCTGGCAGATGCATGGGACAGGGAATGGGTCACACCGCTGCCGTCGCCGATGATATATAATCCCTTATGACAGCTTTCCAGGTGCTCGTCCAGTTCCACTTCCATGTTGTAGAACTTCACCTCCACACCGTAGAGTAAGGTGTCGTCATTGGCAGTACCGGGTGCGATCTTGTCCAAAGCGTAGATCATTTCAATGATGCCATCTAAGATACGCTTGGGCAGTACCAGGCTTAAGTCACCGGGGGTCGCAGCCAGGGTAGGCTCCACCATGCCCTCGGCAATACGCTTTGCATTACTGCGGCGTCCTCTTACCAGATCACCGAAACGCTGCACGATGACACCGCCGCCCAGCATATTGGAGAGACGGGCGATGCTTTCGCCGTAGCCGTTACTGTCCTTGAAGGGCTCGGAGAAATGCTTGGCAACTAACAGTGCAAAGTTGGTATTCTCAGTCTGTTTATCGGCACCCTCGTAGCTGTGGCCGTTGACGGTGACGATGCCGTTAGTATTCTCATTAACTACGATACCGTGGGGGTTCATACAGAAGGTACGCACAGCATCTTCGAATTTCTCGGTTCGGTATACGATCTTGCTCTCATACAGCTCATCGGTCAGATGAGAGAAGATGACAGCGGGAAGCTCCACGCGGACACCGATATCCACACGGTTAGACTTGGTGTTGATATCCAGATCCTTACAGATGCGTTCCATCCATTTGCTGCCGCTGCGGCCTACGGAGATGATACATTGATCACACTCGTAGGAAGCATCCTCGCAGCTGATGCGATACCCAGGCTCCAGTGATTCCACGGTTTTTACAGGCGTATCAAAATAGAACGTTACTTTATCTTTGAGCTCCGCGTACAGGTTCTCCAGCACGATAAAATTGATATCGGTACCTAAGTGACGCACGGAAGCATCTAACAGAGTCAGCTTGTTCTGCATGCAGAGCTTCTTAAATGAGGTACCTGCGGTGGAATACAGCTTGGTGCCCTCTCCACCGAATTTCATATTGATGTCATCCACGTATTTCATGAGATCGATAGCCTGATTTTTGCCAATGTATTCATACAACGTACCACCGAATGCGTTGGTGATGTTGTATTTTCCGTCGGAAAAAGCACCTGCACCGCCGAAACCGCTCATAATAGAACAGCTCTTGCAGTTGATGCAGCTCTTGATCTTATCTCCGTCGATGGGGCAGTGACGCTTCTCCAGGGGATGACCGGCTTCGAAGACGGCAATCTTCAGGTCGGGATTCTGCTGTACCAGCTCGTAAGCGGAGAAGATACCGCCGGGGCCGGCACCGATAATAATGATGTCATATTTCATAGGGCATGGTTCCTTTCATAGTGTTCTCTTTTCGCTTCTGTAAATACCAAAAACATCCAAAATACAGTATACCATAATTTTAGCAAAAAAGGGGAATGGAAATATAGCAAAATATGTGATAGAATCATAAGTCATAGGCTTGTCCGGAAATGGATGGAAAGGTATCTGAAATGGAAGCAGTACAGAAGAAAAATAAATATGAGATAGATATGTGCAATGGCACGATCATGGATAAATTAATATCCTTTGCCCTGCCGCTGATGGTGTCGAGTATTTTACAGCTGCTGTTTAATGCAGTGGATATTATTGTGGTCGGGAGGTTCACCGGAAGTCAGGCACTGGCGGCGGTGGGATCCACCACGGCATTGATCAATATGTTTGTGAATCTGTTCATCGGGGTCTCGCTGGGAGCCAACGTATTGTCTGCCAGATTCTATGCGGCAGGCAAAGAGCGGGAGATGAGCGAGACGGTACATACGGCGATGACTTTTGCCCTGATCAGCGGCATCGTCATGGTATTTGTGGGACTGTTCTGCTCCCGGATATCGCTGGAATGGATGGATACTCCGGCAGATGTGATCGACCAGGCAGCTTTATATATGAAAATCTATTTTTGCGGAATGCCCTTTTTTATGCTGTATAATTACGGAGCTGCCATTCTGCGTGCGGTGGGCGATACGAAGAGACCGCTTCTGTTCCTGATCATTTCAGGAGCTGTTAACGCAGCACTGAATCTTTTCCTGGTCATTGTCTTTTCCATGGGAGTGGCAGGTGTGGCCATCGCTACGGTGTTTTCGCAGATCATCTCCTGTGTGTTGGTACTGGAATGTCTGCTTGGCACGGACAGCTGCTATCGTCTGCAGATCACAAAGCTGGGAATCAAATGGGAGTATCTGGTGCAGATCTTCCAGGTGGGAGTGCCTGCAGGAATTCAGAGCGTGGTGATCAATTTTTCCAACGTATTGCTGCAGTCTTCGGTGAATTCCTTCGGTTCCATTGCCATGGCGGGATACACGGCGGCGAACAACATCTTCGGATTTCTGTTCGTATCGGTCAATTCCATCACACAGGCATGCATGAGCTTCACCAGCCAGAACTACGGAGCCGGGAAGAAAAAGCGTATGGACCGGGTACTTGTTGACTGCATGATCCTGTCGGTGATCGTGGCGGTGACTCTGGGTGGCAGCGCCAATCTCTTTGGTCCCCAGCTGCTTCATATCTATACTACGGAGGCGGATGTGATCGCCTGCGGTACGGAAATCTTGTTATATACGACACTGACTTATTTTTTATGTGGAATCATGGATCTGATCCCGGGAGCCCTGCGTGGAATGGGGCATTCGGCGGTTCCCATGATCTTATCTATTATCGGAACGGTAGGTACGAGAATTTTCTGGATCTATGGGGTGTTCCCCATGCACCGGTCACTGATGGTGCTGTTTTTATCCTATCCGGCATCCTGGACTGTCACCATATTGCTGCAGGCAGTGTGCTTCTATTTTGTAAGGAAAAAAGTACACAGTACCATGCCGCAGGAAGAAACATAAGAAAATAAGACAAGCGGCTGCAGAGCGTGGAAGACTCGTGACCGCAAAGCACAGGCAGTAAAAGAATTGAGGGATAATATGTTAACTAAATTCAAGAAAAAATATATTGGAAACGGGGATTTCTACCGCAGATATCTGCTGCTTGCAATCCCCATGATCCTGCAGAATGCCATTACCAATCTGGTAAGCTTTTTAGATAATATTATGGTAGGACAGCTGGGTACGGAGCAGATGTCCGGTGTCGCTATCGTGAACCAGCTGATATTTGTATATAATCTGGCGATCTTCGGAGCTGTATCCGCAGCCAGTATCTTTGGTGCCCAGTATTTTGGCAAGGGCAATCATAAGGGGCATATGTATTCGTTCCGTTTTAAATTATATGCGACCCTGTTTGTGACCGGAGGAGCGATATTACTGTTTCTGACTAAAGGCTCCGCACTGATCTCCCTGTATCTGACGGATACGGTTGGGAACGGAGCTACGGAGGTGGCACTCAAATACGGTCAGGAATATCTGGCGATCATGATGGTAGGCCTGATCCCTTTTGCGGTGAACCAGTCCTATGCTACGAATATCAAAGAGACCGGTCAGACTTTTATCCCCATGTTAGCCAGCTTCGTGGCGGTGGGAAGCAACGCGCTGTTAGATTATCTGATGATCTTCGGCATCGGACCTTTTCCCAAGATGGGGGTAGCGGGAGCGGCACTGGCGACGGTGATCGCCCGTTACATTGAGGCATTGATCGTGATCATCTGGGCACACATGCACAGAGCGAAGAACCGTTATCTGGAAGGAGCCTACACCGGCTTCGGCATTCCTTTTGCGGAACTGAAAGCAATTCTCGTCAAGGGCTTCCCCCTGATGATGAATGAAGTAATGTGGGCAGCGGGTATGACCACCGTGACCCAGTGTTATTCCGTCAGAGGACTGGATGTAGTGGCAGGACTGAATATTGCCTCTACCATTACAAATCTGTTCAATATTGTATATTTGCAGTTAGGCTCTTGTATCAGCATTGTGGTAGGACAGTATCTGGGCGCCGGCAAGCTGGAAGAGGCGAAGGATGCAGACAATAAGATGATCGTATTCAGTGTCTTCTGCTGTATGATCATGGCAGCATTGATGTTCGTGGTGGGAGGATTTTTCCCCGGTATTTATAATACTTCGGATGAGATCAAGGGACTGGCTACGCAGTTCATCGCAGTCTCCGCGATCATCATGCCGTTCTGTGCATTCAGCCATGCGTCCTATTTTACCCTGCGTTCCGGCGGCAAGACGGTGGTAACGTTTTTGTTTGATTCCGTATTTACCTGGGTGATCGTGGTACCTGCGGCTTATCTGCTGGCGCACTTTACCGGGCTGGGGATCGTAGGCATCTATTTCCTGGTACAGGGGACAGAAATGATCAAGGTGATCATCGGCTACTACATGGTGAAGAGCAATGTTTGGGTGGTACAGATGGTATAGGTACGTGCAGATACCGTTTTTTTTCAGCAGACTCTAAAGTAATTGCAAATCTATCCGATAACTATTGTGAAACATCAAAGACATTCAGGAAGGAGGAGTCGATATGCGTGTTGAAGCGTATACACAGGTACAGCAGCTGTATCAGTCTCAGAAGGTAAGCAGAACACAGAAGACACAGAAGACAGCACACACGGACAGACTGCAGATCAGCAGCCAGGGCAAGGATTTCCAGACCGCTAAGGCAGCAGTGGCAGCCGCACCTGATATCAGGGAAGAGTTAACGGCTCCCATTAAGGCAAGAATCCAAAACGGTACTTATGGAGTGGACAATGCAAGCTTTGCGGAGAAGCTGCTTCAAAAACAGGAAGAAATGAGGTAGTTCCTTGGCTAGTTTAATGGAAAACCTGATAGATGTACTGGACAGAGAGAGTACGGAGTACGAGGCTCTGCTTCAGTTATCACAACGCAAGACACCGATCATTGCAAGCGGTGATCTTGCAGAATTACAGAAGATCACGGACGAGGAGCAGGAGCTTGTCAGCAGGATCCACAATCTGGACAAACAGAGAGCGGGAGTGACTGCGGACATAGCCGATGTATTGAACAGGGATGTTAATGATTTAAAGCTGTCCAATCTGATCACCATGTTATCCACACGCCCTGCGGAGCAGCAGGCGCTGGCAGATGCACATGACAGATTGCAGGCAGCAGTCCGGGGCCTGAAGCGCGCCAATGAGCAGAACAGTGAACTGTTAAACAGTGCACTGGAGATGGTGGAGTTCGAGATGAATCTCCTCCAGGCGGCGAAGGCAGCACCCGAGACAGCCAATTACAATCGTGGAGCTTACAATGCGGGTGATACCATGGGCGTTATGGATCATGGCTTCGATGCCAAGCAGTAAGAGCAGATCCCGGGGATCCGCACAGATCCCCTGATACAGAGGTGAGAGTTCATGCCATTAATGGGTAGTTTATATATAGGTTCGTCCGGATTACAGACAAGTCAGAATGCGCTGAATACCACAGCGCATAATCTTTCTAATGTGGACACCACCGGCTATACCAGACAACAGGTACAGCAGTCTAACAGAGCGTATGTCACGTTATCTACGGACCCGAAGTCGATTGCCAATAAGCAGACAGGTCTGGGTGTCACTTATTCCCGTGTAAAACAGGTCAGAGATTATTTCCTGGACAAAACATACCGCAAGGAATCCGGACGCAGTATGTTCTATGAAGTGTCCACGGAAGTACTCGAAGAGGTGGAGAGCCAGCTGGGAGAATTAAACGGCGAAGCTTTTCAGACAACCATGACAGATTTCTGGACTGCCGTACAGGAGCTTTCTAAGGATCCCAGTAGCTCCGTAACACAGGGACTAATCGTACAGAGAGCATCCGAATTCGTGCAGAGAGCAAGTGCGGTATACAATGGCTTAAGCTCCTATCAGGATAACCTGAACACACAGATCAAACAGAATGTGGATAAGATCAATAAATACGGAGAACAGCTGTTAACCTTAAACGATCAGATCCGTGCCATCGAGTGTGGCGGTATTGAGCATGCCAACGATCTGCGGGATGCGAGGAATCAGATCCTGGATGAACTGGCAGAGCTTACCAATATGAGCTTTTCCGAGGACAGATACGGCAGTGTATCCGTACAGATCGAGGGTGTTGATTTCGTCAAGGACGGAACCTGCTATGAGATCGCCATGAAGACGGACGAAGCTACCGGCTTCGTGACACCGTTCTGGCCCATGAATGCTTCTTATACTACAAGAGATGACGGCACCAGAGTCTATAATATCGACGGCGCGGAAGTGTTTGATCTCTCCATCGAGATCTCATCGGATCTGGGAACTGACATCGGCGGGCTGAAGGCTATGCTTCTGGCAAGAGGAGATCACAGAGCCAACTATACCGACCTGGCAGAGGGAAAATACGACAGCGTATCCCAATCGGTCGTTATGAACATACAGGGTGAATTTGACCAGATGATCCACAATGTGGTGACGAAGATCAATGATATCCTGGCAGATGCAGCCGGGGTAGCGAGCGGAGATCTGGAACTGGCAGACGGCACAAAGCTTACAGGTGTAAAGTATTGTGCGGTGGAGTCCGACGGCTATATGCGCATGGATGACGGTACTCCGATCCAGTTATTTACCAAGGTGACGACAGACGGCTATCGCAAGGTGACAGGGAAAGACGGCAAGGACTACTGGGTCATGAACGAGGAAACGGCGGAAAAGCCTGAGAGCCTCTACACCATCGGCAATCTGCAGGTGAATCCCACATTACTGCAGGAGCCTTCCAAGCTGGGCTTCCGTCTGGCTGACGGTTCGGAAGATAAGAAAACGGCGGATGCACTGAAGGCAGCGTTTACCGAAGAATCCTATACGCTGAATCCCAACGTACAGAAAAAGACTACTTTTGTAGATTATTATACGGATCTGGTATCACAGGTAGCAAACTCCGGATATGTGTTCCGGAGCATTTATGAGAACCAGGTCAACACCGTGGAAGCAACACAGAGTGCCAGAGAGCAGGTGGTCGGTGTCTCCACGGACGAGGAACTGTCCAATATGATCAAGTTCCAGAATGCATACAACGCATCCAGCCGTTATATCAATGTGATCAGCGAGATGCTGGAGCATATTATTTCAACGCTGGGAGTTTAGGAGGTAGGTTATGCCCTCACAATTTTTTGGATTAAATATTGCATATACAGGACTCTTAGCCAGCAATGCTGCTATGAATACCACTTCCAACAATATCGCTAATGTGCAGACGGAAGGGTACAGCAGACAGCAGGTGACACAGCAGGCATCCAATGCACTGAGAGTATTTCAGACCTACGGCTGTGCCGGAGCCGGTGTAGAGACGTTAGCTATCGAGCGTGTCCGGGATGAGTTCTATGACGGAAGATTCTGGGATAACAACGCGCAGTTAGGCGAGTACGATATGAAGCAGTACTACATGCAGCAGCTGGAGACCTATTTTGATGATGACGGCAAGAGCACCGGATTCAAGACCATCTTCGATCAGCTGATGGTGACCGGTATGCAGGCTCTGTTAAAGGATCCTAACAGCGCTACCGCCAAGTCCCAGTTCGTAGGATATGCCGGAGCCCTGACCGAGTACTTCAACGGCATGGCAGGCAATCTGGAGAAAGTACAGAAAGATATCAACCAGGAGATCAAACTGAAGGTGGACGAGATCAACTCCATCGCCGGTGAGATCGCTACTTTAAATAAACAGATCAATACCATCGAACTGACCGGCACGAAGGCAAATGAACTCCGCGACCGCAGAACGTTACTGATCGATGAATTATCCAAGATCGTGGATGTGGAAGTCAAGGAGACTCCCATCATCGATGCCAACAATGAGAACCGTGAGACCGGTGCCAACAGATACATGGTCAAGATCGCCGGCGGACAGATGCTGGTAGACGGCAGTGATTACAATGGTCTCGAATGTGTGGCAAGAACCTCCTATGAGAAGGTGAACCAGACCGATATTGACGGTCTCTATGAAGTCTACTGGGAAGACGGACAGAAGTTCAATCTGTACAATGCATCCATGGGCGGTGATCTGGCAGGACTGATCCAGATGCGTGACG